>ERZ650312.594-NODE-594-length-20241-cov-15.915635_pt1 | contig 20241 bp, 19 predicted proteins | sample MGYA00376248_ERZ650312 | MGnify/ENA primary metagenome ERZ650312 (study PRJEB26733, sample SAMN07839316) | wastewater metagenome | biome: urban; feature: wastewater treatment plant; material: waste water | place: USA: North Carolina | collected 2016-07-28 ... | reverse complement strand
ATGGACGATCAAGCCGAAATCGAATAATTTCTTTCCAAAAAACTTTGTCTGATGCTGGTTTTGTGTGTACGATTCGTCAGACACGTGGTGATGATATTGATGCCGCGTGTGGGCAATTGGTCGGACAAGTGGCAGACCGCACCCGCCGTGCCGAACAGTGGAAAAAGAAAGTTGCAGCGCAAAATGAAATCATACGCTCGCAAGGATAATGACTTGTATAGATAAGTAACTTGCATCGAACGAAGACGCAAAGGGGATGTCCATTGAATAAGCCTGTATTTAAAATCGCACAAATTACAACTGTTTGTATTTCGGCAATTTTTGCTGCAGCTTGTCAAACCACAGCTCCAACCTTAGGGCAAAAAGACCCTGAAAAAGCGGTGCAAGTACGTACGCAGTTGGCAGCAGAATATTTAAAAAATGGCGATTTAGACTCAGCCAAACGTGCACTTGATCAAGCTCTGGAAAGCGATTCACGCGATTCCACTGCCAATATGATGATGGGCGTGTTGCTGCAACAAGAAGGCAGCAAGCTGAATTTAGAAAAAGCCGATGCTTATTTTAAGCGAGCCATTGCCGCTGACCCAAAAAATGCACAAGCGCGTAACAACTATGGTACGTATTTATATCAAGTAGAACGCTATAATGATGCGATTGAGCAGCTCAGTATTGCAGGTGCAACGCTAGGTTATGATCAACGCTTTAGGGCATTGGAAAATGTAGGTCGTATTTACTTGAAACTAGGCGATATAGAGAATGCCGAAAAGTCATTCAAACAAGCCTTGCAAGCCAATCGCGATTCTTATGTTTCAATGTTAGAGTTGTCGGAAATTTTATATTTAAGACAACAATTTGCACCCGCACGACAACTGTATGAACAATTTGTACGTGCAGTGGGGCAAACAAATCAAGGTGCACGTGCCTTATGGATCGGGATTCGTTTAGCACGTGCCAATGGCGATCAATTGGGAACTCAGGTTTTAGTGAACCAGCTGCGTGCATTATTTCCCAATAGCCAAGAATACCAACGTTATTTGCAATTACAGTACAGTACTGAGGCCGTATGGAAGTAAATCCTAATTCACCGCAACCCACACAGGGGACAACGCCTGTATCCCATGCATTAGGAAATGTTCAACGTCCAGGTGAGTACCTTCGTCAAATTCGCGTCAATCAAAAACGCGAGCTGGATGATGTTTCAAAAGATTTGAAAATTCCATTAAAAACGCTGATGGCGCTAGAGCAAGACGAATATACCGCTTTGCCTGAAGCGACCTTTATTAAAGGCTATTATCGTACCTATGCCAAATATTTACAGGTCGATGCTTCAGTCATTATTCAGCGTTTTGATGAAATTTATGCCAACGATACAGGGTTGTTGCCAAATCACGCCTTGAACAATTCACCCATTAAAATTATGGGAAAACTGCCTGGCTCTAACCGTGATCGCAATAAAAAGTGGCTCACTCGTATCGCCATAATTGTGGCGGTATTGCTGTTGTTGTGGGCATTGGTCGCGCTAATTCAAAACTGGATGTCATCTGGTCAAGAGGGTGCAGAACCTGAAATTGCAGTATTGCAATCCGATGTGCAAATTATTTCGGACAATGCGACAGGTAGCACGACTGCACTTGCTTCAGGCGATCAGCTGAATTTGCAATTTGCTCGTCCAACTTCAGTGCATATTGTTGACGCTGCTGGCAATGTTTTGGCGACAGGACGTCAAGCCTCTACGTTAAATTTACAAGGCGAAGCCCCATTTCAAATTCGCTTAGATGATGCGACTGCTGTGTCATTAAGTTTGAACAATGAGTCGATTTCATTATCGCCATACACGGTGAACGGAAAAGCAGAATTCCGTTTATCTCGATAATACAGCAAGGTAGAGCGATATCATGATTGTAAATCCAATTCAACGCCGTCCGACCCGTAAAATTCGTGTGGGTTCTGTTTATGTGGGTGGGGATGCGCCCATCAGCATCCAAAGTATGACCAATACTGAAACCTGCGATGTTGCTGCAACTGTGGCACAAATTCAGCGTTGTGTAGATGCTGGTGTAGACATCATGCGTGTTTCTGTACCGACAATGGAATCCGCAGCTGCATTTGGTGAAATTCGTAAGCAAGTGTCTGTGCCGTTGGTGGCAGACATTCACTTTGATTATAAAATTGCGTTGGCGGTTGCCGATGCGGGTGCGGACTGTTTACGGATTAACCCTGGTAATATTGGTTCGGAAGCCAAGATTCGTGAAGTGGTGGCTGCAGCCAAACATCATGACATTTCTATGCGAATTGGTGTGAACGCTGGATCTCTGGAAAAAGATATTCAGAAAAAATATGGTGAGCCAACAGGTGCAGCATTGCTGGAATCAGCTATGCGTCATATTGATATATTAGACCGTCTAGATTTTCAGGAATTTAAAGTTTCAGTCAAAGCATCGAACGTGTTTTTAACGATGGATGCTTATCGTTTATTGTCACAAAAAATTGATAATCCATTACATTTGGGCGTGACTGAAGCAGGAATTTATCGTACAGGTACTGTAAAGTCTGCAATTGCCTTGGGTGGTCTGCTCATGGAAGGCATTGGCGATACCATGCGTATTTCGCTTGCGGCAGAACCTGAAGATGAAGTTAAAATCGGTTTTGATATTCTAAAATCTTTAGGTTTACGTTCAAACGGGATTAACTTTATTGCCTGCCCTAGCTGTTCGCGTCAGGAGTTTAACGTCATTTCTGTAATGCAGGCCTTAGAAGAGCGTTTGGAAGATATTCGTACTCCAATGGATGTGTCGGTGATTGGTTGTAAAGTGAATGGACCAGGCGAAGCCAAAGAAGCAGATATTGGTGTGGTGGGTGCAAGTCCGCGTTCATTGGTCTATCGTAATGGTGAAAAAAGCCATTTAATTGATACCAATCAACTCGTTGATGAAATCGAAAGCATGGTTCGTCAGCGTGTTACAGAGCTTGAAGAAGCTAAATCTAAAGAGATTATTCGTACAAATTTTTCTGAGTAAGACATGAGTTCAATTGTTGCAATTAAAGGTTTTAATGACATTCTTCCAACGCAAACACCAGCGTGGAGACGTCTAGAGCAACATTTAGCATCTTTAATGGATGCTTATGGTTATCAACAAATTCGTTTGCCAATCGTCGAGCAAACCAATTTGTTTAAGCGTTCAATTGGTGATGCCACAGACATCGTCGAAAAAGAAATGTACACATTCTTAGATAAGGGCAATCCGCCTGAGTCTTTGACTTTACGTCCAGAAGGAACTGCAGGTTGTGTACGTGCCATGTTAGAGCACAATTTGCTACGTGGTGCGACACCGCGTGTATGGTATATCGGTCCGATGTTCCGTTATGAAAAACCGCAAAAAGGTCGTTATCGTCAATTCCATCAATTTGGTGTCGAAACTTTTGGTGTTGCCACACCCGATATGGATGCCGAACTTATTTTAATGACTGCGCGTTTATGGAAACGCATGGGCGTTGCCGATAAAGTTCGCTTAGAGTTAAATACCTTGGGTGAGTCGGATGAGCGTGCAGCCTATCGTGCCGCTTTGGTTGAATTTTTGCAAGCGCACAAAGCCGATTTAGATGAAGATTCACAGCGTCGTTTAAGTACCAATCCATTGCGTATTTTGGACTCGAAAGATGCTAAAACGCAAAGCATTCTAGAAAATGCACCAAAATTGCATGATTTTATGGGTGAAGATACGCTGAATCACTTTGCCCAATTACAGCAGTATTTAACCGATGCAGGCATTGAGTTTGTGATTAATCAAAAACTGGTACGCGGTTTAGATTATTACAACAAAACCGTTTTTGAATGGACAACCACGCATTTAGGTTCGCAAGGCACAGTTTGTGCAGGCGGACGCTATGATGGTTTGGTTGGGCAGTTGAAAGGTAAAGCAGATCAGTCTGTACCTGCCGTGGGCTTTGCCATGGGTATTGAGCGTTTATTGTTATTGCTTGAACAGGTTGAAGACAATACACCTGTACGTGATTGTGAAGTGTTCCTGTTGGCAGACCCAACAACTCAAGGCAAGGCGTTGGTTTTAGCTGAGCAAATTCGTGACCAATTGGAACAAGCGGGCAGCCAGATTCGCTTAAAAGTAGGTTCACAAGGCTCAATGAAAAGCCAAATGAAAAAAGCCGATCAATCAGGTGCAATCTACGCCTTGATTTTTGGTGAGCGCGAAGCAGAAGCACAGCAATTAGCAGTGAAAACCTTGGCAACTGCTGAGCAAACTGCAGTTGCTGTTGCTGAAATTGTACCTTTCATCATTGAAAAATTTTCTTCACAATAAGCCAAATAACATAAGGAAAAGGGTAATCCAATGAGCGCATTGAGTGATGACGAACAACTTGATAGTTTAAAATCGTTTGCGAAAAAATATGGTTCAGCCATGATTAGCGGGATTTTAATTGCGTTGATTGCCTTTTTCGGATGGCAATATTGGCAGAAAAAAACCTTGGCAGAGCAGCAAATGAATACTGCTAAAGTGCAACAACTGATGGATGATGCACGTACAGCGGAAGGCAATCCAGATGCCTTTAGTCAATTGTCTGCAACTGCCGATAAAATTGTGAAAGAAGCTCCAGATTCTGTGCAAGCCATTCAAACCCAATTCTTAATGGCAAAACTCGCTTACGATCAGCAAGATTTTGCTGCCGCAGAAAAAGCCTTAAAGAAAGTTGAAAACTCTAAAGTGAAAGACCAAGGCTTGCTGCAATTGGTTAAGTTGCGTTTGGCTTATGCACAGTTGGCGCAAAAGAAATACGATGAAGCTATTCAAAGTTTGGCAGCGGTGACTGATCCTGCATTTAAAGCGACTGCAGATGAAGCGCGTGGCGATGTTTATGTCGCGAAAAATGACCGTGAAAATGCCAAAAAAGCTTATCAAAGTGCATGGGATACTTTGGTGGAACGTAAACAAGAGCGTCAAATTTTACAAATAAAACTCGAAAGTGTTGGTGTTTTGGTGGATGATCCTGAAATTGAACGCCCAGTATTAGAAACACAAGTGGATGAGAGCTAATGAATAGAAAGTATAAAATACCGTTTGCACTGACCGTTTTAACCCTTGCTTTGGTGGGGTGTTCCACCAATAAAATTAAAGTTGCAGAAGTTAAGCCAAATCCACTACCAAAACTTGAGCAAGCACAAAGTCTAGTTCCTGTGTTTTCACAAAGCGTTGCATCGACTACAGCAGCCGATCCATTGCGTCTGCAATTAGATGCAGAAAATGGGGTGGTTTATACTGTTGATCCTAAAGGTGAGATGGCTGCCTATCAAGGCAAGCAGCGTCTTTGGCAAAAACAAGTGTCTAAGCAAGGCTTAACGGCAGGTGTCAATGCTGCTGAAGGTATTGTGGTTGCAGGAAATGCCAAAGGTCAATTGTTTGCTTTAGATCAGCAAACAGGTGAGCAAAAGTGGGTTGCAAAGTTAACAGGTGCAATTCTTGCACCATCGTTAATTCAGGCAGGTCGTGTGGTGACTGTAAGTAATGACGGCACGGTATATGCACACAATGCCGAAACAGGTCAATTGGTTTGGACTTACAATTTGCCAAATGTGCAATTTAGCTTACGTGGCATGGCGGCACCCGTTGCGCTCGATTCACGTACTGTGCTGATTGCTTCAGCAAATGCCTATGTCTATGCGCTAGATATTGTTACAGGCGTACCACGTATGCAGCGCCGTGTTGCTATTAGTGAAGGCCGTTCAGACATTCAACGCTTAAATGACATTGATGGTGACCCTGTGGTTGCGGGTCAATTCTTGGTGACTACAAGTTACCAAGGTCAGGTCACAGTATTGGACTTGGCTTCACAACAAGTGATTTGGAGTGAAGATGCAAGCAGTACCAAACGCCCAGAAGTTGCGGGGAATGGTGTATTTGTCAGCACTACAGATGGCAAAATTGCAGCTTACGAAATCACATCTGGGCAAGCACTTTGGGAAAATGACAGTTTACTGAACCGTCGTTTATCTAATCCTGTATTGTTTGGAAAATATTTGGTGGTCGGTGATTTAGATGGTGTTTTACACCTCATTGATCCAAGCTCAGGGCAACTGGTTGGACGTTCAAAAACCAATGGCGAAGTCCGTTCATTGCGTGTAATTGACAATCAACTCTATGTCGCAACGCAAAAGGGCGCATTAAGCGTTTGGCAGAACCGCTAATTTTGTTCTGACTTTTATGCTAAAATAGTTGTCCGTATTTTTACGCGGGGTAATTGAATCATCAATGCCCCGTGTTTTTATTTAATAGAGTGGTCGATGTTCACTTTTTCGTTTGCGTGGTCGCAACGCTGAACCCAACATCCATACTCTGTTCTTTCTTCCACAGTTTCGGATGTACAGACCATTGAAACTGACTGATCTTGAATAAAGGTTAATCTATGAAACCCGTAATTGCGCTCATTGGTCGTCCGAACGTCGGAAAATCAACGCTGTTTAACCAGATTACCAAGAGCCGTGATGCACTTGTTGCCGACTTTGCAGGTCTGACACGTGACCGCAAATATGGTGATGCAACCTATCAAAATAAATCTTTCATTGTGGTTGATACTGGCGGTATTGGCGAAAGTGAAGGCGGCATCGACTCTTATATGGCTGAACAATCTAAAACAGCCATCCACGAAGCCGATATGATCATTTTTGTGGTCGATGCACGTGCAGGCTTGTTAGCATCGGACGAGCAAATTGCGCGTGAATTGCGTACTTTGGGTAAAAAAGTATTCTTGGTGGCGAACAAAGTAGATGGCGTACATGCCGAAGCCGCTTTGGTTGAATTCTTTAAATTGGGAATGGGTGAGCCATTGCAAGTGGCCGCTAGTCATGGTCGAGGCGTTCAGCAAATGCTGGAAGACGTTTTGGCGGATGTTCCTGAAGATGAAAACCCAGATGCACATGACCAAGATACAGGTTTGCGTTTAGCCATTATTGGACGTCCAAACGTAGGTAAATCGACACTGGTTAACCGTTTATTGGGCGAAGAACGTGTGGTGGCATATGATCAGCCGGGTACGACACGTGACTCTGTCTATATTCCGTTTGAGCGCAATGAACGTAAATATACCTTGATTGATACTGCAGGTGTGCGTCGTAAAGGTAAGGTCGATGAAATGATCGAGAAGTTCTCGATTGTCAAAACCTTGCAAGCGATGAAAGATGCACACGTGGTGGTGATTGTGGTGGATGCACGAGATGGCATTGTCGAGCAAGATTTACACTTAATTGGTTATGCGCTTGAAGCAGGGCGTGCCATGGTGATTGCGATTAACAAATGGGACAATATGTCCGAATATGATCGCAAACAATGTAAGTTAGATGTTGAGCGTCGTTTTGACTTTATTCCATGGGCAAAAATTCATTTAATTTCTGCCTTGCATGGTACAGGTGTGGGCGATTTATATCCTTCAATTCACCGTGCTTATGAATCATCACGCTTAAAAGTGTCACCTGCGAAACTGACCCAAATTTTGAATGATGCAACAGATGCACACCATCCACCTAAAGTGCAAGGTCGTGCCATCAAAATGCGTTATGCACACATGGGGGGACAGAACCCGCCAACTATCGTGATTCATGGTAATAAGGTAGACAAAACTCCTGCAGATTACCGTCGCTATTTAGAAAACGTGTTCCGTAAAGTCTATAAACTAGAAGGTACACCTGTAAAAATTGAATTTAAAACCTCTGATAACCCATTTGAAGGACGTAAGTCACAAGTGGATGAACGCACAGCGGCACGTCGTCGTCGTTATGTGCAGAAGTTTAAGAAAGCCGAGAAGAAGTTTAAGCGAGGCTAAGGCTTAAACTTTGACGAGTTTGATAAAAAAATCCCGAATTCACATTCGGGATTTTTTTGAGCGACTTAATTTAAATACGATAGATGTAGAATTAATGCCGCTTCGCCAACAAGCTATTCGACAGACGATTTAACCATTGCGGGCTAATACTTGAAAGTTGCATCAGGGTTTTGGCTTTTAAACCGACTGCACGATGCGTATTGGTCAGAATCGAATCTTTAACCGTCGCTTGTTGATACACCACCTGTGCAACATCTTCTGTTGATAAATGCACACCCATGTTTTGAATGGTGGCTGCATCCATATCTTTAACCATTGCGGTTTGTACAAATAGCGGCATGACATCTAAGACCCGAATGCCATATTTTTGCCACTCTATATCCAAACCTTCCGTAATGCCACGCACTGCAAACTTGGAAGCAGAATAAGAAATTAAATCGGCTTGTCCATAAATCGCAGATGCAGAAGATAGGTTAATCACCCGCGCAAAACTGGCTTGTTTTAAATAAGGCAAAGCCGCATGACAGCCGTTCAACACACCATTCACATTCACCGCCATAGTTCGATGATGCGCTTCTATGGGCGTGTCTTCAAAAGCACCTGAGTAGAGAATTCCTGCATTATTCACCAAAATATTCAATTCACCTGCCCATTGGCAAAAATCGGATAGTGCGGCTTGCCAACTGGCATAGTCTGCCACATCAAGTAAACCTGCATGCGCGCGCTCACCCAATTGGTCTGCCAATTGCTGCGCTTGTGCGAGATGAATATCATAAATACCGACACGGTAACCTTGTTGATAAAACAATTGTGCGATCGCCGCACCAATGCCTTGTGCAGCGCCACTAATCAAGATACTGTGCATTTGAACTTGCTCCCTGATGTTATTTTTGTTGTGCATATCGTCCTTGCTGTCTGAGCATAACAAAAAATAGCTACATTGGTGCAATAAATTGAAATAAGGAATAACCCATGCAGCAATTGCTTTCCATCATGCAACAATTACGTCAACAATGCCCGTGGGATCAAAAACAAACCCCAGAAAGTTTGACTCAATATGCGATTGAAGAAGCGTATGAAGTTGAAGCGGCGGTACGTTCAGGCAAGGTGGATGATGTACGTGATGAGCTAGGCGATTTGTTGTTGCAAGTGGTGTTTCAGGCACAAATGTATAGCGAGCAAGGCGCATTTGATTTTCAGGATGTGGTGCAAGCCATTTGCGATAAATTGATTCGTCGGCATCCACATGTGTTTCAGGCAGAACAGTTTGCACAGCTTAGCGCAGAAGATGTTGCTGCCTTATGGAAAACCATCAAACAACAAGAAAAACAGGGTAAAGCAAAGTCCCGTTTAGATGAGGTGAAACATGCACCCGCATTGGTGCAAGCGCAGCAAATTCAAGAGCATGCAGCTCAGTTGGGCTTTGACTTTCATACTGTGCAAGATGCCTATGGTAAGTTAGAAGAAGAATTGCAAGAACTACAACAGGCGATTCAGCAGCAACAATCCGACGAAATACTGGATGAATTTGGGGATTGTTTGTTTTCTTTAATCAATGTTGGGCGTAAACTTGGCGTGTCCAGTGAGATGGCATTATTGGGCACGATTCATAAATTTAGAACACGCTTTGCTTACATTGAAGATCAGGCCGAATTACAACAAAAAACAATAGAAGATATGACTTTAGAAGAAATGGATCAACTTTGGGAGCAGGCAAAACAACAATTAAAATGACAGGTTTTGAGGTAACATGAATATATCGCAGCAGTTAAAAACGTCTTTTCCCTTTTTTTCTTTCGGATGGCAGTACTGGCTTGCATTGCTGTTATGTAGTATCAGCGTATGGAGTACAGCACAAAATGTGCAGTCCAAGTCTACTCAGGTGAATGGACACAGCTATGATCAAAATTATTTAAAATGGAAAGCGCAGCAAGCTGCGCAAGATCAGCGTTTAAGTGCGACTCAAGCCTCAGCAACCGCAGAACATTATTTAGCGCGTCCTACCCAGCAAAGTGTGCATTCAAACCAGGTGCGTTTAAATAGTGCTTCGTTAGAACAATTGCAGCAATTGTCTGGGGTGGGTATGAAAAAAGCACAAGCGATTGTGGAATACAGAAAACAAAATGGAAAATTCCAAAGTATTGAAGAACTGCAGCAAGTCAAAGGGATTGGCCCAGCCTTATTTGCCAAGAATAAACATAAGTTGGCATTGTAGCTGCAAGTAGAATTTTAGCACCGCACATTGCAAAATTAGCGTGTGAATCAAATTGCCCTTTGATTGTGTTAGAGATATGATTAGCGACATCTTATCTGTTTTACGTTCAGACGTAGGAGACAGCGTCTTTTGCAAACTTTGCGCGCGTCAAAATGTGGTTTATCTACCGCTCAATTACCTTCTTCCATTTTAGATGTTCTAGATGCTTTAACCAAAGCAGGCTATGAAGCCTATATCGTCGGTGGTGGAGTTCGTGACTTAATGTTAGGGCTAAATCCGAAGGATTTTGATGCCGTAACCAATGCTACCCCCTCACAAGTGAAAGAAGTTTTCGGACGACGTTGCCGAATTATTGGACGACGTTTTGAGTTGGCGCATGTCTATGCAGGACGTGAATTGATTGAAGTAGCCACTTTCCGAGCACCACCCAAAAAAGCTGTGACGTCTGCCGCAGGGATGATTCTGCGCGATAATAACTGGGGTACAATAGAGGAAGATTTTGCTCGTCGTGACTTTTCAATCAACGCATTGTATTACCAGCCACGCAAAGGCATCGTACTCGATTTTTGCAATGCGGTAGATGATATTAAGCACAGAAACTTGCGCTTATTGGGTGACCCAACCTTGCGTTTTGAAGAAGACCCAGTGCGTATGCTGCGTACTTTGCGTTTCGCTGCCAAATTAAATTTCAATATTGATCCAAAAATTCTTAAAATTTTTACGCCTGAAATGACGCAGTTATTGCGTGATGTTTCACCACACCGTTTATATGATGAGTCGCAAAAACTCTTTACGATGGGACATTTAAGCAAAGTCCTGCCTATGTTGATTGAGTTTGGTATTTGGCGTCAGTTATTTGCCGACATCAAGCCTGACATCAACTCTTTTATTGAGCGTGCAGCAAAAAATACCGATCAACGAATTGCGATTGGTAAAACCATCAACCCTGCATTTTTCTATGCTGTGCTGTTGTGGCAACCGTTTTTAGAGCGTTGTGACTTTTATCTTTCTAAAGGTGTGGTGGCAGCCGAAGCGCGAGCGCAAGCTGGTTTAGATGTGCTGAAACGTCAGGCGACACGTACCATTATCCCGCGCTTTGCTGAAACTTTTATTCGTGAAGTTTGGGAAATGCAAACCCGTTTATTGCAACCGAAACCACAGCAAATTGAAGCATTGTCTGGGCATGCACGTTTCCGTGCAGGGTTTGACTTTTTATTACTGCGTGAAAAAGCAGGTGATAGCTCGACTTTAGGAATGGGGCAGTGGTGGGATGCCTACCAGCTCATGAGCATCGATGAAAAAGAACGTGCGATTGCCCAATACAACCGACTACGTGCCAAGAGCCGCCGTAAAACAGCGCAAGAGCCTGTTGATGTGACACCAGTAACACATGCTGCTGATATGCAGATTGAACCCTTGGTGAATGAGCCTGAGCCTCGAAGTCGTCGTGCGCGTAAAGCCAAACAATATGAAGAAAATCGAGCGCAATTGACTGCTACAGCAAGCAGTTCAGGTATTGGTACAGATCATCCAATTTTAAAACGTAAACGTGTGCAACGTGATTTAAGCCAAGTGATTTTTGGGCCAACACAATGAGCAACATCACCTATATTGGTTTAGGCAGTAATTTAGGCGATTCGCGTCAAATTTTGACTGAAGCGGTGCAAAAACTGGCAACACTGGGGCAAGTGCAGACATCTAAACTGTATCAAAGCCCACCAATGGGACCACAAGATCAGCCTAATTATTTGAATGCTGTGGTACGTTTAGATACCGAGCTTGAAGCCCTGGCATTGTTAGATGAATTGCAGCGTCTTGAACAAGAGTCAGGTCGGGTACGTTTACGTCATTGGGGTGAGCGTACGTTAGATTTAGACTTGTTGATTTATGCTGATGCCAATATTCAAAATGAACGTCTGACTGTACCGCATGTGGGGGTATTAGAACGTGATTTTGTCGTCATCCCGCTGTTAGATTTGGATGCTAACTTAAGCGTCAAAGGACAATTATTAAAACACTCGCCATTGCTTGAACATCCGAGCTTAACTGTTGTGGATGCAGGCAATTGGGCAGGGCTATAAAGTTTTAAATTAAGCATGCGTGATGCTTTTTCCATAGAGGAATATTTCATGATTAGTTTAAGTGACCTAAGAAAATTTAAAGCGGAAGGTCGAAAATTCTCCTGCCTGACTTGCTATGATGCAAGCATGGCGAAAGCAATGGAAATTGCTGAAATTGATACGATTTTAATTGGTGATTCTTTGGGTATGTCTATTCAGGGACGTGACTCAACCTTGCCTGTCAGCGTGGCGGATATGGCTTATCACACTGCGGCGGTGCGTCGTGGTAATCAACATGCTTTTATTTTGACTGACTTGCCATTTATGAGTTATGCCACCTTAAATGATGCATTGCAAAGCTCGAAAGAAGTGATGCAGGCGGGTGCGCAAATGGTCAAAATGGAAGGTGGTGCATGGCTCTGTGAAACCGTTGCAACACTGACACGTAATGGTATTCCTGTCTGTGTGCATTTAGGTTTAACCCCACAATCGGTGCATGTATTTGGGGGTTATAAATTACAGGCACGTACCCGTGAAGCTGCAGATAAACTAATTGCTGATTGTAAAGCTGTTGTAGAAGCTGGCGCTGCGATTCTATTATTAGAATGTGTGCCTGCACAGCTGGGTCAAGAAATTTCTGCCTTGTTCCCTGAAATTCCCGTCATTGGAATTGGCGCGGGTGCAGACACTGACGGTCAGGTATTGGTGGTACAAGACATGCTGGGGTTGACTTTTGGCCGTGTCGCAAAATTCGTGCGTAATTTTATGAAAGAACAAGCTGGTGAAACTGCGATTTTAGATGCGTTTAAAGCCTATCATGCTGCAGTTCAAGATGGCTCTTTCCCAGCACGTGAACAAACTTTCCAAGTCGAGTTGTAATATGAAAACTGAAACCACAATTCAAGGCTTAGCGGCTTCATTGCAGCCTGCACGCGCTGCACGAAAAAGCATTGGTTTTGTTCCGACCATGGGCAATTTGCACGAAGGGCATTTAACTTTAGTGCGCGAAGCGAAAAAAATATGTGATGTGGTGGTGGTTAGTATTTTTGTCAATCCAATTCAATTTGGGCCTAATGAAGACTTTGATAGTTATCCACGAACTTTAGACCAAGACAGTCAATTGTTAGCAGAGGTTGGCTGCGACATTATTTTTGCACCTTCAGTTGAGCAAATGTATGGTAACAAACCACGTTTGACCAATATTTCAGTCAGCCAGATTACGGCAGACTTGTGTGGTTTGCAGCGTCCTGGACACTTTGATGGTGTTGCGGTGGTCGTGACCAAATTATTCAACATGGTACAGCCAAACTATGCTTTCTTTGGCGAAAAAGACTATCAACAATTGGCAGTCATTCGTCAGTTTGTACGCGACTTGAATATTCCGCTAGAAGTGATTGGTATACCAATTGTACGTGCAGCTGATGGTTTGGCACTTAGTTCACGCAATGGGTATTTGAGCGCAGAACAGCGTCAAATTGCACCGACAATCTATCAAAGTTTAAAAACAGCGGCACACGCATTACAGCAAGGTGAAAATTTGTCACAAGTGTTAGCGAATATTAAAGCAACATTGACAGCAGCAGGCTTTGTTGTGGACTATGTAGAGGCGCGTACAACAGAACTGCAGAAAATTGAAGCATTTAGTGAAGATTTAGTGTTGTTCGTTGCTGCAAAATTGGGCAATACACGTTTAATTGATAATTTGCAGGTCAAACATTCTGCATAGCTGACAAGAGAAGGGTTGCATGCCATGAAACGTATTTTGATCGTAACAGGTCAATCGGGTTCAGGAAAATCTTCGGCATTACAAGTGTTGGAAGATTTGGGTTATTATTGTATTGATAATTTACCTTTGGCATTGCTTCCCGAAATTGTGGATAAACTGGATCAGGAAAACAACTTGGAACAGTTGGCATTGGGGGTAGATGTACGCAGTACCCGTGCCGACTTGCAAGAGTTTGATTTGGTATTTGAGCAACTGCAAAAGCATGGTTCAGTCGATATTATTTATCTGACCACGCAAGATCAGGAATTGATTGCCCGTTTTAGCGCATCACGCCGTCCGCATCCACTCTCTAATCGTTTTAAAAGCTTGAATGAATGTATTCAAGAAGAAAAAAACTTGTTGATGCCCATTCAGTTTCGCTCTTCGGTGCATATTGATACTACCGACAAAAGTGTGCATGATTTAAAACACGTGTTGTTGTCTAAGCTTGGGCAAACTGACAATCTCATTGTAATTTTACAATCCTTTGGCTATAAGCACGGAATTCCCTTAGATGCCGATTATGTGTTTGATGTGCGCCATTTACCCAATCCACATTGGGATTTGGAGCTCAGGAAATATTCAGGCTTAGATGCACCTGTGCAGGAATTTTTGCAACAAAGTCCACAAACTCATGAAATGATTCATGACATTCAGCAGTTTTTAGAAAAATGGTTGCCAGCGTTTGCCGAAGGGCATCGTCACTACATTACCATTTCAATTGGCTGTACGGGTGGGCAACACCGTTCCGTTTATATCGTTGATAGACTAAAGAAAGCACTTGAGGCAAAATGGTCTATTCAAGTCTTACACCGAGAAATGAAGCACTGGTCATGATTGACACAACTGTTGACGTAATTAATAAACTAGGTTTACATGCACGGGCATCTGGAAAACTGATTGAAGTGACCACTAAATTTCGTTCGTCAATCCAAATTGGTAAAGGCGACAAATTGGTTGATGCCAAAAATATTATGTCCTTGCTCATGTTAGGTGCAGGCAAGGGAACTACTTTACGCTTGGTGATTGATGGTGCAGATGAAGAAAAAGCTTTATCTGATATTCAAGCACTGTTTGCAGCAAAATTTTACGAGGCAGATTAATCGTGGCACGTCGACCGCAACGTTTTACCGAAGATGACTTTGAATCTTTAGAAGGGCGTGCAAGTAAAACCGAACAGAAAAAAGCCGTACAACGTATGGCCGCGCTGGGCGAACAATTGGCGCAGTTAAGCACCAAACAAATTCAAAAACTTCCAGTAGAAGAGCGTTTAATTGATGCTTTACTGGAATTGCAAAGTATTACTTCACATGAAGCACGTCGTCGTCAGTGTCAGCGTATTGGTAAATTGTTGCGTAATGAAGATGAAAGTGTAATTTTGTCTTATTTGACCCCGCAACAAGGGGCGAAAAAAACCGCACAGTTACAGCGTTGGGTAGAGCGAATCATTAAAGATGGCGACCCTGTGATTAATGATTTTAGTAAAACCTATAAAGCGGCTGAGCGTCATACGCTGCGTCAGCATGTATTGCGTATCCATCGTGATATGAAGCAAGAAATGTCTGTAGAAGAACTTGAAGCATCTAAACTCAAGTTGTTTAACTATGTGCAGCAAGTCGCTTTATTGTCAGAAAGCTAAATTAGCGTTCCTTATCTAAGAAGATAGATAGCGTGAGCTGATGATTGCACAAAAAAACGACTCATGCCGAGTCGTTTTTTATTTGGTCTGTTATGTGTAGGGATTTTTCAAATTTTAGCCACACTCACCGACTGAACGCTCTTTGGCCCATTCGCGCAGTACAAATTTTTGTAGCTTACCTGTCGACGTTTTGGGAATTTCAGTAATCACCACATCCTTTGGCACTTTAAAACGCGCTAAATGTTGACTGCAATAGGCAATAATTTCTTCAGGGCTGACCTGTTTACCTTCTTTTAGTTCAATAAAGGCACACGGGACTTCTTGCCAACGTGGGTCTGGTTTTGCCACCACTGCGGCTGTCAAAACTGCAGGATGTTGATACAACACTTCTTCCACTTCGAGTGAAGAAATATTTTCACCACCTGAAATAATCACATCTTTAGAACGGTCAGTAATTTTGGCGTAGCCATCAGGTTGGCAGACAGCTAAATCGCCCGTATGGAACCAGCCGCCTGCAAATGCTTCTGCGGTAGCTTCTGGGTTTTTCAAATAGCCTTTCATCACGATATTGCCACGGAACATAATTTCGCCCATGGTTTTGCCGTCTTTTGGCACGGGTTGCATGGTTTCAGGGTCTAAAACTTTCATGCCATCTTGCAATGGGTAAGGAACGCCTTGACGCGAATGTAATTGTGCCTGTTCCTGAATGGATAGGTCGCTCCAACCAGCTTGAGAAGCACACAACGCAGATGGGCCATAGGTTTCAGTTAAGCCATAAACGTGAGTTACATTAATGCCAATATTGCGCATGCCCTCAATAATTGCTGCTGGTGGTGCAGCACCCGCAACCATCACTTCAACACGGTGATCAAACTGGGTTTTTTTCTGTTCTGGGGTATTGATGAGCATCGACAAGACAATTGGCGCACCGCAGAAATAATCGACTTTGTGCTCTGCGATTAATTTAAAAATCAGTTCAGGGTCGACTTTTCGCAAGCAGATATTGGTGCCACCGTTGGCCGCCATTGTCCATGCAAAGCACCAGCCATTACAGTGGAATAGGGGCAATGTCCATAGGTAGGTTGCACGTGGGGTCATCCCGCAGGCAATAATATTGCTGGCTGCATTAATGTAAGCACCACGATGATGATAGACCACGCCTTTCGGGTTGCCTGTCGTGCCCGAAGTATAGTTCAGGCTAATTGCATCCCATTCATCTTGAGGTAAATGCCATTCAAAATTGGGGTCACCTGCAGCCAGCCAAGTTTCGTATTCAATCTGTCCGATGCTAAGAGCATTGGCAGCATGCTCATATTCTGCATCGCTGACATCAATCACGTAAATTTCATGATTGACCATCTGCAACGCTTCTTGTGCTAAAGCCGCAAATTCAGGGTCAACCAGAAGCACTTTGGATTCTGCATGATCGAGCATAAATGCCAGTGTTTTAGCATCCAGACGAGTGTTTAAGGTATTCAGCACTGCACCTGACATTGGTACGGCAAAGTGTGCTTCTAGCATGGCGGGAACATTTGGGAGCAGCACCGAAACAGTATCATTTTTGCTGATGCCTAAATTTTGAAGTTGATGCGCAAATTGGCAGCAGCGCAAATAAGTTTCGCGCCAGGTAATTTGACGTGAACCGTGAATAATCGCGTTTTGGTGAGGGTAAATATAAGCTGCCCGTTCTAAGTAGCGTAACGGGGACAAGGCGACAAAGTTCGCAGGGGTACGCGGTAGTTCATCGTATGCGCTGACCATTGTTATTCTCCATATATGTGTCGTTATTTTATCCAACTTAAAACGATAGGGATTTTATGGCAGCTTTGCATTTATGCTTTAGTCGAAAATCTGTTGTTTTTATTTTGAATCACTTGTAAGTATATTTAAAAATTAGTTTCAGTAAAAATTAGCAGCTTTTTTACTCAATAAAAAAATCACTTATTTTGTTATTTGGCTTTATAGAGTGATGGGTTGAGTCCTATCCAACGCTTAAATGCACGTCAAAATTTCCGTAATTCACTAAAGCCAAGTGGTTGGCTAATTTCAGTCATGCTCATAGGCGCGATGTAATCTACGTCTGGTTATTTGTAGTTATAAATTTAAGTCCCCCACTTGTTTTTAAGTAGGGACTAAATTAAGGCTTATAGAATGAATTCATAAGGTCTATTCAGTGCACGCTTACTTTTACGCAACTTCATGAGCAGCTTGATCCACAGCAAAAATGGGTTAATCCAGTTTAAGTCATATTTTCACGACTCCAAGTTTGAGTGCAGCGTGATGTTCAATAAACAACTCAAGCAATCGTCAAAGTAAGCGCATTGAACAGGGGAGCGTGATATGCAAAGTGATTATTTTTAGATGTGAGATTATGTTTATCCTGAGGGTGGTCATCCACATGCCTTATATGGACGCAACAGCAATAATAGAGTTGATTCAATTGCCCAAACAGCATTGCATTCAAATAGATGATTACGTGTTTTTACGCCCGCAGTAGGGTGAGGCGGTATTACCACACTTTGCCGAGGTGTATGCCGATAAGCATGGACAATTCACGCCGTGGGCAACCTGCAGGGAATAAAAACAGCTGAAATACTGATTCTTTGGCTTTTTTAGTACACAAAGGTTTAAACCTGTACGCAAGCCGTGTAAAATTTAAGGCGCTTTTTATTTAAACACCGTTTTTATCTTTTGAGGGTCTCCCTTAATCATAATCTCGCGGTGATATGCTCCATGGTACGGGGCATCACTCCTTAAGGATTTTTATCTATGCCTATTATCACTTTGCCAAATGGCGATCAAAAACAGTTTGATCAAGCCGTATCTGTGATGGAAGTTGCTCAAAGCATCGGTCCAGGTCTTGCCAAAAATACAGTTGCTGGACGTGTGAATGATCGTTTGGTCGATGCTTGCGATTTAATTACTGAAGATGCAACCGTACAAATTATTACGCCTAAAGATGAAGAAGGTGTAGAAATTATCCGTCACTCATGTGCGCACTTAGTAGGGCATGCGGTAAAACAGCTTTTCCCTGAAGCGAAAATGGTGATTGGCCCTGTCATTGAAGAAGGTTTCTACTATGACATCTGGATGCCACGCCCATTTACGTTAGATGACTTGGCAGCAATCGAAGAGCGTATGAAAAAGCTCATCGACCAAGATTATGATGTTGTGAAAAAAATGACCCCGCGTGATGAAGTGATTGCAGAATTTACCGCACGTGGCGAAGAATATAAATTACGTTTGATTGCAGACATGCCAAACGAAACTCAAATGGGCTTGTACTATCACCAAGACTATTTGGATATGTGTCGTGGTCCGCACGTTCCAAATACTAAATTCCTAAAATCATTCAAACTGACTAAAATTTCTGGCGCTTACTGGCGCGGTGATGCCAAAAACGAACAGTTACAACGTATTTATGGTACGGCTTGGGCAGATAAAAAGCAACTCGCGGCGTATATCAAACGTATAGAAGAAGCAGAAAAACGTGACCATCGTAAAATTGGTAAAGCTTTGGACTTGTTCCACATGCAGGAAGAAGCGCCAGGCATGGTGTTCTGGCATCCAAATGGCTGGACGATTTACCAAGTACTTGAGCAATACATGCGTAAAGTACAACAAGACCACGGTTACTTGGAAATTCGTACCCCGCAAGTGGTCGATTTTACGCTATGGGAAAAATCAGGACATGCTGCCAACTATGCAGACAATATGTTCACTACCCATTCTGAAAACCGTAATTATGCAGTAAAACCAATGAACTGCCCATGTCACGTACAAGTTTTTAACCAAGGGCTAAAGTCGTATCGTGATTTGCCAATTCGTCTGGCAGAATTTGGTTCATGTCACCGTAATGAGCCATCGGGTTCATTGCACGGCATTATGCGCGTGCGTGGCTTTACACAAGACGATGCTCACATTTTTTGTACCAAAGAGCAAATTGGGCCTGAAGTTGCAGACTTCATCAAACTGACTTTAGATGTTTATAAAGATTTCGGTTTTGAAGAGGTGCAAATGAAGTTGTCTACACGTCCTGAAAAACGTGTGGGAGATGATGCACTTTGGGATATGGCAGAAAAATCTTTGGCAGATGCTTTGGATGCTGCAGGTCTAGATTGGGAGTTACAACCGGGTGAAGGCGCGTTCTACGGCCCGAAAATTGAATTCTCACTGAAAGACTGCTTAGGTCGTGTGTGGCAATGTGGTACAATTCAGTGTGACTTTAACTTGCCTGAACGTTTAGAGGCATCTTATGTCACTGAAGACAATGATCGTGATCAGCCTGTAATGTTGCACCGTGCAATTCTTGGCAGCTTTGAACGATTTATTGGTATACTTATTGAGCACTATGCAGGCTTTATGCCACCATGGTTAGCGCCAGTGCAAGCTTGTGTTATGAATATTACCGACTCACAAGCTGCTGCAAGTGAACAGGTCGTCGCAAAACTTAAAGAAAACGGTATTCGTGCTATTTCTGACTTGAGAAATGAGAAAATCGGCTTTAAGATTCGTGAGCGTACATTAGAGCGTATTCCATACTTATTGGTACTTGGGGACCGTGAAGTGGAAGAAGGAACGGTAAACGTCCGTACTCGCTCAGGAACAAATTTGGGTACTATGTCAATTGATGCTTTCATTGACCTAGTGAAAACAGCCGTCGCAGAACGCGGCCGGTATATTGTGGAGTAACAGCGATTAAACAGCCTGACCGTAATCAACAGGGCGGAAAATC
>ERZ650312.593-NODE-593-length-20262-cov-5.830752_pt1 | contig 20262 bp, 18 predicted proteins | sample MGYA00376248_ERZ650312 | MGnify/ENA primary metagenome ERZ650312 (study PRJEB26733, sample SAMN07839316) | wastewater metagenome | biome: urban; feature: wastewater treatment plant; material: waste water | place: USA: North Carolina | collected 2016-07-28 ... | reverse complement strand
ATACCGTCGAATAGTTCTGAGTAAATCTGGAACATCTTCAGTACCCACATGTGGCATACTTTTCGACACACCATTTTCTAGATATTTATGTATACCTTCTAATGGATTATATTCAATACGTCCCGTGACTTTTGCTAGATTATAAATATCACGACACATGGTTAAAATTCTTTTAACCTGTTCATTAATTCCCTGTTCAACTTGAATAGCTCGCAAATGGTTAAACCATTCAACAGCTAGAATCGAATCAAAAGGTCTATGACCAAATTTTGGGAAAATATGTTTTTCTAATGCACCTTTATTTCTAACAAAAGTAGCTTCAACCCAGTTCCCTTGACGGATCGTTAGCCATTCTTGAGCTAAGGCTTTGAACAAATCTTTACGCTCACTAAGTTCTTTCTCTTGCTTCTGCTTTTTAGTAAAAACTGGATTTTTACCATCAACTATATCATTAAGTAATTCCCGAGCTTTTTTTCTTGCCTTAGCACCTGAGATTAGCGGATATGCTCCCAAACTAATCCAAGACCATTTTCCATCTTCTCTTTTATAACGAAAAACCCAAGATTTTTTCCCACTTGGCGCAACCCTAAAATAAAGACTTTCACTGTCTTTAATTCGGTACTCACTTGCCTCAGGTTCTAGGTTTTCCAATGCTGTATCAGCGATTGGAAAACGCTTTATTTGCGTCCGCTTCATGATTTGTACACATCCAGTTCAATTTTTCCATTGTGTACACCCTATGTGTACAGCCTCACTTCAAAATGTTCTTAAATGATATGTAATGATCTTAAAACAAAAAAGGCTTGAACCCTTACGGTTCAAGCCTTTAGCTGAAGATCTTGGAAGATCTTCGGATTTACTTTTGAATTTTGGTGGGGTGGCGTCAATTGAACTCAAAACCTAACTCATTCACTTTAAAGCTCTTTTATTGAATAAAAAAATTCATTGACCCAATTTTGACCCAAATTAGATTTAGTGCATTGAATCACTTTAAAATCTTGTTCAAATCCGAATTCAGGATTTGAAGTGACATACGGCATTATAGCAGAAAATTATACTTAAAAATAAATACAATGTTATAACATTACAATTAACTCATTATGATATTAATAATCACATCAAACTCAGTATAGTTCAATTTTTTAATTTGTACTTTTGCTTAGGACTCTTAGGCTTATCAGGAAGGGTACGTTCAATCACACCTGCTTCTAATGCTGGAGTTAAATAATTTTTTTGGAATGTGGCTCGATGGGACAAGTCTAATAGAGCCATAAGCTCAGCTAAGCTATATTCCTTCTGCTCCATATTCTGGATGAGACGTTTAACTTGATCGCTAACTTGTACGCTAGCTTGAGCGGTATCTTGATCGCTGGCATCAGAACTGAGTATTGCATCTAGAATCATCTGCAAAATAAACTCAATAAAAGGTGCAGAATCTGAACGATCTGTGCTCGCTTGCAATGCATCGTAATAAGCTTTTTGGTTTTGATAAATCAAGCTTTCTACAGGGATGTTGAGAAAAATAGGATTCCACTGGCTTAAGATTAAAGTTTGCCATAAACGCCCCATCCGCCCATTGCCATCAGCAAATGGATGTATAAACTCAAATTCATAATGAAATACTGAACTCTGAATTAATGGGTGCTCATTACCTTCAGCCAACCACTGTAATAACTCTCTCATTAAACGCTGGACTTGATTTGCAGGCGGAGCCATATGCACGACTCGATCCCCTGACATCACACCAACACCGCCATGACGATACTGTCCAATTTCATCAATCAGTCCTGTCATCAATATTTGATGTGCTTTCAGCAAATGCGATTCTTGATCAGGATTCCAATCTTGAATTTCTTCATATGCCTTTAGGGCATTACGTACCTCTTGAACTTCTTTAGGTGGAGCGATAATGGTCTTGCCATTCAGAATCGCTGTGATTTGCTCTGTACTCAAGGTATTTCCTTCTATCGCTAAAGACCCTTGAATCGTTCGAATACGATTGGCTTTTCGCAATTTAAGGCTATCTTGGATTTGAGTTAATGCAGTCAAACGCCCTATTGATTCACTAATTTGTGCAATCAAGTGAATAATTTTAGAGGTGATCGTATAAGGCGGTTGATATTTCATGCCATTCCTCATTGATGTAAAAACAAAGCACAGTTGATTAAACTCTAAAATATTAATATTTCATAGCTTAGTGAGTAATATCTGCTATCAACATGCTTACCTTTTCTGAAACAGTGAGCTAACTAATCGCTATTTCTTTTAAAATAAACCTGTGCATTCTCGTTAAAATACGTAGGTTTCTTCATTACAGGACAACATTATGTTTATTTATGCCGACTTCTCACAACTCGTCATCATCAAGCCAGAGGATTACCATTGGGTAAAATCTCCAGGAGGTGAAGTCGATAGAATGATGCTTGATCGTATTGGCGATGAGAAAGCACGTGCAACTAGTCTTGTGAAATACGCACCAGAATCTGCCTTTCCTGAACATCAACATCCTTTGGGTGAAGAAGTCCTCATATTGTCAGGCATTTTTACCGAGAATGCTGAAGATGATTATCCGGCAGGCTGGTATTTACGTAACCCCCATCATTCAACTCATCGGGTTTCCAGTAAAGCAGGTTGTTTAATCTTTGTGAAACTGATGCAAATGACTGAACATGAGAGAGAACCAACCCGGATTAACACCAATGACTTAGCGAATTGGAAGCTTACCCAACGTCGGATGATATGCCCGCTATTTCAATCTGAACATGAGCAGACCTATTTAGAAAAGCTAAAACCTGATCAAATTTTCGTAGAGAAATCAGAACAAGGGATTGAATTGTTCATTATTAAAGGTCAATTATTTTGCGGCACTGAAATATATCCAGCAGGTTCGTGGGTCCGTCTTCCCCTCAATAGTGCTGCTAAATTTCAGGCAGGTCCATCAGGCGCAACGCTTTATGTCAAAACTGGTCATCTACAACATGCCATAGATGTGTGGGTGAAATGAACAATAATGTGTTTCCAAAATGAAGCTGTCTCGTGTCTAGAATACTTGGAGCAGTCCACTTACCACTTTTAAAACCCATACAAAATGTAATGATATATCACTACATTTCTGATCTTTCTTTTTTCATGTATGATCGACTAAGACAAATTCAGGGATAAGGTTATGTTTGAAACTATTGATGATTTAAAGAAAAAATTAGATCAACATCGCCCTCTCTCTCCGTCAATTGTCAAAAATTTACAAGAAGATCTTATTGTCCGCTGGACCTATCATTCCAATGCAATTGAAGGTAATACACTCACCCTGCTAGAAACAAAAGTAGTACTCGAAGGTATTACTGTTGGTGGAAAGGCATTAAGAGAACACTTCGAAGCGATCAACCATAGAAATGCAATTTACTATGTTGAAGATATCATTCGGAAAGAGGAGCCTTTTTCTGAATGGCAAATTCGCAATATCCATCAACTCATTTTAAAAAATATTGATGATGATAATGCTGGCCGCTATCGCCAACAAAATGTCCTAATCTCTGGTGCCACGTCTACCCCGCCTGATTACACATTATTAAATGACAAGATGGCTCAATTAGTAGACTGGTATAATAGTGAAGCACATAAACTACATCCAATTGAACGTGCAGCCAAAGTACATGCTGATTTTGTTGGCATTCATCCATTCATTGATGGCAATGGGCGTACATCACGTCTATTGATGAATCTTGAATTATTAAAAGCTGGCTATCCGCCTTGTGTTATCACTGTTGAAAGTCGATTAGCTTATTATGAAGCTCTTGATCAATGGATGGCTTATGGGGAAACTGACGCATTTATCCACTTGGTTTCCGATACGGTACTCGCAGGATTTAAACCGTATCAAGTTGTTTTAGGTCTTTAAAATGAAGACTTAGTTTATACAATAGTATCAAAATTCTACTTATGCCGATCCATAATTTTATGGGCTTATAAATTATGAACAAACTCGAATTCATGATTTAATATAATCTCGTGCTTTAATTTCTTTTTCACACAATAAACATGAATTTTTTTATAGAATCAAAACCACCTACTTCCGATGATATTAATACTTTATGTGGAAAGATTTTAAGTCATGAAATCAAAGTTCATTTTTTTGAAAAAAAAATTTCTGAGCTTGTACAACAATTTCAAATCAATCATCCTCCCCAAAATCTTCAACATATTTCTCAAACTGATTTAAAAACCTTACATATCTTAGGTTTTAGTTTTAAAAATGCTCAACAGTTACCATCAATTGGTTTGATCGGCTTTGGACTGTTAAACTTATTTTCCTTCTTACTTATTTTAACCCATCTACTGCTTTTTCAAACAGCATCTGATTGGGTAAATCTTATTCCTACCTATATTGAATGCAGCATATTTTTCTTAATTTGCGTAGGTTCGGGTTTAATGTTCAGAGCAACGCGTGTAACTCGAAGAGTTGATGAAATTTTATGGAGTATTTTCTCCATGATTGGACTTGTCCTTGCATTTGGTTCTGCACAACGTCTATTTTTTTATGCTGATCACTTAATTCCATTTAGCTTGCATAAAAGTTTAATCCCTAGCCAAATTTTCCATTTATATACTCAGATTCCTGCAAGCACGTGGGCACAATTTTTATTCATTTTATATTGTATTATTGGGATCGTTATCTTTTATGTAAGCTCATATTTATTTTCTGCATCCCCTGAAATTGCCAATATTGTGCGACGCTACCCTGATATTTTCCATGTTGGAAATCCACATGAATTGCAGCAAGAAAAACGAGACTTAATCCAAGAAATCAATAAAGCAAACAGCAACCTAAGAGCATTTGAGCGCTTCAAAGCCAAGGTAATTTCAGAACTTGAAAATGATCCAATCCTAGAGCATATAAACCTCTCTCCCACTATTGAATTAATTGACCCTATTCAAAAGATACAAGAGAAATTAACCTGTCTTTCTCTTGATCACAGTCATCTAGAACAACAATATCAACTTGAGCGCATTCAACATTTACTGAGTAGCCTACAACTACTCTCTCAAGATGCATCATCTCTACAACAGCAGTTTGAAATATTTAATACTGTTCAGGCAGAGAGAATATAAATGCATTTAAGTCAAAATTCCAAGAAGCTTTGGCCACTTTTGTGGATGTTATTCTGTTGTACTGTCCTAATTAATTGTATACTTCTCTACCAATTCGATAAAAAGAATCAACGTGACCGCTTTACAGGTTGCCTCAACAAAATTGAACAAAAACATGTTTTTGTCATTGATCCATCATCGATTCATAGCACTCAAACACAATCTGAAATTCTATCTAGAATTACACAGCAAGCCCACAAGATCAAACGTGAAGATTTAGCTTTAGTATATGTGATAAATGGTCAATCCATGAGTGAATTACAACCTGTATTTAAAGCATGTCACACCGATACGAACTTTGAAAAATTATTTTTGAAATCTGTACAGTATGCGGTCTATGCTCAAACACAGCATTCAACAGCCATTCCGCTTGCTGAAGCATTACTCGATATCGAGCTAAGTCAACATCAGATTCAGCCGAAGCAAACTCGATTATTTATTTTTTCCAATTTCTTACAAAATTCACAAAATTTGTCATTTGCAGAAAGTACAGATCTAAAGGCAGCGATTAATCAATTCAAATTAAGCCGCCTTGGTGGTGTACAACGTCCAACTTTTATCAACACCACTGTATATTTACATATTATTCCGCCTGCACAACTCACTGAGAACCTACTCAATATTCGTGATGGTTTTTGGATATGGTTTTTTGGAGATATGCGTGGCGATAGACGTGCATATGGTTTGGAACGTCACGATCTACCAGGTTCATAATATTTTTTAGAGGGGATTCATCATGTCATTTGCAGCAAAAAAAGGGCTTCCAAGTAGCTTTTTACCGATTTTAGGTGGAGCAGCATTAGTCTCGATTATTATCATTTGGTTTAATTTACATATTGTATTACTAGCTTTCACAGTAACAGTTCCCCTTATTCTTTATTTTAATATTGTTAAAAAAAGCCTACTAAAACAATCTGACTATAATGCTGTAGATAGTGTTTATTACTTTGGTTTTAGCTTAACTATCGTAACACTTGCCACTTCTGCCATCATTCATTTTGGTCTATCTTCTGATATTGAAGACCTACAAAACTTAAATCTTGTGTTCTCACAATTTGGTGTTGGATTATTAGTAACTTGTCTTGGTTTGATCTTACGTTTGTTTTTATTGGCGTCCATGAATCAACAAAACGCAGATCAGGAACAAAATGAACGTCATGCACTTATTAATGACATCATTGACTTGAGAAAAGAAATTACTGGTTTTGCCAGTGAATTACAGGACATTAATGTCAATTTAAAGAATCAACAGAAAGTACTTAATCTAGAAATTATTGAGAGCTTAAAAGCAGCAACTTTGACTTTTAATGAACAGTCGATCAATGTACAAAATGCTTTAATCGAGCACCAAAAGCAAAAAAATCTTGAATTAATTGAATATCAAGAACAACTACAAAAAAATCTATATGAACAGATGCAAGAAATGAATAATTCACTCTATAGCAATATGCAACAAGCGAATCAATCACATATTGCATATGTCGAAAGATCACAACAACATTTAATAGATTTAGCATCCAATATTGGTACAGCGATTCATGATTTAGCTATCCCAAGCGTTGCAGATTCTGCTAAAAAAGCATCTCAACAACTGGTCGGTGCATACAGTGACATGCAACAGAATATTGGGCATTTTAATACTCAGCTTCAAAATATGACTGAGCGATATACCCATTTACATGAACAACACCAATTGCAACTGCAACATACATTACAAAGTACGAAAGCTTCAGTAGATGCTGTCAATGATGCCCTAATTGAAGTCGCAAACAATACGTCTACAACTATGCGCAAAGCAAAACCAAATACATCAAAAAATCTTGATCAAGTCGTAGGTTAAGTAAATGAACAGAAGAGAAGATGTTTTATATCTCACCTTGATTGATTTTTTTCTGCAAATGCTTTTTCTCGTGATGATTGCATTGTTAGCTTATATTTATGTCGAACGTCGCCATAATGCTGAAGCAAAACAGTTTCTTGACCTTGCGAAAGAATATAAAGTGGATAGCGTTCAGGAACTCATTGACCGTTTACAAACTCTTGCCCCCATCAATAATTTAGAAGATGCAAAAAAGGCACAAGACTTTATGGATTCAAATGGCGGCTTAAAAGAAGTAAATGCTATGGTGGAAAAGTTTAAGGAAGGTCAAGGCAAACCACCTTGTGTTTTTGCAATGGAGAACGGCCTAAAAGTTGCAAAAACCGTTGCAGTTTTTGAAGCAACAAATAGTTCGATTCGTTTGATTTCTTGGCAGCCTGAATTTGCGCAATTAGCCAAACAAATCAATCAACCGATCAGTAACAACCAACAATGGTCACTACGAGGATTTAGCTCTGCTTGGCACAATGTATTGGTCAAATATCCTCAATGCCGTTATACCGTGACATTACATGAGCGTTCAAATCTTGTTGCACCACGAGATCGTGTCCAAGGCATCTTCTATACAAGGATTCGCAAATAATGTCCTTGAATAAGTTAAAAGATGCTTTGCAAGACTACCAGAATAGCTACAGTGAGTGTTTAGGGATCACCCCCACTTCATCTACCCCTACTCAAAGAAGAGCTGAAAAAAATTCAGCTCTTCCTCAGCCAGACTTTAAAATTGAAATTCCTGACCCTCTCGAAATCAACTCAACTCAAGTCACTCAAAAAAAAGTCTCTTCTGCACAGACGGAAATTGAGGAAGACATTCCTCAACAAAAGCACAATCCTTTCTCCCAATATGGTGAAAATGATCAACCACACGCAAATCAGTCGAATCAAAATATTCAGCGTAGACCTCGTGCTCGTATGAAGAAAAAAGAAGGTTTCAACTTCACTCCTATTCTCATATTGTTTGTATTCATCATGCTGTGTGGTATCGGTTATGCAATTTATGATTTTTACTCACCCAAGAAGGCTGTAACGTCTGTGCCTTCTCACGATAAAATGAGTATTAAAAATGAAAATCAACAAAAAACTATGCATTAGCTCTTTTATGCCAATTAGTTTAATTGAACACAATCGAGCGTACATAGACGGTTGAAAGCTTTAAGTATAGGCCTCATCTTGATGTGGCTTCTATAAAAGTAAAATTAATCTTAAAATAAAAAATGCAGTCTCTTTTTTAATGAGAAACTGCATTTTCAAAGTTATAACTTACATTAATTATTCAAAACTTGCAGTTCGCTTAAATTGTATAAGTTCTCGTTCTGCCAAATTATATTCTCGCTGAATTTGTCCTAATTTATTACTCGCTTCGTTATACCTTTCGCGAGCAGACTTTCGATATTCTTCTTTGACATCAGAGTTATACATCGTTGATTTTGCACTAGCAATTGTATCTTCAATGGATTTTAAGCTCTTATTTGCTCTATAAAACTGATACGCGACATTGTAATAAGGTCTTAAATTATTTTGCATTTCCATTGGACAACTCTGATATGTTCCACGCCCTTGTAAAGCATAATCAAAAATTGTTTGAGGATTACAATAATTTTTCAAGCCTTTCTTATAGCCATTAGTATATGCTGTTGTGTCTAATACAGCATTATGTTTCATACAAGCTTGCGCTCTTTTTTGCATAAAAGAGCCATTTCCGTTATAACCGTCATTCTGCCCTATTAACCCCCAATTTGCAGATAGACACTCATTCTTTGACATAATTGCACAACCATTGAGTATAACAACACTACTTAACAACAACATTTTCAATTTCATAAATGACTCTAGTTAATTCTGAGCTACTTAAAATAAATAAACATTTAAAACATTATCTCAATTATAATCTACACGAAATCTAATCGATCTAATATTCTGAATTTCATCCAAACCAATATCAAATTCCTTATCCCTAAAAATAGATATATTTTCCGAAATATCAACATCATCAAAAATTCTATTATCTTTATTCATACGATTAATATATTTGAAAAAATGCTCAAAAGATACACCCGTCCCATCATTCAACATAGAATTTGTTTTAATTTCACGACTTGATATACTTCTATTATTACTATCCAGTAAATCCATTTTTATTTTTAATTTTGGTTTAGCCCAAGCATACTCTAAATTAGAAAAAATATATGATTGCCCATAATCTTTAATAGCGTTATTAAAAAAAGTCTGTTTTTCTACAATAGTAGAATATTCTTCATTCTTTTCAAATATCTCTTTTTTAATATAAACTCTTACATTTTTAACTAAAAAATATGGTTTCCCTCTATAATCATTTCTAACTTCAGTCCCATCATAAGAAAATCCAAGACCATTCTCTTTAAGATCCTTCACAAGACTATTGAATATTTTAGAATATTGAAATGCATTTTGATTAAGATCAACTTCAGCTAACTTATTATTAATTTGAAAAATAGTATCACTTGCTGAAGCTGTACCCAAACTTGCGAGTGCTAGTATTCCTAGAGTAAAAAATTTCATGAGATTTTCTCAATAAAATATAAAAGCCCATATATATATATGGGCTTGCATTTTATATTAATGTAATAGTACGTGAATTATTTGCAACTTTTTTACCATTCACTAGTAATTCAGTATCAAGCAAGTATTGTCCTTTAGATACACTCGCTGGAAACTTCCAATTGAAGGAATTTTCAAAATCTCCTGAACTATAACCTTGGGCTGTTGAAACCTGAACATCTTTCACTAATTCACGAATCACTTTTCCATTCGCATCTTTTAAAACTAATTTTTCTTGGACACGCTGAAGGGGATCAGCAATACCCTCTACAACAGTCAAATCTGATTTCACTGTAATATTTTGGTTAGCTGAAACAGTTTGATTTGGTAAAATAACCGTAGAATACTGTTGAACTCTTGTTGTTTGAGGCAGTTTCCCCTTATTAGCTTTTTTATATGCCGTTTCAACTTCAGCAGCTGATTTTTTCTGAATAGTATGTGCATTAATCATCATACATCCTGCTGCAAAAACCGCACCGCCAATGGCTGCACCTGTTGCAGCATAGGTACTATCACCTACAGATGCTCCAATAGCAGCACCAAGTAATGCACCTACTGCTGTAGACATTCCTGTATTACATCCACCGTTAGCTGACGTTGCTAGCCCACCTGTACTTGCACAACCAGAAACCAAAATTGCTGAACTCAGCATAGTAATAGATATCGCTTTTTTCATCATAGACCCTCTGTAAAATTTAAAAATTATTGAATTACCATATCGTCAAAGGCTGCTGACTCACCTGCTTCAGCCTGACGTAAAATACGTTTTGCTTGACTATTACTCGGGGAAGCAGACAACACTTCTCGAGCCAAAGATTTAGCCAGACCGTAGTTATTTGCATTTAATGCACGCTCTGCACGATTGAGCTGAGAATCAAAACGGGCTTCATTTTGACGACGTGCTGCTTCTGCTGCTAATTTACGTGCCGCCTCTTCAGCTTTTTGATGCTCTTTTTCTAAAGCTTGTTGACGTTCTCTTTGTGCTTGCTCAGCTTGGCGTTGTGCATCTGCACGCTCACGTTCTACTTGGGCTAAACGTTGTGCTTGTTCAACCTCATGATTGGTATTTTGTTGAGGTATACTTTGAACAACATCTTGTACAGCCTCACTTTCTAATGGAACTTCATCTGTCTCTTGTTCTTGTTGAAGATTGAATTCTTCAATCATCGATTCGATTTGTGGTAGTAGCTCTACACCACCGACAAGTTCAGCATCAAGTTCTAATGCAGCAAGCACTGTCTGATGTGCTAACTCCAAGTTTCCAGCTTGCAAATACTCTTTTGCTAAAGTGAGCTTCTCTTTTGCAGATGTGGCTTGTGCTTCAGCCGATACAACCAATTGAACAAAACTTGCATTGGTTTTACATTCTGCCTGGTTGAGTTTGATGATACTCAATGCACGTGTCGGCATTTTTTCACTCAGCAAACTGTTAATTTCTGCATTTGCATTTTCACAAGGATCAACCTGTGCCCCTTCATCTACAGATGCAACTTCTTCTGCATTGTCTTTGCCACTAAATATAAAGAAAATCACAGCCAAAATCACAATAAATGCAATTGCAATATATTTAAAGCTTGATGTTTTTTGCTGTGGTGGATCGAATGGTGTAGGTTGACTATTCAAAGATGGTTGTTCTGGTGGCGTGAAGACCGGAGCTTCAGGCTTTGGTTGTTCAAGAAGCTCATCTGGCTCAGCATCTAAGACGGACAGATCACTTTGAAACTTGAGTTGATATTGTTGCAAACTTAAATATTCATTTGGAATATTCGCTAAATGTTTTAAACGTACAAAAATCCCTTCATCTTTTTTAAAAGCGTAACGATCATAACTTCGCATCAACTCAAGGGATGCACCAACAATAATGATCCCGAATAATTCTTTACCCTGTTTCGTAATATGTTTGACCACAACCGATGTATCAGCAGCCTCATTATTTTGAGCTTCACTTAGTGTTTCACTAACCGTCGATTCTGGTAGGTCACTGACTATTTCTTGTGGAATAGTCGATGTTTCTTCTGGCTCTGCAGGCAGAGTTTGAGCTTGAACGCTTTGTGCAACACTACAAAAAGGACAAAACTTTACTTTGAGCTGTAGCTCATGCTTACATCCAATACAAGCCGTATATTCTTGCTGCTTAACCATTTCATTTAAACCTATTACTTCTTTTTGTGTTGAGCATGAGCAGTATTGCCCTCCTTCGAGAACAATACTGCGATGGGCATTATTGTAAAATTGGCGGCATGCCTGGAATTGGTGGTGGCACAGGCATTGCAAGCTCAGGGCATTGGGCAATTGCGATCCAATTAGCTAAACCTTCACGCCATACCATCGTTGCAGTGTTAATTTGTTGCTGCTGCAACATTTCAACCACTTTAGAATGTGAGTATGGTCCAAAGTTTTGCCCATTAATCGCTATATGATATTGATACTGAGGTTGCTGCAGAATGGGTGGTGGCATCGCGCCTGGAGGTGGCGGTGGAGTCATGCCAGGCATTGCAAAAGTCGCTATTGGCGTACCTACTTCTGCCACACTTTTTTTCACAAGAAGCTGTTCATGTATTTGTAAGATACTTGGTGACATATTCATCACCCATTTCAGACGTCGACCTTTATTTGGCTCACGAATTTCGTCCTGATATGCATCCTCGTCTGAATCTTTGAGCACTTCAGCCCATTTTTCCATTTCTTCGCGATATTCAGTTAACTCATATGCTCGGTCGATCAATTCTTGTGAAATTTCCTTACGCTCAGCTAACTCAATAAGTTCTTTCTTCAATTCTTTCGCAATGGCACATGCAAAACCAACATGTTCAACCTGAGCACCAGTTTCATTTTGTACCAAACGTGGCGTGTAAACTTCACGCTCATAATGATCAACTAATGCAATTAGCATTGTTAAATTTGCATCACTCAGAGATTTAAATTTCTGTTGAACTTGATCATAAATGTTGTCACGGTAAGTCTGAGGTAAGCCATTTAAACGGAAACCACGTTCATTACCTAAGCGGCGAACATCACCTCGTGCTACTGCAAATTCATATTGCCCACTTGGAATCAAGCCTGGAACATCACAGCGCTTTAAAATACCCAACATCACTGCTTTCAGGTAGCATTTAAAATCATCAGCTAAGCTGTTTAATTCATCAGGTGTCGGTGCATATGGATGCTTGAATCGTGTTGAGTCAATATGGGTATGTAAAGGAGTTCTTTCACTTTCTTTACGATAGCTCGTACGCCAAGTTTCAATACCCCGTAAAATCGTAAGAGGAATACCTGACAACTCGACATAGCATACTGCTCGACCAGGTTCCCCGGTTTCGACAATCGACAATGCTTGAGCATTTAAGCCTAAACCACTTGGAATAGAGCCAGTTAATTCGTGTTTGTACTTTTTGCTGAACTGATCTGCCCCATTCACACCAATGAAACATTTGAAACGATCTGGTGGCGGTGTGAAATCGCCACCCATTTTAGCATCAACCCAAGGCATGGCACGTTGTAACCACTCAGTGAATACATTCTGACGCTCAACCACACTCATGTTTTCAAGTGCTTTATACAGTGCATCTTCTTCTTGATCATTTTGTTCAAAAACAACCAGACGACGCTCAGCCATACGAATAATTTTAAGCAATAATGGTGTTTGCTGATCTGGATCAACAAGGACTTTAAACAGTTCTCTTGAGCCACCAAAATCTTTAAATGCTTCAGCTGCCCATTCACACAATAAACGAGGATCAATTTCACGCTCTTTCACATCGTCAGTTTCGATGATTTGCAAAGTTGCATGTTTAGTCCGAATTTGCTGATGAATCACTTCACGATCGTGATCAAGACGCTTCATCATATCCATGACAGACTCTTGACCATTTTGCAGGTCACCCATCACACCATTCCAAATCGTCTTGCCACTCTCATCTACACCCAAACTGTTACCTAACCAGTTCGAAATATCCTGCATCAACTCAATCGCTTCGACAGCAGCTTTAGCTTGTAAATGGAATGCAAGAACATTTGAAATATCATTACGCAAATGATCTAAAATATTTCGTGCCTGCTCTTCACGAGAAGATGCACCCAGGCCGAGGAAGCCCGAGCCTTTGGTTTCTTCTAAATCCTTGAGTTGTTTTTCATATTCATAGGTTTGTACAGCATCTTTAATAGCTGTATAGCGGTTTGCAGAATTTTTTAGGTATACGCAAATTCCTGTATTGGCATTTTCAATACGGCCTTTAATTTGTTCTACTAAAGAAATGACATACTCAAAACCACCTAGATCTTGATTATCAATATAAAGATAGAGGCGGTTTTCGATGTCTTTTTTCAGTGCATCAAAAATCACTTTTCTACGACGCACCACCTGATCTTCAGCAGTATCCCCTTTAGTATTCGGGTTACGGATCACTTGTTCGAGTAAATTATCCATCGCAAGACGAACTTGAACAGGCCATTGATCACGATCTACGTTACTGACTTCATTAATGCGCTTGCTAACACGTTGGCGTGTTTCATCAACAATATCAACCTCTACACCCGACTGACCTGATCGAAGCAATGTTTCAACAATTGCCAGATCCATAAATTCTGTGTTCAATTCACGAATTTCTGGATTTTTCAGTGTCGCAGCAGAAAACTCTGGCAGGTTGTTAAATGGAACTAAAGCTGAATACATATATTCAGACATAAAGTTATCACATTGCTTTTGACTCGCACGATTTGCAGCAGGATTCGCGCTTGCTACACCAAAGAAGGCTTTAAGCATGTCCGATGCCAAACTGTAGGCATATTCATCGTAGCGAGCACGGCCAAGTGTGTCCAAAGTCGACTGGCCAAATGCTGAATAGGCACATGAGTAATTTAACTTCATATCACCGAAACGACCTGTCGGAACAGGTGGCGCAAACATATGAATTTTATGTTGGCGTTGGTTGACAGCAACTGAACGTTTCCGATTGGCAAAGTCAGCAGAACGAAAATCTTCAAATAACGTATCCGCAATCATCGAGTAGACATCATTCATATTGTCCGTATGCTGGCGTGCCAGGTTACCGGAATCAATTAAATGAACTTCATCATACGGTTTCGATGCAAGCTGTGGACGATCATAATCATCCCATTTTTCCACATACTTTGAATGCCCCACCATTGCAGATTCAACTTCCATCAACGCTGCATAAGCATTCGCCTCAGTACGTGATTTATTCGCGCTTGAATAACCTGTCGGTAAAAACAACATCAACTCTACGTCAGCAGCTTCAACTTCGTTGCTTGCCACCCATTTAGATAACCACCCCATATCCAAAAATGAACCGGAACCTGTACCGCCAGCAACAGAGCCCAAAACCACAATACGAAATTTGCTTGTATCTAGTTGTAAATTTAGTTTTTTTAGAATGTCATCACGCGATAAACCTGCTTTTAATGTATTTAATTTTGAGCGGATTTTGTCACGAGTTTTTGGATATTTATCAAAGAAATATAAACGTGATACAGATCGAATTTGCCCCGCACCTTTTGCAGGATCAATGCCTAATTCACGAATTTTTTTAGGAGTTAGCGGTAACCAATTTTGAATATGTGGATAACGGCTTAATGAAGCATCATCACGACTATATTTTTCAATATCAAAAGACTCAACGATCTTTTCATCATCTGTAAACTTGACTAAGTTATATTGCAAATCTTCAGTTTGTGCACGACCACTATCAATAATTGCACCCTGATCTAAGTCAAAATGCATAAATTGTGCAATTGGAAACTGTGATAAGTTTTCTAAGCGAACATTATCACTACCCCAACTTGCATTGAGAATACGACGACGCACACGCATCATCACTTCCATACCTGTACCACCGACACCAATATAAAGTGTTGGGCGGAGTTTTACGGTCTGCTCTGCTGCTTTGGCTGCAGTGCCTGTGTTGACATTTTGTGCGTCTGTCATCATCTTCCCTCTGGTTCTTTATTTTTTAATTGCTTAACTTACAGTCAGTGCTTAAGCACGGCTTGATGTGAATGTCAGGACAGCACTTACCAATGCAACAATACCTAATGGCCCTAAAATAAGCAGGGATAAGAATTTCACTGGATTGACTGCTGCCAAGACTGCACCAATGGCAACCGCAGCAAGGAAAATAAATAACCACCAACCTGCCATACTTGCTTTGCTCGGAGAAATACGTTTTTTTACCAAACTATTGCTGAAACCGCGTTTTGCAAAAAAGAAAGCGATGAGAAGAACAACGATAATTCCACTAGCAATCATGAGATCACGAGAACCTGTTTCTTCTTGAACTGTAGGCACATTCACTTCTTGAACAGTTTGTGCTGCTGTACCTGTTTCAGTTTGAGCCTGCTCATCTGCTGTTGGTAAAACAAAACCGTTATTTGTATTTGACTCTGACATATATCCCCCTGGATGCTTTTTTAAAATTAATCTTAAATATTTAACGAAGTGTTACACTAAATTCTTTATCTAAAACTTGAACAGATGCGTCTGAAATACCACGTTTTACAATCGCAATTTCTTTCCCTGAATCACCATAAACACTCATCTTGGAAAATGGTTTTAATTGGATAGTTTGTTTCTTCAAGCCATTTACCCAAACATCATATTTTTTACGTTTTGAGCTCAATGCCAAAGCCAAAATTCCGAGTACAAGTGCCAATAAAATCCCTGCAATCATGACTACAACCGGCCATAATGGATATTGCAAACGGAATTGCACCGGAATTGTGGCTGTGGATGACTGAATAGTTTTTGGTGCAACAAAGACATCCGATAATGGATCACCAGGAAATAAACTCTGCAAATTCTGTTTAAAATCTTCAGATAAGCTCAGCTTCTGCTCATATAAGGTCACATCAATATTTGCAGGAATCGTAACTGCCTTACCCATTGCCTTAAACACTTCCCAAGACCATGGGGACACAATTAAATGCGAAGGAATTGGCACCTGAAACTCGAGCTTGGTATTATCCTTAGTCATCAAACGGATATCCGTTTCAGAAATCTGAATCGGTGCTTGCATTCCATTTGCTAATCTTAATTTTGCTTCAACACGAGTTGCTGCAATATTGTAAGGATAAAATTTGTTTTTCAGATCTGCTGTGAGTTTTAACTCAGGAATGACATCTTTAGGCTCTAAATTAAAGACCAAAGTTTTCTGATCTGCTGCCAAAGAGGCGTGAATCGTCGATGAGTTTTTTACACCTGTCGGAATGAGCTGAACAGGTTCTTTATCTAAAGGCTTTAATAATGCAGGCTGTTGGGTAAACACTTTTTCCATCTGACCTGATTTTACCAAATGGTTTAACTCAGCTTCTGCCTGCTCACCATAAGCCAATACATAAACCATTAGTCCTGATGCATTAAAATGTTTCCCTTGTACAGGCATTTTTAATGGATAAGCCATTACTTTATTTATAGCTGGATCTAAGTGAACTAACTCATAAAACTCTTTATTGCGTTCAGCCGTTGCCTCATCATTATTGGGACTATTTTTATTGTTAGTAAAAATCCAGATAATGCCTGACTTTTTCGCAAATGGACCTGTAATCGTGGCAACGACAGCTTCTTTAAAATCTGTGTCTGCATAGGCTTTATCAGATTTTTTAGCAATCCCCTCTTGGCTGAGTTGCTGACTGACATTTTGTTTACCTGCCCCTTGATAAATCAACACAGGTGATTGGGCAGTTGTGTTACTTTGGTTAAACATGGAAACCGCAACCGTATCATTGGGCTGCGTTACCGTTTGAACCACTGCATTGACCAGCGGTTTTAATTGAGAGTTTTGATCCTGGTAAAATGGCTCCATCCAACCAGAGTTTTGGACTAAAAATGCATGCTGACCCGCACAAGTGAGCGTTGAAGCTAAACTCACAGCAACCATTAAACCAATGTGTTTCATGCAACCAGCTCCCAACCTAAGATGTCATTTAAGCTCGGGTTATAGAAATACAAAACATTCTGATGAATAAAGAATCTTGACTGTAATGGCTTTTCTACTTGAACACGATGAAAATCAATTAGTCCATCATGTGTATCTATAAATAATTTAATGTCTTGCTTTGTGTCATCTGCAAGTTTTTGTTCAATACCGATATTGGTATCTGTATCGAAGCTGAATCCTAAAATTAACTCCTTTTTCTCATCTTCAATCATTGGAACTGTAAAACGATGGATTGATTCGACCACACTTGCTTCTTTCCAAATATCTTGTTTGTTTTCCAATTTACCATCTAGGCCGAACTTTGATATACCTGTGGTAAAACGGAATGATGGAGTTTTTTCGAGTTGGTCTTCAGAATCTAATTCGATATAACACAAAGGACCTTTTTCATTACTTTGAGTTTTACCAAATTGATAAAAACTCCCTTTTTGATCATCATACGGTGCACCAAAACGGAAATCAGGCGTGTAGCTTGGTAGCCACATTTTATAGACGATATTGAGTGCTTCATCATCAGAGATTTTATATTTTAAAATCAATTGCCCTGACGTACCGACCCAAATAATACGTCTAGTGTCATAAACAACTTTTTCAAAATAAATTTCAGAGGTTTGTTCATTCAACAAAATCTCTATCTGATTCGTGACATCAAAAATTTTAACCTGATCATCAATTAAAATTGGTATTAAAATCTTTTTATTCCAATAAACCGGTGTACCTAAACATGGACTATTAAGTGGGGTGATATACTCAGCACGATAGGTCAATGACAAACCTTCAATGGTGACTCGTGCTAAACCTGCTTTGGTTGGAATATATAAGCACTGAATACCAGCATCATTTACAACGCCTAAAAGTTGCAAATATTCTTCCAATTTTTCTGGACAACGCTCTAAACGACGTTCAACTGCTTTTAATTCCAACCATTCCTGATTGTCTTGACTCCAAATCAAGAGATTGCCATTAACTTTATTGTATGCCACGAGTTGAGGAATATCGGTACTGGCTTTGATCGACACAAATTCAAAAATACCTCTTGGTGGCATTTTTATTTTCTGTTCTGTATCAGCATCAATTTGTGGCTCATTCTTTAATTTTTTAAGTTGATGACTTAACTGTAAGCCATGGCTATCCATGTATTGACGATTATCATCATAATGTCGTCCCTGCCCATAAGGCGGAAGCCAATATGCTTCTGAATCAACCTGCTTTTTTTCTAAAGGGGTACCTGTTTCAGGATCGTATAAAAACTCAGGCGGATACACTTTTCCAGCCAAAGTTGGCAAGTTCAGCATCTGCTGAACAAAGTGAGGATTCACATGATTTTCAACATTTGAATTTGGCGTACTTTTTAAAATATAACCCACTGTCTCATCTCGCATCCAAGTACCAGATGCTAAGTTCCACACTGTCTTATCGTGATCATGAACCAAGACACACCCCATATTTTGAATTTCTTTTGCAACATTCTAGACATTTTTTTTCACTTTCAAACCATTTATTTGATTTTTTTTTAATAAAATTAACTAGTTAAATTAATCTTAACAATAGCATAAAATTAATTAACAAATCTTAACAATTATTTTATTTCTTATCCAATTTCCCTATATGCGATTTAGTCAAAATGACCTTCATTTTAGTGTGGAGATGGTGACAGATGAACTACCACCTTACTCATTAATAAATCTAAATTTTTATAATTGCTTTGACCCAATTATTACCTCTATTAAAGTCCCACATAAAACTTCTCAATCAACTGTCTTGTTTTTACCATTAAATTGGTTAGCACATTGTCTCGCTCAAACAGCTTCACTTTGAAGTTAGGCAACTCTTTCATTTCTTCTTTACGTGGCAAGCGTTGATTGAACTCGTAATTATCCAAGACCTGTTTCAACACTTCAGGTTTTAGGTTTTCTTGCTCACAGAAATATTGATAAGCCTGTTCCTTCTCTGCATCCCAGAACTGAGCAAAGGCTGTTTGTACACTCTGTCCATTGATCATTTTCGGCATATTTTCTTCAATGAATTTTTGGATCAAGTCTTGTTTGTCATGTAAGCTAACATCCCCTCCAATTAAGTCATGCACTTGCGCTTCATACTTCTTACGCTGCTCATCTGTTTCCGCATTAACGGCCATCTGTAACAGCGTCAGGATATACCCCACATTGATACGGTCACTGTGCAATAGGTCCAATTGAAAATCGACATCATCCAGCACCGAGACTTTTTCTTTTTTAGTGGCTTTACGAGTTGCTCGACATAGATCTGCATATTTCGAAGCGAAATTAGCAAAGTGTTGTTTATCTAAAACAGTCTGATCTTGGTCATATTCCACAAAAGTTTGCAGTTGTGCGTTGTAACGCATGACCTCGCGGAATGCCTTGATGAATTCCAGTTGCTGATCTTCAGTCAGCAAATCATCCACGGCTTGATAGTCGGGGGTAATGTTCAGTAATTTTTCGACTGCATCCGCATAATCCTGTTGAATTTCTTCAAAGCTCGGTACCAGTACTGTCTTTCTTGCTTCCTTATTAGAAAACAGGGCCAAGGCTTCATCGGTAGCGCGTTTTAGGTTACGGAAACTGATGATATTGCCAAATGGTTTTTTATCGTTATAGACACGGTTGGTGCGTGAGAACGCTTGAATCAAGCCATGATATTTAAGGTTCTTATCGACATACAAGGTATTTAACGGCTTTGAGTCAA
>ERZ650312.590-NODE-590-length-20286-cov-13.457318_pt1 | contig 20286 bp, 15 predicted proteins | sample MGYA00376248_ERZ650312 | MGnify/ENA primary metagenome ERZ650312 (study PRJEB26733, sample SAMN07839316) | wastewater metagenome | biome: urban; feature: wastewater treatment plant; material: waste water | place: USA: North Carolina | collected 2016-07-28 ... | reverse complement strand
TAGACATGAGGGCTAGAGCTTAAGGTTTAACTTGGTAATTCAACTACTGGCTTTCATCCTCCTATTTATTAAGGCAATTTCTTATCTGCTATTCGAGTTAATTACGTGATTTAGATATATTTATTTAATTAAAACACAATAATTTAGGGAATGAAGATGGAGTATTATTTTTTTGCTTCTTTAAGTGTAATTGGATTGCTCAGTCTTAGTCCACTAGTTCAAGCAAACCCTACCCAAGGTTACTGCCAGACAGTTGATGACAGTGTATGCGGTTGGGGGATAGCAGTAGTTATCAGCCACAATATTGGTATGCTGGTGTTGCTTACGACCCGAAGAATGGCATATTTTCGATCTATACAGCCACATCTCGTGAACTAGCTATGCGCTCGGCAGCAAAAGAGTGCAAACAAATAAATGAGAACCAAAGAAGATGCTCCGAGCTTATTTCTAGTGTTTCTGGATACACAAAAGACAAAGAGCCTGGTACAGTGATTACCAAAGGACAACGTCCAGACGGTACATTCCAACTGAATCTTAGATACGGTTTAAATGGTCAGAAAACATTTTTCCCATCAAACTCTTATTCTGAAAAGAATGCCGAAGTGATTGGAATGGAGGATTGTGTGAACAAATATAAACTCAGCAATTGTGAGATTGTTTATAAAAATATACTACTTTTTAAAACATAACACATAAAAAACCACCCAATTTTTCAATCAGGTGGTTTGTAAAACTTAACTTTACGAATTATTGAGCTGCTTGTTGCTCTGCCTGAATCGCAGTCAATGCAATGGTAAACACAATGTCATCTACCAATGCACCGCGGGATAAGTCATTCACTGGCTTATTCAAGCCTTGTAGCATTGGACCAACACTCACCACATTGGCAGAACGCTGTACTGCCTTATACGTCGTATTACCTGTGTTTAAGTCAGGGAAGATGAATACATTGGCACGACCTGCAACTTGAGAGTTCGGTGCTTTAGAGCGACCAACACTTTCAACTGATGCCGCATCGTACTGTAATGGACCATCAATCAGTAAGTCAGGACGACGTTGTTTCGCAATTTCAGTTGCTTTCGCAACTTTTTCGACGTCAGCACCTGCACCTGAAGTACCCGTTGAGTAAGAAATCATGGCAATACGTGGGTCAATACCAAACGCTTTTGCAGAGTCTGCAGACTGAATCGCAATTTCAGCCAATTGTTCTGCATCTGGGTCTGGGTTAATCGCACAGTCACCGTACACATAGACTTCATCAGGTAACAGCATAAAGAATATTGAAGATACCAATGAATATTCAGGTGCAGTTTTAATGAGCTGGAACGCAGGGCGAACGGTATTCGCTGTCGTATGTACAGCACCAGACACCAAACCATCAACCTGATCAAGTGCCAACATCATCGTACCTAATACGACAGTGTCTTGCAGCTGTTCACGTGCTTGATCTTCAGTGAGTTTGCCTTTACGCATTTCCACCATTTTTTCGACATAATTTTCACGAACCAAGTCAGGATCAATGATTTCTAAGTCGTGTGGAAGCTCTATACCACGTGCTTTGGCAACATCAACCACCGCTTCTGGTTTTGCCAATAATACGCAGTGGGCAATACCACGTGATTGACAAATCGCTGCAGCTTGAACGGTACGCGGCTCATCACCCTCTGGAAGCACGATACGTTTTTTAGCTGCGATTGATTTTTGCACCAATTCATGACGGAACGCAGAAGGCGATAACCGTGGTTTGTACGAATCGCTAATTAAATGAGACAACCACTCTTGATTGATGTGGCTAGCTACAAAACGGGTAACTTGTTCTGCTCGTTCAGTATCATCTACAGGAATTTCGTTGCTAAGGTTTAACAACTGTTGCGCTGTTTCAAATGTGCTCAACTTAGTATGTAAAATTGGCAAGCCATTTTTTATTGCCGCTTGGCAGAATTCTAAAGCTTGTGCGCTTGGCGCTTTTTGTTCAGTTAACACCAAACCTGCAAGTGGAATACCATTACTGCTGGCTAAGCTACTGGCAAGCAATACATCGACACGGTCAGAACCACTGATAATCAGTTCGCCTGCTACGAATTTATGCATTTCGTGTTCAATATTCGATGCAATTAAGCTGCTGTGTAATACACGACGCTGTGCTGCTTCACCTTGGTTAATCCATTCTGCTGAAATGTGCGCAGCCAAATCAGACATGCGTGGTACACTTAAAGTGTTGCTAAAAGGAACTAAGCCAATCACTGGCATGCAGTCTTTACCAATCATTGGATGTGTGGTTTGAATTTTGCTGACAAACTGGTTGGTGTCGCTAATTAAACGTAAACTTGGATCAAGCGTAACAGGAATTTGTGCAGAATCTTCTGGCAAACCTTTGGTACGCATGAACAATACGCCCGCAGTACGTTCACCAGACGCACCACCAAAGAAACGTAATTGATTGTCTACTTTTGACGCTGTTTTAACGGGGTTGTTGATGTCGGCATTGCTGACAATAATGACTTTCGCATCTAGTGCTTTGGCCAAATTTGCATTCAATTCAGTTGCAAATGGATCACGTCCGTTTGGTAAAACCCCTTCTACAATAATGATATCGTGATGTTTAGAAATTTCACGATGTAAACGGACTGCATCTTCAAGCAATTCGTCATTTTCATCATTTTTTAAACGCTCAGTCAGCGCAGCATAAGTAATTGGTTCAACCGTTTCATGCTTGAACAGATGACGATACAACGCCGTCGTGCGGTCTGCTTCAGGCTGTAATTCTTGTGAAAAAGGCTTTAAGAAACCTGCTTTTACGCCTTGGCATTCCAAAGCGTAAATTAAACCTAAACATGCCGATGTTAAACCAACACCAATTTCTGTAGGAACCAAAAGTATTGTTTTCATAATTTTTTCTAGATCGTAAAGGGACTGATTGAAAGTGGCTGAGTACTACGATTGCTTAAGCAATCGCAGCGTCACATTCAGACTTTTTTGCAGCTGACTTTAGCTCCTCTGCAACTTGCGCAGTTTCTTTCGCAATACGGCCTTCTTCGTCAGTTGGTACAACCCAAATTTGTGGACCACCTGTGCCTGCATCAATACGACCTTCGGTACCGCGTTTTAAGCTGTCATTGCGTTCTTTACTGAAGTTAAAGCCGAAGTGTGGCAAGTAAGCGACGGTTTTTTCACGGATGTAAGCAGAGTTTTCGCCAATACCGCCTGTGAAGAATAAGCCATCTAAGCGTGGTAAACCACAGCTAAGTGCAGCTAAAGATTTAGCTAAACGGTAGCAGAATACTTCAATGGCAAGCGTTGCATCTTCGTTACCTTGTTCAGATGCTTCAATCAGGGTGCGCATGTCATTCGATAAGCCTGACAAACCAAGTAAACCACTTTGACTGTTTAGCATTTTGTCAATTTTGTAAATATCCCAACCTAAGTTACTTGCAAGGAAGCTGTGTAAGCTTGGGTCTACATCGCCACTACGCGTACCCATCACCAAACCTTCAAGTGGGGTTAAGCCCATAGACGTATCTACGCTTTCACCATTCCAAATTGCACAAGTCGAGCTACCATTGCCTAAGTGAGCAGTTAACCAGCCACCTTGTTTAAAGCTGCCAGCCAACTCTGAACCGCGCTCTGAAACGTATGCATGGCTTGTGCCGTGGAAGCCATAACGACGTACGTTGTGGTCGGTATATAGGAATTTAGGTACTGCATAACGGTAAGCATGTGCAGGCATCGTTTGGTGGAATGCAGTATCAAATACAGCCACTTGTGGAAGTTCAGGGAACAAACGCATTGTTGCTTGAATACCTACCAAGTGTGCAGGGTTGTGTAAAGGTGCAAGCGGAGTTGCTTCACGAATACGTTGTACGATTTCTTCGGTTAATAATTCTGCTTTGGTTAAAGTACCGCCGTGTACAACGCGGTGACCAATGGCTTGTGGCTTATATTGAGATAAGCGACCAAGAATAGTTTCCAATGCTTTTTCATGGTCAGCATGTGGAATAGAAAGTTCGAGCGGCTCACCACCTGCGGTAATGCCTTTAATGCGCGCATCAGCAGAACCTAGATTTTCTGCCAAACCAAAGATACGATCTCCAACGCTTTCAGATACAAGCGCATATTTGATAGAAGAAGATCCGCAGTTAATCACTAATACTGATGTAGTCACTTTTATGTACCCGAATTCTAATTGAAGTTATCCCTAGTCAATCAAGCTGCATTGCAATATATGGCAAATGGCAATCTATTGTGTTGCAATCTTGATCATTACGTATGTTTTATCATGGGTTTTTTATTGCTCCTAGATAGACTTTAGGAGATTAGACTTAAGCATTATCGACCATGAAATCAGAAATAATTAAAATTTATCAGTCCGAAACTTTCATTTTTCCATAAAATGATGGTCTAAAATTTCTGCTTAATTCCTGTTGTATTGTCTTAACATAGCACACTTCATTCTGCAGGCGAGTGGCAAACTGTTTTAAATTATTTCCTCAATTTTTCTCAGTTTATTTTGATTTGGCAGCGTATTTAATTTCTGACCAACGGACAATCACATAAGCAATCAGCGCCACCATAAAAAACACCAACATCATCCACGCCAAGCCTTGTAAGGTTTCAATAATCGTGCGGTAAATTTCCAGTACCCAGCGTTCTTGCGTCAGTTCAATCACAATTCTTTTGTCATTTTCGGCATAAGTAAGTGGCGTAATGTATTTTTCCATATCGTAAATACGAATGCCTGATGATGTACCGACCACCATGCCTGCAAATTTAGTGTACTTTGCCCATGCTTCATGAATTGGGTCGTGAATGATGCGTGCCAAAATTGCATTGATGGAGTTAGAAAACAAACGCATGACAATGAATGACACCAGCAGAGCCAAAGCAAAGGTACTAATAATCAAATAATAAAACATAAGCATCGCCACTCTTTTTGATGATTTTTCTAATCGTGATGGTGTTTCTATTTTAGGTGAGCTGGGGGTAGAAATGTGTAGTCGAACTGTGTCTTAAAATAGTGTGTTCAAAAGAATTGAATAATGTTCAGCTTACTGTGAAACTGAACATTATGTTTGGCTATTACAAAATTACAGATTGATTTTATTGGCGGATTTGACCATCACCAAACACCACCCATTTTTGTGAGGTTAAACCTTCTAAACCGACAGGCCCACGGGTATGAATTTTATCGGTAGAGATCCCGATTTCAGCGCCTAAACCATATTCAAAACCATCGGCAAAGCGTGTAGAAGCGTTAATCATGACTGAACTTGAATCTACTGCAGCCAAGAATTGACGCGCTAAACTAAAGTTTTCAGTAATAATGGCATCGGTATGATGTGAGCCATATTTATTGATATGTTCAATCGCCTCATCAATTCCTGAAACCACTTTAACAGCTAAAATTGGGCCTAAATATTCGGTGTACCAATCTTCTTCGGTTGCTGTTTTGACACTTGTGCCCAAAATCTTTTGGGTTGCAGGGCAGCCGCGTAATTCGACTTGTTTTTCTGCATACAGCTCGGCAATGCGTGGCAAGAATTGTGCAGCAACAGCTTCATCGACCAACAAAGTTTCCATCGCATTGCAGACACCATAACGGTGAGTTTTGGCATTCAAGGCAATCGGCAGAGCTTTTTGTAAATCGGCCTGTGCTTCCACAAATACGTGACAGTTACCATCCAAATGTTTAATCACTGGAATACGTGCTTCATTGCTGATCCGTTCAATCAGACTTTTACCGCCACGTGGCACAATCACATCTACATATTCAGACATGGTAATTAATTGCCCAACAGCAGCACGATCTGAAGTGTTAATCACTTGCACTGATGTTTCTGGCAAGCCCGAAGTTTTTAAACCGTGTTGAATTGCAGCAGCAATCGCTTGGTTCGATTCCAGAGCTTCAGAACCACCACGTAAAATAATCGCATTGCCTGACTTTAACGCCAAAGACGCCGCTTCTAGAGTCACGTTGGGACGTGATTCGTAAATCATACCCACCACACCTAGTGGCACCCGCATTTTGCCCAATTGAATACCTGATGGACGGTAAGCCATATCGGTAATTTCACCAATTGGATCCATGAGGCCAATCACATCTTTTAGACCTTGTAACATGCCTTTAAAACGTGCGGGGTTAAGTTCTAAGCGATCAAGCAGTGCGCTATCTAAGTTGTTGTTACGACCTTTGGTCATATCCATTTGGTTGGCAGCTAGAATAGCGGACTCGCTATTTTCCAACGCCGTATAAATAGCCGATAACGCATTGTTTTTAGATTGGGTAGAAGCGCTTGCTAAGACACGAGAGGCTTGGCGTGCTTGTTGTCCTACCGTTTGCATATATTGTTCAATAGACTCTTGCATAGCGGTTTGATCACTTAGAAATTTCAATTCGATATTAACAGTCTGTGCCTGCACAATGAAGCATCTCGGTAGAAAATCGACTAAATTGTTCAATCTTTAAATATTTTTCAATGCTTTCATCTTTAAAATAAATATTTTGAAATGCTTTATACTTTAAAAGTAGATGAGCGGTCATAGAAAATGTTGCGTATAAAATCAGCACCTGTATAGAATGATGCGATAACGACATTGATGTCATTTACAACAATAAGCAGGATGCCACTTTAATTCAGATAAGTGGGTAATCGTTCAATGACGAACACTTGCACAATAAAAATAAAATGCGCATGGAGGTAAGGAATATGAATTCCATGATCCAGATGGACACGGATGTACAGGACGCAAGTTCGCATCTCTGTTTTTTTGATATTTATGATAAACACAGCTTTAAACAACCCGCTCGTACCACTTGGATCAATGGCTGGAAAGTGGAATACATGGCAATTGCTCAGCCAGAAACCGCACATCTAACCCCAATTGTGATTATTGGCGGGGCATTCCAGAATTTTAATTCTTATAAATACTGCGTAGAGCAACTATTTCGTGCTGGCCCGATTATTTTAATTGATATGCCTTCTATGGGGGCTAATCAGCAAATGATCAATGTTGAAACAGGTGAGTCTGCAGGAACGCTAGAACTGCATGATTTAGGTCAGATGTTGGGTGATTGGCTGGATATTGTCGGCTTAGATAAAGTATCCGTCATGGGCATGTCATTGGGTTCGGTGGTGGCATCGTGTCTAGCAGATCAGCGTCCTGAATTGATTGATCGCATGATTTTAATGGGGGTTATGCAAAAGACCCGTAAAAGTTGGCGCATGTTGCTTGAAGAATCGCTGCATTTAATGAAAGAGCAGCGCATGGATGAGTTTGGTCAGGCGGTGATTTTGTACTTGGTCAATCATGCCAAAATGGAACAAACTCGCATGTCTCCGACTGCTAAGCGTTTGTTTTACCGACAAATGGCCGACTTTACCGCCACAGAGCAAGATCGCTACGATGTGAACTGCAACCGTTTATTGCGTTTAACCAATGTGCCAATTCCACAATGTAAGGTTTTGGTGGCGTGTGGGCAATATGACAGTTTTACCTTACCACATGAAAATGCCAATTTCGCGTTGCAATGCCCGAACATGGAGTTTGCCATGATTGCCAATGCAGATCATGTGCCGCAATTACAGCGTCGTAAAGAAACCATGAATTTATTTGCGGCCTTTTTAAGCCATGAATCTATTCAGGAATTAGATGGCATTATTCCTATGACACGTGCCCAGTTGTTGACGATGGAACGTCGTGGTGAAGCGCGTATTCGGGTGCAAAATCCACAAAGTCATTTGCAGTATCGTCATTCTGATTTGAAAATTGCTACGCACATTGTCGATTTAAACTTCTTTGGTGTATTGCTTGATTTTGAAAATGCTGCGTTGGCTGCACAGGCAGCACAGTTTGAACGAGATATGGCCTTAGAATTACAGGATGAAGAAGGCAGTTTTGGTATTGAATGTTTAATTTTTGAAAGCCAAGGGCAACAATTACGTGCATTATTTAAGCATGGTAGTTTTGAAGTGGCAGAGCGTTTGTTACGTTATGTGGAACGTCAAAAAGCGGCTGCGCAAAATTTGGAATACGCCTGTTAGTAGTCGGTGCAATCATTGGCTGAGTTTGAAATTGTTCATAACAAATAGAAAAAAATAGCGTATTAAACCACGCTATTTTTTTTGTAGGCATGAATCATCCAAACTAAATCGCCTAAATGTTCTGTCGTTGTTTTTTCTAAAGAGGTATTTGAAAAATACAGTTGTGGTTGTTCTAGCTGCACCTGTTCAAAACCTGCGCTTTGAAAAAATTCAGTTAATTCCTGCGGAGATTGAAAGTGGAAGGTGAAAGCACTGCGTGATATCAACTTCAATAAACGGCTGCAGTTCCAAATAAAGTTGGCGAGCTTGTTCTTTACAGGTTCAGGGTAAATATCGGTTAAATAATGCAGTTCTGGAAAGTTTTGAGTGTAGTTACACATGCCATTTAACAGCTTATGTAGCATGTCTTTGGTAAAATAGTTAATTAAACCCTCACTAATAATCACCAAGGGCTGCGAGTGATCAAAATATTCAAAAACCTGTTGAAAGGAGTCACTAAAAATATCGGCGGTGAGCACTTCAGGTGCATCGTGGTCAATCTGTCGTAACGCTTGGGTTTTAATTTGCGCCATATCGGGCAAATCCAGTTCACGGTAATTTAGTTCAGGATATTTTTGTCGAAAATTCCAGCTGCGTGGTGACAGTCCAGATGCAATTTCGAGCACTTGTAGTTGTGGATGTTGCTGAATCAGTGTGGTTAAGTGTGCATCAATCATTTGATGACGTTGTTTGAGAGTGCTGCGCATACTGCCGCCTACATGCCGTTCTGCCCAGTTTTCTAAAGGATGTACCAATTTGGCTAAAAACTTGCCTTTACGGGTCGCAAATACAGGATGTGAAATCCCCATTTGATACCAGATATACCCCGTGTAATGTGCGGTAAAAGAAATATGCCGATGCTTGGACAATGCAGTCGTGTCTGAGTGAGTTGATTTAACATCCGAGTTATGCATTTCGGTGCTTTTTTCTGTTGCGATTTTGCTATTCAGCAATGTTTTTGTCATTTTCGTCTAGACCTTAATTGTTTGAGTGGTGGTCGTTGTCTTTTTTAGGCATGCTTTGACACTCAAGCTTCGGTGTCATGCATATACTCAAAATAGAATAAGTTCATCATAATCAAAAAGGAACACGCTGTCGTGTTCCTTTGTCGTATAAATGCTGTGAAAAAAGTGCAGGTGTATGGTTAGTTTGTGGCTGTCTCACGTTGCAGCGTTTTTAGTGCTACTTGAATAATTGGTCGGGTCGTGACTGGTTTGCGCTGCCAGTAGCGCGGCACTTTGTTCTTTAAATGCCAAGATACGATCACGGACGCTTCGCCATTCATCGCCTAAATCCAAAACCTCAGTAATCTTAAACTCCGTACTGAGTTCGGGGATTTTACCGCGCATACGTTCTAAACGTGTCTGATTAGGCAAGGGTAAATCGGTAATCGCACTTAAAGCCAATCGTTGTGCTGCACGATTGTTGCAGACCAGTCCCATGTCACAACCTGCGACTAAAGCGGCATGAATACGCGCATCGGCATCACCTGCCACACAAGCGGCCTGCATGCTTAAATCATCTGAAAAAAGTACCCCATCATAGCCCAAGTCTTTGCGAAGCACTTGCTGTAACCAAAATTCAGAAAAACCTGCAGGGTTCGGATCGACCTGATCATAAATGACATGCGCAGGCATGAGAGCATCTAGTTGATTTTGCAGTTGGAGAAAGGTTTGCATATCCTGTTGCTGAATTTCGGTAAAAGAACGTGAATCTATCGCAGCAGCAACGTGAGAGTCGGCTTTAACTGAACCGTGTCCAGGAAAGTGTTTGCCTGTAGTTGCCATTCCCGCACGATGCATTCCACGTAAAAAAGCATCTGCCAAAGCAATAATATCGACAGGACGCGCAGCAAAAGCACGATCTCCAATGACATCACTGACGCCATTTAGATCTAAAACGGGCGCAAAACTAAAATCAATGCCAACTGCTAATACTTCGGTGGCCATCAACCAGCCACACTCTTCGGCAAGTTTCAGCGCACGTTCTGGTTCAGTCTGGTACAGTTCACCAAATCTGCCCATAGCAGGCAATAAGGTAAAACCTTGTTTCAAGCGTTGTACGCGTCCGCCTTCCTGATCGACTGCAATTAAAATATCAGGGCGCACCTGACGCATGTGGTCGGTCAGATCGCGTACTTGCGCAGGAGAATGGATATTTCGGGCAAATAAAATCACGCCACCGACTTGCGGAGCGCTTAATAGTTCAATATCTTCTTGGGTAAGTTCTGTGCCAGCGATGTCGAGCATCAATGCGCCAATCATATTGGGTGTCCGTATTCGATTTTTATCAATAAAAAAACAATACCTGAATTCTGCAATGATTTGCTACATTTTGACAGCACAGATTATGATAAAACTACACGACAGACCTAAATTAAGTTGTATAAGATTTTGAATCTGCTCAATTCATTGTGAAAAGCAGAGATTGGTCAAAAACCAAGGACGTAAATATTTTTATGAAACTTCAAACCATCGCTTGTGCGGTTGCGATAGCAACTGGCGGTTTTTTCTTTTCTCACGCCATTAACGAGGCAATTGCAGCCAATAATACCGCTGTCGTTGCTAACAGTATTGTGCCGACGCAGGAGCAAGCTTTGGTTTCGCGTCAATTGGCGACTTTGGTCGATCGTCAGCATTATTTAAATCAGCGTTTAGATGCCGCGACGTCGCAGCGCATTTTTGATTTTTATATCGACAGTTTAGACCCTGACCATACTTTGTTTTTGGCTAAAGAAGTTGAGCAATACCGCAAACAATATGCCCCAACTTTTGGTGCGTCCTTAAAAGCAGGGAATTTGGCTGGGCCGTATCAAATTCATGCACAGTATCGTGAACGCTTAAAACAGTTTTATCATTTCATGTTGGCAGAGCTGAAAAAACCACAAAATTTAAAACAGCCAAATGTCAGTATTGAAACAGATCGTGAAAAAGCACCGTTCTTTAAAACAGAAGCAGAAATGCGTACACATTGGCAAAAAATGCTAGTGTCACAGCTCATTAACCTGACCATTAGCAAAGAAGAAGAACTGGCCAAACAAAAAGCCATTAAAGATAATCCTGAATTGACCAATGGTCAGGATTTGGCTAGCCCTGAAGATTTGACTCCAGTGCAAACGCTAACCAAACGTTATACCCGTCAGTTAGAGCGCATGAATCGTTTAAAGAGTGATGATGTACTGGACAAAACTTTAAATGCGATGATGCTGACTTATGATCCGCATAGTAACTACTTTCCGCCGGTTGATGCGATGGAGCTAAACCGTCAAACGACTTTACAGTTGGAAGGGATTGGGGTGTCGATTCGTCCTGAACGGGGCAATGAAGATTACACCAAAATTGAAACCATTGTTGAGGGTGGCCCTGCCAGCAAAACAGGGCAGGTGAAATCGGGTGATCGCATTATTGGTGTGGCACAAGATGGCGAAAAAATGGTGGATGTTGTGGGTTGGCCGAGCAATGAAATTGTTGGGCTGATTCGCGGTAAACGCGGCACCAAAGTCACTGTACGATTGTTGGGTGCAGGTGCGGCCATGAATCAGGCGCGTAATGTCACTATTGTACGTGATGTGATTCAAGAAGAAGATGCGGGGGTTCGTTCGCGGACCATTGACATCAAACGTGATGGTCAAACCTTTACCTATGGTGTGATTGAAATTCCATCGTTTTATTTGAATTATCGTGCGCGTCGGGCAGGTAATGAGTATCGCTCGGTGTCGGAAGATACCAACAATGCCCTGAAAAGTCTGGCGGCCAAAAATGTTGCAGGGATTATTGTCGATTTACGTAACAATCCTGGCGGTTCACTCGAAGAAGTGGCGCGTATGCTCGGGCAAGTGATTAAGTCTGGTCCTGTGGTGCAAATCCGTGATGGCAATGGCAATGTGAGTGTGTTTGAAGATGACGATGGCGGTGCGCAGACTTATGCAGGTCCATTGGCGGTGATGATTAACCTTGCTTCTGCTTCAGCCAGTGAAATTTACTCTGCTGCAATTCAGGATTATCAACGCGGGATTGTGATTGGTAGTACCACCACGGGTAAAGGCACAGCGCAGGTACAACTTGACACCTTGGCCTATGGTCAGGCGACCTTAACTCAACGTAAGTTCTACCGTATTACGGGCGGCAGTACTCAAAATAAAGGTGTGATTCCAGACATTAAACTGGTTGATATTTACAATGACGAGTTTGGTGAGCGTAAAGCTAAAAATGCCTTGAAATGGGATACCATTCCAACTGCGCCATTTAAGCGTGAAGGTTCAGTGCAGCCATATATCACCAAGTTGAGTCAATTATCACAGCAACGTGTTACGCTTGATCCACAATTTCAATATTTAGAACAACGTAAGCAAATTGCCAAACAAACTGAAGATCGCAAAAGCATTGTTTTAGATATTGAACAACGCAGAGCCGAGTTGCTGACTTTGGAACAACAAACGCTGGCTGCGGAAAACAAACGCCGTCAGGAAACAGGTTTGAAACCATTTGCCAATTGGGAAAGCTATCAGGCATCCATTGATGCTTTGGCAGAAACGCGTGCCAAAATGAAGGCAGCACAACGCCCTGCTTTGCCTGAGGAGGAAGCTTTTGTGATTGAAGCAGCACAGGTTTTGCAAGACTATGCCATGTTACAAAAAAGTGTTTCTGAGCCGAATCAACCTTAAAACAATCTTAGAACCTTAATCAAATAGAGCCAGCAGCTAAAAGTTGCTGGTTTTTTTTCCTAAAGCGAAAAGTAAAGTGACAAGATGTGTGTATAGCTTTGAGTTAGACAGTTGTACGCAGTTTAAAATTGCCATTCTTTCGTGATGAGATATTAATATTTGACTATTGACCAAGGCGGAATTGTATTAGATTCTAAAGGCAATGCAGTCTTTGTTGGATCAATCTGTCGTTCAGGTTGCTTTTTAGTTATTGTTTATAAGAGAGTGTGAGATTGAGTAACCGAAAAGCAATAAAATATAACAGGTATGGATACATCTAATTATGCATGTACATTATGATTTGAGCTTGTTAATTGGCTCGGTGGCAATCTCAGTATTGGCCTGCTATTTTGCAGTGTCTGTTGAGCAAATGCTGTTTCAAAATGTACAACAACAACTAAAAAAAATTGCATTAATCATGAGTGGTTTGCTGCTGGGTGCGGCAGTGTGGAGTATGCATTTTGTGGGCATGTTGGCCTGCCAGTTACCTGCACCGTATCAATTTGATCTTAGCTTTACGACCCTATCTTTTGTTATTGCATTTATCGCCTCTACGTTTGCGGTTTGGCTGACCACACAATCGACCTTGCCTGTGGCGCGTTTGATCCTGAGCGGCATTTTGATGGGGTTGGGCATTTCAGGCATGCACTATACGGGCATGATGGGAATTCAGGTAGAAGGTTACCGTAGTTATTATGATCCTACGATTGTTTTACTGTCTGTATTGGTGGCGATTGGTGGGGCAATATTTACCTTTTGGTTTATGTTCCGTTCGAATTACAGCTTGCGGCGTCAGGCACAATATAAAATTTTCATTGCGGTGCTCATGAGTCTGAGCATTGTTGCCATGCATTATATTGGCATGGAAGCATTGCATTTTTACTCCACAGCCGAGTTGCCTCAATCAAGGCATTTCCAGATGGGGCAAGGGTCAGCCTTGTTGGTGGTCATTTTAGTGACCAGTCTTATTTTTGCTGCTGCGGTGGGCGTATCTTTATTGGAACTGCGCTTAGAAGAAAAAAGCAGACAATTGTCTTTGGCCAATCGAGAATTAGCCAATCAGGCAGTCAAAGATAACCTGACCAAATTGCCTAACCGTTCATATTTGGCCGAATATGCACAATTGCTTTTTTCTGAACATCGGCAAAAAAACACTAAAATTGCGTTTTTGTATATTGACTTAGACCGCTTTAAGGCGGTGAATGACGTATTTGGGCATCATGTTGGCGATCAATTACTGATTCAGCTGTCGAAACGTGTGCAATCCCACTTGGGTGAAAATACCCAGTTATTAAGAATTGGTGGTGATGAATTTCTTTTGGTGATAGAACATACCGATATTGCCGAAGCCACTGCCATTTCTGAAAAAATATTGGAACTGATTCAGCAAGGTTTTTTAATTGCGGGCAAGGTCATTCATATTTCAGGCAGTATTGGCATTGCCATGTATCCAGAGCATGGTACCAATTTGCAAGATATTTTAATGAATGCCGATGCCGCTATGCTGACCTCTAAATATCAGGGGCGTAACACCAGTTCAGTCTTTAATTATGATCTGGAGTTACTTGAGGCTAAAAGCCAAAGTAAGTTGATTAATGATTTATATAAAGCAGTTGAACAACAACAATTTAAGCTGTTCTATCAGCCAAAGTTTAAAGCCGCTGACCATAAAATTTGTGGTGTAGAAGCTTTAATTCGTTGGTATCACCCTGTGCATGGTTTACTTACCCCAAATATGTTTATTAAAGGGGCTGAAAAAACGGGTTTGATTATTCAAATTGGCTATTGGGCGCTAGAAGAAGCCTTTAAACAAATTCAAATTTGGGAAAGGTTGGGCGCACCGTTATTTCCTGTGGCTGTGAATTTATCGGCAGTGCAGTTTGAACATAAGCACCTGTTTTCTACTTTAGAAAACTTGTTTAAACGCTATGAGATTCAACCTAAACACTTGATGATTGAAGTGACTGAAAGTACAGCAATGCATCATATTGAATCGAGTATTCGTAGTTTTGAACGTTTGCGTCAAATGGGGATTCAATTGGCGATTGATGATTTTGGTACAGGACATTCGAGCTTCTTATATTTGAAAAAATTGCCAGTCGATGAGTTAAAAATTGACCGTGCTTTTATTTTAGATTTGTGTTTGGACAGTAAAGAAGAATTAATTTTAGAAAGTATTATTCAATTGGCGATTAAACTAGGTTTAACTGTGACTGCTGAAGGGGTGGAAACGCCATTGCAAGCAGAAATTTTAACCCGTTTGGGCTGTCAGCAATTGCAGGGCTATTTATTAGGCTTACCGATGGATGTTGAGCGTTTAGAAGAGTTGTTTAAACATTCGGCATAAGTTAGCGATCATGCTACCGCTCAAGCTGGCGATCATGTTCAACGGTTAATTTCAGCAATGAAGCAAGGAGACTATACTTTCGCTGAGTTGATGCAATTGGTCGGATTGACTCATCGAGCAACGTTCCAAAAGAATTATCTGAATCCTGCCATAGAATTAGGTTAGATTGAACGTACGATTCCAGATAAACCGAAAAGTCCGAAACAAAAGTATCGTCTTAAACCATGATTTAGCTTGAAAAATATTTTATTACATCTTTGCTTAAGTAGTTAGACATGAATGATAATCAAAAAGCGTAAAGTAAGTTTTTAAATGAATAATTTATTACTAATCAATAATTTATTTAATATTTTTCTTGATTGTGCTATTGGGGTTTGGTAAAAATAAAACCATTACCAAGTGTGAGATCGGTGTGATGAGTACTTTTGAAATGCAAGGTCTGACATGGAAGGCAAGATCGAAGTATCAACAAGATGCCATATTGATTGAAAATAAGGTTATTCAACATGATGGGCTGATCAGTAAACTTTACAGCCATTCTGAAACAGAATTATGGTGTGTTGCTGTGGCGGATGGGATTAGTAATAGTCCAGTAGCTGAGCAAGCATCCTATACGGTCTTAAAAGCTTTAATACAAAATAAAAAGATAGAACCTTGTCAAGCATTTACCATTCAGCAGTATCTTGTTGATCAATTAGCAAATAAAAAAAGTAGTTTTGGGGCCAGTTCAACACTCGCACTCATTCATCACGGTACTAGACAAGGTTTTGTAACCATTCAACATATTGGTGATAGCCGAGTTTATTTGTTTAGTCAGCATGATCAAAAATGGCACTGTCTGACGAGTGACCATAATTATCTTGAACAGTTAAGAGCAAATGGAGAAGTAAAAGCTGGAGAGAACTATGCCAGTATGTATGGTGCATTATTACAATACTTTTGTGCTGATCCCTTGCATGAAGTGATGGATTTTACAACAGCTGAGGAATTCTTAACTCAGAATGATGCCCTATTAGTCTGTACGGATGGTGTACATGATGTGATGGAGTGTACAGAATGGCCTCCATTAAAAGTAGATATGGAGCTTCGAACATGGTTACTCAATATGAAAGCGTCATTAGATTCAAAACAGGCGTACGACAATATCAGCATGGTCTTAGTACGAGCAAAAATTTAATTCATTGAGAATGGGGAAATTATGCAATCAGATGATCTTTTTGGACGTGCCAAATTATTCACAGAGGAAGTGGGTGTCGTTTCTGTATCGAGTTTACAACGCCATTTTTTAATTGGGTATTCTGATGCAGAACAACTACTTAGCCAGTTAATTGAAGCAAGTATTTGTGAATCTACAAAAACTTTTGTTTTAGATTATGGGTATGGCTATAAATTGCATCGAGGTATGAAATAACAACTTTAACAATTAAAAAATTTTATTTTTAGGATAATTTTTTATGGCTCAGCATCAAGTTGATCAACTGAAAACAGGAATTTGGTCAGTAAAAGAATTACTCTTAATTTTAGATCAACTCAGAATTCCTGATTATCAGCGTCCTTACAAATGGACAGAAAAAAATTTGAATGCCCTCGTCAATGATATACAGGAACATAAAGATAAATCTGCATATCGATTGGGTACTATCGTATTACACCGTGATAAAAATAATACCAACCTTAAAAATATAAATATTGTGGATGGACAACAACGAACTTTAACGTTAATACTCCTTGTTTGGGCGGTTATTCAGAAGCAAGAATTAGATTTAGAACGAGAGGATCTGAAAACAGTTTTGAATGAAATATCGAATCAAATTAATGTCTTTATGGATGTGCAAAAATTTAATAGTGATATTAGCCATTACAATATTTATCAGAACTTTAATGCCGCTAAACGGATCGTTTCAGTAAACTTTTCGGAACAAGATATTGATTTTTTACTCAATAATTGTCAGGTTGCGGTTTTTATTTTAGATGATATTTCAGAGGCATTTCAGTTTTTTGATTCACAAAATGCACGTGGTCGTGATTTAGAACCGCATGATCTTTTAAAAGCTTATCATCTACGAGAATTTTCTGCACAGGAGCAATATTTAAAAGCGCAAACTGTTGCTCATTGGGAAAGTTTAGACTCGGCTCATTTGGCAAAGTTATTTTCGAACTATCTATTCCGTATCCGTCTTTGGTCAAGAGGAAAGTCCGCAAGATTTTTCAATAAAGATCATGTGCATCTTTTTAAAGGTATTCATCTTGGGCAATCAGACCATCATCCATATTTAGAACCATTACGCATAGCGCATTATTTTATTGATGACTATAACGCACAATATCAACGACAAATAGATCGACAAGAAATGAGTTTCCCATTTCAGCTTGATCAAATGATCATTAATGGTCGTCGATTTTTTGAAATGGTTGAGCACTATGAAAAACAGATCAGTAAAGTGGTGGATCATCAAGATCAGTCTGAGAAGATTTCTATATTTGGTGCGACACTACAGGATCGAGCGAATAGAATTATCAAAATATTGAATTCATATGATGCAAGAAATAGGGATGGGGATCGTTATGTGCGAACCTTGTTTGATTCTGCATTGATTTTTTATATCGATAAATTTGCTACAGATCGGTTATCAGAAGCGATTGAAAAGATTTTTATTTGGGCATATCGCTGTCGTATTAGTCAATATTCGGTGCAATTGGCAACGATAGATAATTATGTCCTAGAAAAGAACATATTCAGTTTACTGAAATATGCTCAATCACCCAGTGAGTTAATGGGATGGTCGCTTCCGATAGTCGATAAACAAGAAGGCACTAAAGTTGAGCCTTTGATCACTTTATTTAAAGAACTAAATTATCTCAAACAGGAAGATCAGAATGACAAATGAGTCAATCCAAGCGCTTAAGGTTCAGGCCCTGTTCGAGAGTAAACAGACTTATATTATCCCGATGTATCAGCGTAATTATGCTTGGGGTGAGAAAGAAATTGATCAGTTAATTTTGGATATTCAAGATTATCAAAAGCAATCTGATCAGTTAAATCAAGGGCAGACTCAAGGAAGTAAAAAATATTATATTGGAACATTGGTTGTTTTTGAGCGTAGCGATGGCACTTATGAAATTATCGATGGTCAGCAACGATTTACCACTTTAACCTTGTTAGCGATTTGCCTGAAACGATTATCCAAAGAAGAAAAAATTGTTCTTGATATGTCTTGGTTTAATCAATTCAATCTTGATTTTGAAAGTCGCCCAAAGTCTTCTTTAACATTTCAGGCTTTACTTAGAGGCGATCATCTACAACATTTAAAATCATCCGAATATAACGCCGATTTAGTTCAGGGGTTTGAGTTGCTACAACGAGCAATCCAAAAAATCATCAATCAAGGCGGTTTGAGTGTTTTTTGCAAATATTTATTTGAAAATGTAGTCATCACACAAGTTTTAGTTCCGAAAGATACTGATCTCAATCATTATTTTGAGGTTATGAATAACCGTGGTGAACAATTAGAAAAGCATGAAATTTTAAAAGCGAGATTGATGAGCGTATTGAATCAAATCAAAGATGAAGCAGATAAAACATCAAGCATGACACTATTTACGAGTATTTGGAACGCGACTGCCAATATGGAGCGTTACGTTCAATATGGTTTTTCCACAACACAGCGTGATGTGATTTTTGGAAAGGATTGGGGTGATTTTGTTCCTGAAAATGCTTCTAGCTTGCTCGAAATTTTTAGCAAAAATGTAGAATCACAAGAACAAACAAATTCGGAAAGCAATTTTCAATCTATTTCTGAAATGTTAAAACAAGTGCCTGAGCGTATTAAAAATAAAGATACAAAAGAAGAAAAGCCTGAACGATTCAACAGCATTATCAATTTTCCGAATTTCTTATTACAGGTTTTACAAATTTGGCTAAGTCAAACGAATCGCAATAAAAAAGTGGCATTGGATGATAAACAACTGATTGATCAGTTTGAAGAACATATCCTTCTCAAAAATCTAGGAATTCAAGAGGACAAAGAAGTAATAGAGAATGTAAAAAGCTTTATGTTTACCCTGCTTAAGTCTAAATTTCTATTTGATCAATACATTATTAAGCGGGATTATTCTACGGATCATGATGATTGGAGCATAAAAAAACTTAAACGATATGAAAATAGTGGTTCTTATGTGAATACATTGGATGGAGATAGTTCTGAAATTAATCAAAAAATTCTATTATTGATGACAGCATTTCAAGTATCCACGCCTACTTTGTCTTATAAATACTGGTTAAATGGCGCACTGTATTGGCTTTATCAAAATAAAGATAAATCTGTGTCTGACTATTTTAATGCATTACAACATTTAGCGAGAAAGTTTATTTTTCAGCGGTATCTAAATGAAAAACAGATTGATTATTTTGATTTGATTTATGGCAATCAGACAATTGATGATTTTAAAATTGATCAATCCAAACTAAGCTTTGGAAATATTGAAAATAATTTTGTCTTTAACTATTTGGATTTCTTGATTTATTGTGATGCAGAAAATAGCAATGATAAGGTAATCAAAAACTTTAAATTTACGCAACGGAGTTCGGTTGAGCATTTTTATGCACAACAGATAGAGGGAGAGCGTGATGAATCAGATCATGAAAATTTACATCGCTTTGGGAACTTGTGTCTCATTAGTTCAAGTAAAAATTCAAGCATAGGGAATCGTTTGCCAAGTGCTAAACGTGATTATTTTATGCCTGAGATAAGGAAGGGTAAAATTGATACCCTTAAATTGTATTTGATGATTCAAATGCTTGAAGAAAAAAATGTTTGGAAAAAAGAACAAATCCTAGATCACGAGAAAAAGATGCTTGATTTGTTTGAGTCAGATTACAAAGACTTTTGTGAAATGTGTATTGGTGAATCTATTCAATAATTTGAATTGTGGATAAATCAAGACCTATCAACAATCAATAAAATTTGATTTAAATCTGCTACAATTAAGTCAATTTTTCATATTGATTATTTTGATCTTATACACTGCAGTTCTGCAGTAGGTGTCTTGCATGAGTTTTAAAGATGAGTTAGCGGCGCAGGTCGCACAGCGACGCACTTTCGCGATTATTTCCCACCCCGATGCTGGTAAAACTACCATGACAGAAAAACTGCTGTTAT
>ERZ650312.589-NODE-589-length-20287-cov-32.516311_pt1 | contig 20287 bp, 20 predicted proteins | sample MGYA00376248_ERZ650312 | MGnify/ENA primary metagenome ERZ650312 (study PRJEB26733, sample SAMN07839316) | wastewater metagenome | biome: urban; feature: wastewater treatment plant; material: waste water | place: USA: North Carolina | collected 2016-07-28 ... | reverse complement strand
CTTTGGCGAGACAAAGAAATAGGGTCGGGTGCGGGGTGAAACCCCGCCCAAAATCAACCCCAGCCCCTCTGCGCGCAGCGCAGCCAACCCACCCCCGACCTACAATCTCACTCCACCTCCAACTCCGCCACCCGCAACGCATCCCCGCCACTCACCTGCAACTGATGACTGCCGCACAGCGGGCAACCACTCACCCGATCCCGCACCTCCACCGCCTGCGAACACGCCAGACACCACCCCTGCGCCGGCTGGCGGCGGATATGCACCTGCGCGCCTTCCATCAAGCTCTCGCGCATCACCACATCCAGACTAAACGTCAGCGCCTCGACCTCCACCCCGGCCAGCTCGCCAATCTCCAGCCAGATCGCCTTCACCCGGCTGAACCCCTCCGCCTCGGCGTGGCTTTCCACCAGGCTGACAATGCTTTCCGCCAAGGACATCTCATGCATATTGACGGCTATCCCTGATCATCAATTGATACTCCACACACGGATCCAGCCACAGCGCGGCGCGGCGGGCGGCGGCTTCGGCCTGCTCGGGCAACACGCGGTCCAGCGCCGCCGCCCAGGCCCCTTCAGGATGAAAATTCCAGGCGGTGGGCGGCAGGATGCGCCAGTCGGCCACCTGGCCGTGGGCGTCCACCGCCACCGCGTGCAGCAACAGGCCGCGCGCGGTGTCCACCGCCGCCACCGCCCGCTGCGGGTCCAGCGCCACCGCGCGGGCCTGATAGCCAGCGCTGCCCTGGCTCAGCCGCACCAGCTCAATCAGCCGCGCCAGCATGCGCGCGGCCGGCCAGTATTCGGCGGCAAACAGGCTGGCCACCCAATTGGCCTGGCGCGCCAGCGGGCCGGTTTCAGCCGGGCTGCCCACCCAGCTGGGGGTTTGGGCAAATTGATCGTCGTCCAGCAAATCACGGCCCAGCACGGCCAGCTCGCCTTCGCTCGGAAAACTCAGCAAGGGCATGCCGCCGCAGGATTCGGCCATCAGATCCGCCAGCCGCCAGGCGTATTGGGTGTGGCGCTGGCGCGCCCAGGCCAGCCAGCCGTGATAGCCGCGCGCCAGCCAGTCGGCGCAGGGCTCGCCCAGCACATAGTCTTGCAGCGCCTGGCCCAGCGCGGCGGGCTGGGCGCGCACGGCGGCGACAAAGTCGGCGTCCGGGCTGTCGCCGCAGGCCAGCGGCCAATCCAGCGCCACCCGGCGCAGGATGTCCTGGCGGGCTTCGGCTTCCAGCTCGGCCAGCGCCTCGGGGCGGGGCGCCGCCGGGCCGTGCAGCGCCTGGGCGGCCAGGTCGGCGGCCAGCGCGTGGGCGCGGCGGCACACGGCAAACAGCGGCGCCAGCCGGGCGGCGGCGTCAGCGGGGGCAGCGCCGGTTAGCAGGCGGGCGGCCAGCGGCGGGCGGGAGAATTCGCTATGGCAATGGGTGACGGCGGCGCCGTCGTGGGTCAGCGTCAGGGTCAGGCGGCCAGCCAGGTGTTCAAGGGTCATGCGCGCAATCCAAACAGCCGCCGCCGCGACAAATCCGGCGCGGGCGCGGCTGGAAACAGCAGGTTCATCACTTCCTCGGCCGTGGCCCGCGCTGCGTCCTGATGGGCAAATTGCCACATCGGCGAAAACAGCGAAGCTTGGCGGTAATGGCCGAGCGCCGGCTCGAAAGCGCCATGGAAATCCACCGCGCCATCGGGCAGGGCCAGGCTGTCCACCGCGTGCGCGCCCAGCGGCGCAAACGGGGTGACCCCGGCCAGCGCCAGCAGATTCATGCTCCACGGGGTGATCAGCACGCCCAGCCAGCTATCCTGCCACAAGCGAAAGCCCACCGTCTCCACTGTCAGCGCCGGATTGAGCAAGGGCACGTCGGCCATGCGCTCGGCCTGGATGCGGCTGAACACCTCGCGCAGACGGGCGGAAGGATTGCCGTGATGGATCATTCCAGCACCATGAACTGGTCGCGCGCGCCGTCGCACACCGGGCATTTCCAGTGCGCCGGCAGCTCGGCAAACGGCGTGCCGGGCGGAATCTGCCAGACATCGTCGCCCTGCGCCGGGTCGTACACCCACCAGCAGATTTTGCATTCCAGCCGGGCGTCGGCCGGCAGTCGGCCGGCGTCGCCCAGGTAGCTGCCTTCAAACATGGTCAAACGCTCCGCACAGCCAGTGGTGCGCCTCGCCCAGCCGCTCGGCAGAATCGGCGATGTCCTCGCCGTCGGCCAGCGTCACATCGGGGATGCGGGTGATTTCCAGGGTGTCCAGCAGCAGGGTGTTCATGGTGTTGAAATACTGCACCCGCCAGACATGGGTCAGCGCGGTGGCCAGCACCCGGCATTTGCCATAGCCGCGCGAAAAAATCCCCACCGCGCCTTCGCCGACCAAATCGGTGATCCAGGCCAGATCATCCGGGGTGACCGGCAGCAGGGTGAAGTTGATCACATGCGGGCTGTCCAGCGCCTGGCGCTGGCGGGCCAGCAGCTCGGCGCCGATGGGCGCGGCGTTCATCAGCGTGGCCGGCATCGGCGGCAGCGCGTCCAGCCAGCGGCTGGCGGCCTGGGCGCGCTCGATCAGCAGCTCGGGAATGGGGGCCACTTCCACACTGTCGCCGGTTTGCTGGCCATTGGCGTCAAAGCGGCACACCCGCCACACCCCGGCAAACACCGATTCCTGAATGCGCGCCTCGCCGCCGTCGGCCAGCAGCGCCTTGGCGCTGACTTCGCCCTCGCCCAGCACCTGATTCACCAGCGCCAGCTCTTCGCTGTTCAGCCCGGCCAGCTCGCGCACGCAGCGCTCGCCCGGCTGCCAGCGCGCCGCCAGCGCGGCCAACTGGCCAATCAATTCAATGGCGCGGCCCAGGTGGCTGACGTCTTCCGAACTGGGCAGCGCCGGCATGATAAAGCTCTCGACTTCGCCGGGCAGCGGCATATAGGCCAAATCCGGGTCTTCCGGTTGCGAGCCCGCGCCCAGGGCCACCACAGGCAGAGGAAACGGTTTCATGCGCAACCTCCTGCATTCGGGCCAGCCACCTTGATGCCGATGCTGGGCGCGCGGCCCACCGGGCGGGCGCGCATCTCGTGGACTTCGTGCAGGTATTCGCCCCAGCTGCGCAGGCCGGCCATCACGCCGACATAGCCGCCATCGCGCAAAAACAAAAACGCCGGGTATTTCATCACCCCGTAGCGCGCTTGCAGCTCGGCGTTGCCGGCGGGATCGACCACACAGGGGGTGAGCGGCAGGCCGCTGTCTTTCAGCAGCTCGGGCAGAATCACCGCCGCGTCGGCCACTTCCGGCAGCTTGGTGGGGTCGTCCACACAAAACGCCACCACTTCGCCGTGCTGGCGAGCAAAATCGGCCAGCGCATCCACGCTGAGCAGCGGCCAGCCGCGCGCGCTCAGGCGCGACAACAAAGCCGGCAGGGCGGCAGAAACAGAAACAGGGGCAGTCACGCAGCGGACTCCTTGGCGGGCAGTAAAAATTCGGGCAATTGCGGTTCGCGGTTGATCAAATCGGCAAAGTGCGCGTCCAGATCGTGTTCGCCGTCCAGCGCGGCGGCCACCGCCGCCAGCGCGGACTGAATCTGCGCGGCGGTTTGCTCGTCGATCACCTCGCGCGCCGCGCCTAAAAAGGTCAGCAGCCAGTCGCCCGGCTGCGGCGCGGCAATCAGGCCGATGTCGATCAGCGCTTCGCCGCCGCTGGCGTCGCGGCACCACACGGCAAACGGGGATTCCAGCCGCAAGACTTGCATGGGCACACCCACACACATGGCTTAACCCTCCCCTTGCGCCAGCACGCGCGCATCGCCCACCCGACAGGCGGCCTCGGCGCTGGGCCGGCCGGCTTCGTAGGGCAACAGCGCCAGGCTGGCGTCGTGCAGGCCGTCGGCGGCCGGCGCCTGGCGCGCGGCGGGATACACCCCCCAGCCGGCCAGAATGTCCAGCGCGCGCGCCAGCGCCAGCGGCAACTGCGCGCGCACCGGCGCAGTCAGGCTGCCGCCGTAGTCTTCCAGCTCCACCGGCTGCACGCCCACCAGCGCCAGCCGGCCCGGCGACTGGCCAGACAACTCGGCCAGCGCCAGCACCTCGGCAAAGCCGGTTTGGTGCAGGCTCATTTTTTTGGCGGTGAGATAGGCCGGCACGGCATCGTCGGCAAACACCGCCAGCTCGCCCGGCGCCAGGCCGGCGTCGATGGCGTCCAGAATCAGCAAATGGCTGGCCGCCTGCACAATCGGCAATAGCGCCAGCCCCTGGGTGCCGCCATCCACCAGCTCGACCTCGGCCGGCCACTGCCAGCCCGCGTGCAGCGCCTCTACCGCGCGCACGCCAAAGCCCTCGTCGGCCCACAGCAGGTTGCCGATGCCCAGAATGACAATATGAGAAGAATCCGCCATGTGCACAGGCCCAGACGTGTTACAGATGGCGTAACACAGACACAAAGCGTGCCATGGCCGGTTAAAGCAGGAGAACGGGAATTGTGGCGTGAAATCAGGCCACTGGCAGAACAGAAAGGGAAAGCCTGAGGATTTTTGCGGTTATGTGCTTTGCGGTTTATCAGCCAACTGCAAGACAGATAACCACTTGCCAGCAGGATAATCTGGCATCACACCATATCAGCAGGGTGCGGCCATGCCGTCACCCCGCTGCGTGAAGGCTGGCCGAGCGGCCAGCCGGGATTATTTTTTCTTGCCGCTGTCGCCCTGGCTGCCAATCATGCCGCCCACCACCGCGCCACCCACGGTGCCCACCGTGCTGCCGCCGGTCAAGACCGAGCCGGCCACGCCGCCCACGGCGGCGCCAATGGCGGTGTTGCGCTGGCGTTTGTTCATGTCGGCGCAGCCCGTCAGGCTGGCGGTCAGCAACAGGGCACACACCCCGATACTCAGCATGCGATTCATCGAACATCCTTTCCCGGCGTCGCGCGCCGTTTATCAAAGCCACAAATAGGGCCGCGCCGTCGGGCAAAAAGTTCCGGCGGCCTCCCTTTGTGCGGCGAATGGTTTTACACTGGCGGCTGTTTTGCGTCCAGCCAAATAAAGGACTGTTGTGTACTTCGAGCATGTTATCCAGGTGAACGACCTGAACAACCCCATGGCCACCACCCTCTCGCGCCAGGTGCTATGGCGTGGCCTGGTGCGCCGCGCCGAGCGGCCGCAGGATTTTCTGCCCGACCTGGCCCACGGCGACATCATCGCCCGTGGCGAAGACTGGTTCGACCGCATCGTGCGCCTGGGCACCCTGCACGTGCGCGACCGCGTGACCCTGCAAGCCGAACACAGCCTGCGCCACGACACCGCCGCCGGCGATGGCTACCCGGCCAGCACGCTGACCATCAGCATTGAAGAACCCGAACCCTTGTCGCTGTTTGTGCGCTTTGTGTATCAATCCACCCTGCCCGAGCACACCCCGCCAGGCAGCGAAGTGGATTACGTGGCCTACCTGAAATCCGCCTATCAGCAAATGGACACCGAAGCCATCGCCACCCTGCGCCAACTGGCCGAAGCCGGCGAACTGGATTGACCCCTCGCCCCACAAGGATTGCCACGATGAATGTTCGCCTGTGTGCGCCGCTGCTGGCGGCGCTAAGCCTATCCCCACTCGCCCTGGCCGACACCCCCGCGCAACGCTGCCAGGATTTGCTGGAAAGCGGCATGCGCATGGCCGGCTGGGAACAACACTGCCAATTTAACGCCGGCGTCGCCCCCGCCCTGCGCGCCGCCTATATGCAAGCCGGCTGCCCCGGCATCATCAAGGACGACACGGTAGACCGCACCGTGCGCCAACTGGACGCCGAACTGAACGGGCAAATCCAGCGCGCCGGCAGCGAAGCGGCGTTTTGCACGGCCGTGCGACCGGCGTATGAGGATATTGTGGGGGCGATGCCGAGGGGGAGGTAGATTGATAAGATTTATGGCGTCAATCATTGATGAGTGCAGGAAAAGTATTTTATAACGCTTCTCGTGCCAAGAGTTAAACAATCTGAAATCAAGGTACTAAATGTCACTTAGCAAAAAGAAAAATGAAAAAGTTGATTATGCAATTATGTACAACAATAAACCACTTATTTTAATTGAAGCAAAATCGCATACAGAAAATTTAGATCTTCATGCAACACAACTTGAAAGATACTTTACTGTTACAGAATCAAGATTTGCTATTCTTACTAATGGTATAGAGTATAGATTTTTTACTGATTTAGAAAAACCAAATAAAATGGACACAACACCATTTTTTACATTTAATATTTTAGCTATAAAAGATAGAGATTTAAAAGAGTTAGAAAAATTTACAAGTGCAAATTTAGACATAGATAAAATTTTAGCAAGTGCAGAAAATAAAAAATATGTTAGTGCAATCAAGGGTATATTTAAAGATGAAGTAAAAGACCCAAGTGAAGAATTTGTAAGAATATTTGCTTCAAGACTAACTGATAAACTTCTAAGACAAAATGTATTAGAAGAATTCAAAGCTTATGTTAAAACAGCTTTTAGTGAAATAGTTATGGATATGGCTCAAGATAAAATAAATTCTCTAAAAAATAAATTAACTGTTGAAATAGACCAGAATCAAGAAGAAAAAGAAGTTATCGAAGATAGTGGTATTGAAACAACAGAAGATGAATTACAAGGTTTTTTTATCGTTAAATCTATAATAGCAGAAGCTATAGGATTAGAAAGATTATTTGCAAGAGATACAAAAAGCTATTTTGGAGTATTGCTAGATGATAATAATAGAAAATGGATTTGTAGATTACTGTTTAATACAAAGCAAAAATATTTATCTTTACATATTGAAGATAAAAAAGAAGAAAAGTTTGCAATAGAAAAAGTAGAAGATATTTACAAATATAAAAATGAAATTCTAGCTATTATAAATAGATTAGATAGTGAAAAATAAGTAATTAAAATATAAGGGGAAACAATGGCATTAGTAAAGTGTAAAGAATGTGGGAAAGAAATTTCATCAACAGTTAAGGTGTGTCCTAGTTGTGGATATAAGAAAAAACCGAGTAAGTTAACTTATTTTATAGTTATTATTTTAGGAGTAATAATTGGAAGTGTTTATTTAACAAACAAACATGACTATTCAAGTATAGAAACTAAAGTTCAAGGACAACAACAAGAAAAAAATCTATTTACTGAGATAGAATCTAATATTTTTAGATCATTCATTGAGGATGAAATAGAAGTAACAGCAGATGGTGGAGATTCAGTAGTTGAAGAAATTGGCATATTAGTTTTACCTCCTAAAATAACAGCGGATAAGTTTCAAAGAGAATATGAGAAAAACGAAGTTAAAGCAGATAGTGAATATAAAAATAAAACTTTATTAGTAACTGGTAAAGTGGAGTCTATTCAAAAAGATGCATTTAGTAATCTGATTTTAAAGTTAGCTGGTGGAACTAATATGTTTTTATCTCCAAGTGCAACAGTTAAAAAAGAATATACTAATTGGGTTTCTGCACTTAATAAAGGTAATAATGTAAAATTAGTTTGTACAGGTAAATCTTTTATTGTTGGAATGGCAACTTTAGATGATTGTGTTCCTTTTAAAAACTGGATTGAAAATCAGAATTTAGGAGCAAAAATACTTAATGACTATAAAAACAATCCAGAGGGGAAAACAAAAAAGTTGATAGAAACAGTTAAAAGAGTAAGTCCAGAGATAGATATAAATGGTTCTTGTAGTACTTCAACTTATGATAGAAAAAAGTGTTTAATGGAAGTATCAAAAATTATAGAAACACTACAGAAAGAAAAAAAGGCTAACAAATAAAACTATTTTTTTTAATACTAATCCTATCTTCCTATCTGTTCTCACTTGAACTTATAGGAAAGAAGTAAAAGTATCAGATGGTGATACCGTTACAATTCTTACAAGCGATAAAACTCAACACAAAATAAGATTAAATGATATTGATGCACCAGAGAAAAAACAAGCCTTTGGGAATAAGTCAAAAGATAAACACAATGAAGTTGGATTTATACTCGATGTTATTGGAACTTTTATTGATGAAGATAAAAATACAGGAGTTATGAGAGTTCAAACAAAAGAGGGCAAAATCCTAAAAGTTGCTGATTTGGTAAATGATGACCCGCTTGAGCGACCAAAAATCCAAAAGTATTTAAGAGAGATAAAAAGTGCCGATGATATGGATATTATAATAGCTTTAGGAATGGCAAAAGAGGGATTTGACTGGCCTTATTGTGAACATGCACTTACAGTTGGATATAGAGCTTCTTTAACTGAAATTATTCAAATAATAGGAAGAACCACAAGAGATAGTGCAAACAAAACCCACGCACAATTTACAAATCTAATAGCCCAACCAGATGCAACACAACAAAGTGTAGCAAATGCTACAAATGATATGTTAAAAGCAATCACAGCATCACTTCTAATGGAGCAAGTTTTAGCACCAAATTTTAAATTTAAAACAAAATTACCAGATGATGAAAGAGAAAGAAAAGCAGGTGAATTTGATATTTTAGGTTACAAAGAACCTAGCAGTAAAAGAGTAAAAGATATTGTTGAGCAAGATTTAGCAGATTTAAAAGCCAAAATTTTAAGTGATGCAAGTATAGAAAAAACTTTGGGAAGTGATATTAGTCCTGAAGTTGTAAATAAACTATTAATTCCAAAAATCATAGAAGAAAAATATCCAAATTTAAGTGAACAAGAAAGAGAAGAGATAAGGCAATATGTAGTTGTGGATTCTGTTTTAAATGGTGTTGAACTTGATGAAAAAAATAATAGAATTTTTATAAAAGGCACAAAACAGTTTATAAATATTGATGATTTGAGTATTGATTTGATTGATAAAATCAATCCTTTTCAAAGAGCTTATGAGATTATGTCTAAAAAGGTGGATAGTAAAATTTTAAAACTTATCCAAGAGAGTATTGATGCTTCAAAATCGACAATAACACAAGCAGAAGCTACATTTTATTGGAAAGATGTAAATAAGTTTTATAAAGAAAATGGAAGAGAACCAAACAAAAATTCAAATGATGAATTTGAGAGAAAACTTGCAGAAGTTTTACTATATGTGAAAAATTTTAAAAGAAAACAGGCTTCAAAATGAGTATAAAAGATAACTTTTTAAAAGCAATAAGTGATGACCCCTTTGGTTTAACTGTTGTAAAACCAAAGGTTTCAACCAACAAAGATGAATCAAAAATTGTAATTGAAAAGTTTATGAAGATTTTGGAGTTTTATGAAAAGAACAAAAAAGAACCATCAAAAGAGGCTTCAAGAGAAGAGAGAACATTAGCCATAATTTTAGAATCTATACGAAATGATAAAAACCAAAAAGCTGTAGTTAAAGAGCTTGATATTTATGACTTAGTAAAAAATGATAAAGATAATTTTGAGTTGATTACTGATGTAGATATTGAAAAAATTGAGAGTTTTAATGATGACCCATTTGGACTTTTGGACAATGAAAGTATTAATAATGAAGATATTTTTACTCTAAAAAATGTAACAAAAACTTTTGAAATGCCTGATTATATTGCAACTAGAAAAGTTTGTAAAGATTTTTTTAAATATGAAGAATTATTTAAAAATCTTCAAAAAGATTTACAAAATAAACTAAGAAAAATTGAAGAGTATAGAGGCGAAAGATTTATTCAAAAAGGTCTATTTTTTGTTTTAAAAGGTGTTGTTGGATATGTGGCTGATATAGGAATACTACAAAAACAAAATAATAAAATAAATGCAAGATTACACTGCATTTTTGAAAATGGAACAGAGTCAAATATGCTACTTCGTTCTTTAAGTGCTGAACTTTATAAAGATGGGCAAGTTATTAGTTTTTTGAATGAAGAGATAGAGAATAATCTTAGTCAAATTTCAAGTGAAGATAAGTCAAGTGGCTATATTTATATATTAAAATCGAAAAGTAACGATAATCAAATAAGAGATATAAAAAATCTTTATAAAATAGGATATTCAACTACAAAAGTAGATGAAAGATTAAAAAATGCAAAAAATGAACCAACATATCTTATGGCAGAAGTTGAGCAAATAGCTATTTATAAATGCTTCAATATGAACACTCAAAAGTTAGAACAAATAGTGCATCAATTTTTTGGTAACAGTTGTCTAAATATCCAAATTATAGGAAATGATGGGAAAGTCCATACTCCAAGAGAGTGGTTTATCGCACCACTTGAAGTGATAAAACAAGCTATTTTTATGATTGTAAATGGTGAAATAATTTATTATAAATATAATGAAAAAAATGAATGCATAAAGGCTTTGTGAGTTTTATTTACTATTTAAAAGAGTATGAATTTATATTTAACTATAAAAAGCTAGAAGCTAGAGATTTTAAAATCTCTTAGCTTTTTATAAAAATCAAAAATCGAAATCGAAAATTTCAGATAAAAATCCCTCTTTTTTCTTTTTGTATGGAGCTTGTTGTCTATTGTCATAAGAGTTGTATTGTTGATGATTATTTTGTTTATTATATGAATTTCTATCATCATTTTTAAAATAGTTTGAATGATTATTTGATTGTTGATTATTTGATTGATAAGTTGAACTTTTTTCAATAATCTTATCTAACTCTCCTCTATCAAGCCAAACTCCTCTACAAGATGGACAATAATCAATTTCAACACCTTGTCTTTCACTCATTACTAAATCTACATCTTTACAAACTGGACATTTCATTTTAAAACCTCTTTTATTTAATTTTTTAATTGAAAATATACTTGACCTAAACTTATAGATTCATCATTTGGACTATATTTTTCTCCTAAATAAACCTTTCTATTATAATTTTTAAATTTCTTTAATAAAATTTCCACCAAAGTTCTATTTTGAAAAACTCCACCACTTAGAACTATAGGTAAATCTTTGTGTAAATTTGATATTTCAAAAACTATATTTGCAACTGTATTTATAAACTTTGAAGCAACTATTTTTTTATCATCCTCTTTTAAAATCTCTTTTATCATTTTTGAAATATCAATAGTTTGATCAACAATATCATAAGAGAAAAACTCTTTTATATTTTCATCATATAAATTTTCTATATAAAGACCTGTTTGCCCTTCAAACTCTTGAATATGTAAAATATTAGCAAGTGAGCAAACTGCATCAAACAATCTTCCAAAAGAGCTAGTAAGAGGTGAGTTTAAACTCTTTTGCCAAAGAGTATATAGAGTTTTTATCTCAGATTTTTCAAATGTTTTTAAAAAATCTAAAGGTAAATCTAAAACTTCTTCTAGTGTAAAATTATCAAAAAGTAAAGATAAAGCTACTCTTTTAGGCTCTTTTATAGCTAACTCTCCACCTAAAAGTTTAAAATATTTTAGGTGATAAGCTCTTTTATACTCTTTTTTATTTGCAATAAATACTTCACCACCCCAAATATTTTTATCATCTCCATATCCTGTACCATCAAAAACAAATGCTAAAACATCTTCATTTATAGATTTTTCTGCTAAAACTGCTAAAACATGGGCATAGTGATGTTGTACTTGAACTAACTCTAAATTTGGATTTTTATCTTTTAACTCAAAAGCAAATTTTGTACTCTCATATTTTGGATGTTTATCACAAACTATAATTTCAGGTACAAAATCATAAAAATTAAGGAAATTTTCTACTGTTTTTTTATAGTTTTCTATAGAAGCAATAGAATCTAAATCTCCTAAATAAGGAGCTGTAATAATCTTATTATCAAAAGCTATACTAAAAGTTGATTTTTGATTTGCTCCTAAACTTAAGATTTTTTTACTAAATTTTCCATCAACTTTTAAACTACTTGGAGCATATCCTCTACTGTTTCTGAGTTTTATAATTTTTTCATTTACAACTTGCAGTATTGAATCATCACAACTATTTAATATCTCTCTATTATAATCAAGTACAAAATCTACTAAATTAGAAAGTTTTAAAAATATATCCTCTTTTGTTGTGATTATTGGTTCACCTTTTAAATTTGCACTAGTTGCAATGATTGGATTAGATAAGTTTTCAAATAAAAGATAGTGTAAAGCGCTATTTGGTAAAAAGCAGCCAATTTTTTTTATATTTGGTGCAACTAAATTTGATAGATTTTGATTCTCTTTTTTCTGCAATAATACTATTGGTCTTTGTTGTGAAGTTAAAATATCTTCTTCAATTCTAGAATAAATAGCATAATTTCTTAAACTATCTACATCTTTAAACATTACAGCAAATGGTTTTGTGGCTCTTTTTTTAAGTTCTCTTAATCTAAATATAGTTTCATCATTTGAGGCATCACAAACTATATGAAATCCTCCCATACTTTTTATAGCTAAAATTTTTCCATCATTTATATAGTTTGAAGCTAAATTTATCGCTTCTATTTTTGAAGCAATCAAAGTTTGTTTACTATCATAAAGAAAAGTTGTTGGTCCACACTCTTCGCATGATATTGCTTGTGCATGATATCTTCTATTTGTTGGATTTTCAAACTCATTTTGGCACTTTTTACAAAGAGTAAAATCTTTTAAAGATGTATTTTTTCTATCATAAGGAATAGTTTTGATTATAGAGTATCTAGGTCCACAGTTTGTACAGTTTGTTAAAGGGTAGTTATATCTAAAATTGTTTTTATCAAAAATATCATCTATACAATCTTTGCAAATAGCTATATCAGAGGGAATTGTAGTTGTTTTATTATCAAAACTACTGCTATTTTCTATTTTAAATTCAAAAAATTGTTTATTTGAATCTTCTATTTTAATCTCTTCAATAACTGCAAGAGGAGGAGGATTGTTTTTTAACTCTTCTAAAAAACTAGAAATATTAGTAGCCTCTCCAGATACTTCTATATTTACTCCAATATTATCATTATTTACATATCCAAAAAGATTGTATTTTATTGCTAGATTATATACAAAAGGTCGAAAACCAACCCCTTGTACAGTTCCATAAACTCTTATTTTTTTACTTATATGTAATCCATTGCATACTCTGTTGGTAAAATTAGATTATATTTTTTACTAAGTTCTTTGTAAACTTTATGAAAAACTTGCCTATTTGAAAATATATCTCCACATAAAACAATATCTTTTGCGTTTGTTTTTCTTGCTATTTCTCTTAAATAATCTATTATAAATTCAGCCAAAAACTCATAAAAAGAGAAACTAAGAGTTTCATTTTCAACATCTGCCATTTTATATGACATTATAGATTGAATAGTTTTTCTATAATCTAAATAGTTTTTGTTATCAATTTTAATTAATTTCATATCAATTTGTAAAGCATCAACATATCCACTATTTAGTGCTAACTCTTCAAAATCTTTAATTGATTCTATATTTAAAAGTTTAGCAATAGCTTCTATAATAGTCGAAAATCCACTGTTGTTTGAAAGTTTTATATCTTTTGTATAAGGATATTTTTTTGAAAAATTATCAACCAATCTTTTACAGTTTTCATCAAGAGATGAAATATCTTCTAAAATTTGATTCATATTAGATTCTATATCAGGAATATATATTACTCTTTTTTCTTCTTCATTTAAAACTTTTATATCCACAAAACTATTTTTAGAATAGAGTGAAAAATAGACTCCAATAGAGGTTTTATCTAAAAGGTTATGCTCGTGTAAAACTGCATTATAAACATTTGAAAAAGAGTTTAAATACTCACTACTTGAATTAAATATCAAATCTTTTTTATAATCATATTTTGGATACAAAGTTTTATCATCACTAATAATAAGATTTAGATTTTCAAAACTACAAGCTTTTAACTCATCTTTTTTAGTCGAATATAAAATATAATCAATATTTTGTTCTTTTAGTGCTTTTGATAGCTCAACCTCTTTTGAAGAGTTTACAAGTCTTGTAAAAATATATCCACTATTTGAAATATTTTCATCTATATTTTTTAATTTCAATTTAACCAAGGGTCTTTCTATTGAGCATAAAAGATTTATTTCAGGCTCTTCAATTATAAAAAGATCTGTTAAAATCTGACTATTTGTAACTAACAACCTAATTTCATAATTATCTTTTTCAAAATTTTCTTTTAAATTTTTATTTGGTAAAAAGAGTTCTAAATCTTGAAATTTAACAACAAAAGATCTGTTTAAATTAACAATTTGACTTAAAAAATCAAAATTAGAATTTTCTAAAATATCTTTAACTTTTCTATTTGTCAAAATCTCAAAATTCTCTTTTATATTTTTATCTTCTAACTCTTTAATCTCTTCATTAAACTCATCTATTAAATATGATTTTTTCAAAAACATAGAGTAAGGAAGATTTGTTTCTAAATTTAAAAAAAACTTTTCAATATTTTCAAGCTCATCATCAATAAATATTAAAATAAATCCAAAATATTGTTTTGTATTTGCATCTATATTTGAATTTTTTATCAACTCATCTATTAATCTTTTAAAATAAAAAGAAGTTGAGTTGTACTCTATTTTATAGATTAACTTCATGAGTAAAATCCTCTTCATTTGGGATTCTATTTAAATGAGAGCCATTGTAGCTTCCAATTAAACTTTTTACAATATCAGGAACAGCAATATCAGATTTTTTTGTAAGTTTAAAACCTAAGCTCTCTATCTCTTTTATAGAAGTTTCTATAAAAAATGGAAATTTTTCTTCCATAAGTTTTGTAAGACCTATTTCAACACTTTGTATATCTTCTGGGACTATTCCAATTATTGTAACATTTGCATGAGAATCTAAAACTGAAACAATTTCAAGCATCTCAACAATCTCTACTTCATGAGCTGTTTTTCTATATTTTCCAAGTCCTAATAAAACATCACTAGGAAGCCTAAATATACTTCCAGCTTCATCATCAATAGACACAGTATCTAAAATAATGACATTTTTATACTCTTGAAAATATGCCATTAGTTTAAATCCTAATGTTCCACCATCAATAATCTCTAAATCTTCATCAAACTCATAATTTTGTTTTATATATTCACTAGCATAAATCCCTATACCCTCATCTTTAAAGAGCATATTTCCAACACCTATAATAATTGTATTTTTCATATAAATATTTAAAAGTTTTAGAAGCTTTTGCTTCTAAAACCTATTTCTCCTCTTCTTTTACAAACTTACTTCCACCAATTACAATAGCAATATCACCCTCTTTCCAGAAGATTGTTCTCCAAACTTGATAATAAATATGAAACATTACCCAAGCTAATATAAAATACATAGCATAATGATGAGCAATTCTAACTCCCATATTTCCACCAAAAACATATAAAGTCCAATCAGTAACTAAATGAAGCATTGCTGGCCACCAAGCACCTATTGAGCTATGTCCTGATGCAAGACCATGAACATAAAGCTGAAGTCCAGTAAATAGCATAAACACTAAAAGTAGATGAAATATTGTAAAAAATACAATATTAAAACTATCACTATGGCTTGAATCAAACTTTTTTCTTCTATTAAGTGTTATTAAATTTAACAATACTTCAAAAAATTCAACAATATTTTGTTTATTTGGTATTAGTTTTTTATAAGGCTTCTCAAATCTTGAAAAGAAATATAAATATCCAACTAAAACGGCTGTTACATCAAATATAATAGCAACTATAAAGTGAGCCCATCTATTCCATGCCATAACATATTTATCAACAGCAGGATCTGCTATAAATGTTTGATAATATGGATGACCAATATATAAGCCCGTGATTACAGCTGTTATCATACTAAAAAATGTAACCCAGTGAACTATTCTCATAGTTCCTGTCATTCTTTTTATTTCTATATTTTTTGACATAGTATTCTCCTTAAATTGGATTTACTTTATAAACACCAAGCTCTTTACCATTTGTATCAATTAGGTGAACTGCACAAGCAATACAAGGATCAAAACTATGAATAGTTCTTAAAATCTCTAAAGGTTGCTCAACATTTGCAACTTTTGTACCAATTAAAGCAGCTTCATAAGCTCCCATTCTTCCTTTATAATCTCTTGGCGCTGCATTCCAAGTTGAAGGAACAACAGTTTGATAATTTACAACTTTACCATCTTTAATTTTTACCCAGTGTCCTAATGCACCTCTTGGTGCCTCTTCAAGACCAATTCCTTTTGCATCTTTTGCAACTGTATTAAAATCAAACTCTGTCCATGTTGATAAATCACCATTTGCAGCATTTAATGCTAACTCATCTACCCAATCCATCATAACATCAGCCATAAGTTCACTTTCAATTGCTCTTGCAGCTGTTCTTCCAACAGTTGAGAATAAAACTGTTGCAGGAAGATTTGCATTAGTTAAAAAATTTGTAACATATTTTTTAATTAACTCATCATTACTAGCAAATCCAACAACCATTCTAGCAAGTGGTCCTACTTCCATTCTTTCATCATTATAAAGTGGAGATTTAATCCAAGAGTATTTATTTTGAGTATCTAAATAAGCAATATTATTCTCTTTTTTACCAAAACCTGTATAGTTTGGCTCTGTTACTCCATCAAAAGGATGAAGATTTGTATTTCCTTTATACCAAGCATGAGTAACATCTTCAGTAATTTTTGCTTCATCTACTTCATAAACTTTACTTAAATCTTTGTTTTTTACAATTCCAGCAGGGAATAATTTTTTAGATTTATAAAATGGTAAATCATCTAAATTAAATCCACCATAACTCATATAGTTTCCTAATCCACCACCTGTTCCATTTAATGCCTCTTCACCATACATTGTTCCAGCCATATAAACATCTGGTAAATAAGCCTCTTTAATAAACTTTCTTCCTCTTTTAAGAAGTTGTTTAAATTCAGCAATTCTTGCAGGATTTTTTATATCTTGAACACAAGTAACTCCACCAACAACAAAAGATTGAGGATGAGGATTTTTTCCACCAAAAATAGCCATCATTTTTGCTAAATCTCTTTGTAATTCAAGAGCATCAAGATAGTGAGAAAGACCAATTAAGTTTTGTTCAGGAGTTAATTTAAAACCTTCACTACCCCAATAAGCATTTCCAAAAATACCAAGTCTTCCTTGTTTTATATATTTTTGAACTCTCTCTTTTACTTGAATATATACATCTTCAGAAGCATTCCAAGCTCTTTGTCCTGAAAGTCCTGCCCATTTTTGAGCTTCAGCAACAGTAGCTTTTGGGTCTGCCTCAAGTGCTTTTGTAATATCAACCCAATCAAGTGCATGTAGATGATAAAAGTGAACAACGTGGTCATGAAGATATAAAGCACCTTGAATAAGATTTCGTACTAATCTCGCATTTTTAGGAATAGTTACACTAAAAGCATTTTCAACAGCTTCAATACTTCTTTGATAGTGAGTTCCTGTACAAACTCCACAAATTCTCATTGCAAGAAGTCCACAATCTCTAGGATCTCTTCCTTTTAAAATCTCTTCAATTCCTCTAAACATTGTAGAAGATGAGTAAGCATCTGTAATAACATTGTTCTCATCTATAATTGCTTCAATTCTAAGATGTCCTTCAATCCTTGTAATTGGATCTACTACTAAATGTTTTTTTGTCATTATCTCTCCTCATTTTCATTTGATTTTTTACCAGCAACTACACTTGCAATTGCATGAACTCCAATACCAACAGCAGTTGCTGTTAAAAGTCCTAGACCAAATTCATCAACAGTTTTTTCAACTCCACCAGTTGGTGCTTTAATTCTTGCTGTTGCCATTGGTCTTTCATAAGCATATTTGTCCCAAAAATCTGGTTCACTACATCCAATACATCCTCGCCCTACACCAACTGGCCAGTTTGCACCATCGTTATATCTAATAATTGAACAGTTATTAAATGTCATTGGTCCTTTACAACCAACTTTGTATAAACACCAGTTGTTTTTAGCTCCTTCATCTCCCCACTCTTCTACGAACTCTCCAGCATCAAAGTGAGCTCTTCTTTCACAGTTATCATGAATTCTATATCCAAATGCAAATTTTGGTCTTAAAAGTGAATCAAGTTCAGGAACTTGACCAGTTAAAACATAATGAAGTACAACACCAACCATATTTGCTGGGTTTGCTGGACAAGCTGGAATATTAACAATTGGTTTTCCTTTTACTAAATCCATAACTCCAACAGCACCAGTTGGATTTGGAGAAGCAGCTGGAACTCCACCAAAAGTAGCACATGTTCCAACAGCTACAACAGCTGCTGCATCTTTTGACAATCTTGCTAAATGTTCTTGAAAAGTTTCACCAGATGGTCCAATTGTTCCATAGTTTCCATTCATAGCAGTTGGAATTGAACCTTCAACAAAAAGTAAATACTTTCCTTTGAAATGTTCAACAGCATCATCTAACTGATGCTCAGCATCATTTCCTGCACATGCCATTAAAGCATGGTGAAACTCTAAACTTAAAACATCAAATAATAAATCATCAACAGTTGGAGCAGAACTTCTTAAAAGAGCTTCTGTATTTCCAGCACAATCTTGTAACTCTATCCAAATTACTGGAACCCTATTCATAAGTTCAGTAGCCTCTGCAACTAAAGGAGCAAACATAGGTGGAAGCATAAGTGTTGCAGTTGTTGCACTAACCCACTTCATAAAATCTCTTCTGTTTACCCCTTCAGTTTCAATAACCTCCATCATATCTATATCTCTAAGAGGTTTTTGCTCTCTTAAAGATTTTAATCTAGCTTTTGATTTTTCAAATAATGAGTTATAAAACTCATCTCCCTTATTTGTATCAACTCTAGTTGATTTTTGAGTAAAAACTTCTCTTACTCGCTCAATGTTATCATTCATATTGACTCCTCCTAGTTAAAAGTAAATATTAATAACAAAATATTGTAATCAAACTTATATTTGGATAAATAGTTATAAAGTAAAAGCCTAATTTCTAGTTGCTTTTTTAAAAAATGTAAAAAAATATTTACCATTTTAAGGCACTCTTCTAGTTTAATTTGTTCCAAAAACACATAAGTGAATGGCTATTTCAGTTTTATTTAAATTTGTTACTTTTTTACACTATTTTTAGATTATTTTTCTTTATATTATTTCGCTTATAAAAATATAATAAGACAAAAAATATTACAAATTGCAATTTTTTTAGATATTTTTAAATTTTATTGATATTATTTGAAATATTTAAAATTTGGAGAATATAAATGAGTGAATCATTTCTACTAATAGGAAGTTTATTTGCTTTTATAAGTTTTTTTACTTCTGTATAAAAGTAAAAGTTTAATCTTTATAAAATAAGCCCTTAATAAAAATGGGCTTATTTGAGTCTGTTTTTTAGATTTCTAAAGTAAGTTTAAAATATCATTTTCTATCTCACTTGGTTTTGTACTAGGAGCATATCTTTTTACCACTTTACCATTTTTATCAACTAAAAATTTTGTAAAATTCCATTTTATAGCCTCAGTTCCTAAAACTCCTTTTGAACTCTCTTTTAAAAATTTATATAAAGGGTGAGCATTCTCTCCATTTACATCAATTTTACTAAACATTTCAAACTCTACACCATAAGTTAATGAGCAAAACTCTTTAATCTGCTCTTCTGTTCCTGGTTCTTGTGATAAAAACTGATTACAAGGAAAACCTAAAACTGATAATCCTTTATCAAAATATTTTTTATGTAACTCTTCTAAACCCTCATATTGGTTTGTAAAACCACATTTACTAGCAACATTTACAATTAACATTACTCTATTTTCATACTTTTTCATAGTAAAAACTTTACCATCTATATCTTTTACTTCAATATCATATATACTCATATTTTCATCTCCTAATAAAGTTGTTATAAACAAAAAAAGTCCCAAAATAAATCTCATATCTTAATCCTTTTTACTAAAATATTTTTTTGTTTGAATATGTCTATACTCAAACATATTTTTTATATCTTTTTTAATAAATGGCAAAATCAATTTTCCAAATATACCAAAAGGTAATTTAAACTTAATACTATCTTTTAATTCACACAAATTACCTTTTTGAGTAAATATATGGCTATGTTCCCAATAAGAAAAAGGAGATTTTAAAGCAACATCAACAAGTAAATTTGGATATTTTAGTTTTTCTATTTTTATTATCCAATTCATACAAATAAAAGCTCTCGTAGTTTTTAGCTTTACTATTTTTCCCTCATAAGTTGAGTCTTCATAATCCAACAGCTCCACTTTTGTGTGTTTTGGAGTTATTAGTTTAATATTATTTGTATCAAGATGAAAATCAAATAGCTCTTTTGCACTACAATCTATTAAAGTAGTTTTTTCAAATGTTTCCATACTTAGCCTTTTATTTTTAAAAAATATTTTTGTTTTATTAAAAAAAGAAAGCCCAATAAAATGGGCTTATATGAGTTAGTTATTAGTTTTTTGGAAGTAGTTT
>ERZ650312.588-NODE-588-length-20314-cov-7.161064_pt1 | contig 20314 bp, 13 predicted proteins | sample MGYA00376248_ERZ650312 | MGnify/ENA primary metagenome ERZ650312 (study PRJEB26733, sample SAMN07839316) | wastewater metagenome | biome: urban; feature: wastewater treatment plant; material: waste water | place: USA: North Carolina | collected 2016-07-28 ... | reverse complement strand
GCCGAGGGCGGCGTCGTGGGTGACGACGATCAGCGTGACGCCCTGCCGGTTGAGTCCTTCGAGCAGGCGCATGACCTCCTCGCCGGTGGCGCGGTCGAGGTTGCCGGTCGGTTCGTCGGCGAGGATCATCGCCGGCTGCATGATCGTCGCGCGGGCAATGGCGACGCGCTGGCGTTGGCCACCGGAAAGCTCGTTCGGCCGGTGCTCGGCGCGGTCGGCGAGGCCGTAATTCTTGAGGGCCTGCGCGACGCGTTGCCGGCGCTCGCCGGGGTCGATGCCGGCCAGCGTCATCGGCAGCGCGATGTTCTCGGCGGCGGTCAGGCGTGGTACGAGGTGGAAACTCTGGAAGACGAATCCGATGCGCTCGCTGCGTACGCGCGCCTGTTCGTCCGCGGAGAGCGTCGTCACGTCGCGTCCTTCCAGGCGGTAGGTGCCGGTATTCGGCCGGTCGAGCAGGCCAAGCAGGTTCAAGAGCGTGGACTTTCCCGAACCCGACGGCCCCATCACGGCGATGTATTCGCCCGCATCGATGCGCAACTCAAGCTGGCGCAGCGCATGTACCTCGCTGTCGCCGAGATGGAAGATGCGCTCGATACCGGCGAGTTCGATCAGCGCATTGCCCATCACTTGGCGGCCGTCGTTGAACCGGCCTTTTCCTCGACCACGTAGTTCGCGCTGGCCTTGACGCCTGCGCGTTCGAGCGAGGTGACGACGCGGTCGCCGGCCTTGAGGCCGTCGAGCACTTCGGTGTATTCCCAGTTGGCGAGTCCGGCCTTGATCGTGCGCTCTGCGAGCTTGCCGTCGCTGCCGGCAACCAGCACGCGGCCGCCTTCGAGCAGCGCGGAGGTCGGTACGCGGACGACGTCGTTGCGTACGGCGAGGATGACTTCGACGTCGGCGCTGTAGCCGATGAGCAACTTGCCGGGGGCTTGCGGGTCGTCAAAAGTCGCCTCGATGTCGACCGTGCGCGCCTGCTTTTCGACCGCTGAGACGTATGGCGCGATGCGTTTCACCTTTCCCGGGAAGGATTTTCCGGGCAATGCGTCTAGGCTGATGCGCACCGGCTGGCCGGCGCCGATTTTGGGCGCATCGACTTCGTCCATCGGTGCCGTAATGTACAGGCAGGAGTCGTCGATCAGGTCGATCGCCGGCGGCGTCGGCACGCCGGGCGGCGAGGGCGTCGAGTATTCGCCGACCTCGCCAACGATGTTGGCGATGGTGCCGGCGAACGGCGCGTAGAGCACGGTGCGCCCCTGCTCGACGCGTGTGGCGTTGACCCGGGCCTCGAACTGCGCAACGTCCGCCTTCGCGGCGCCGCAACTCGCGCGTCGCGCCTCAGCTTCGGTGCGCGCGGTTTCCTCGCGCGAGCTGGAGACGAAGCCCTTTTCGCGCAGCGCGCTTTGCCGCTGCGCCTCGCGTTCGGCGTTGGCGGCCTGGGCGCAGGCTTCAGTCACGCGCTGTCGCGCCGTCGCCACCTGCGCCAGCGCCAGCGTGCTCTGCGCTTGCTGATCGTCGTTCCACAGTTTCATCAGGAGCTGGCCCTTCTGCACGCGGTCGCCTTCTTTTACCGCCAGCACCTCGATGCGGCCGCCCATGATCGTCGACAACTTGGTGCGCTGGCAGGCATCGACCGTGCCGGCGCGGGTGTTGGCGATGCTCGATTCGACGATTCCGCGATCGATCTCCCTGACCGTCACCGCGATTGGCTTGGGGCGGCCAATCCACCAGAAGGCGGCGGCGAGGGCGGCGACGATGGCGATGGCGATGAGTGAGCGGCGGATAAGCGGTGACATGGCGACAGGGCGAAAAACGGTTGGATCGAAAGGATGATGGTCGGCGAAATGCAAGGGCGATGCAAGGCGCGGCCCTTGATTACTTGCGCTCCGTATGGTGTTGAAAGTAAAGCGACTTGTCGCCGTAGCTCGATGCGACGACTGGCGAAGTCAGAATCAACTGGCCGAGTGGCTGGCGGTCATCAGCCGATTCGCCGTCCTCAAGTGCAAAGACATCGTAAATCGGCGCACCGGGCGGCAGGTCGGCCAGGCGTGTGCGGAAGTCGTCCGCGGCAGTCGCGTCCGGCATCAGCGCACGCGCAGTTGCCGTCGGTCTGAGAACAAGGCGGTAAGGCGTCACCGGATTCATAACCATCTCGCCATCCGGCCGTAGCGCGGCGAGATGCTCAAGCGTCAGCCGTCCCGGGTTGGTGTCCTTGGCACCGAGATCCTCGGCGACGGCACGGAACGCACGGTCGAGGATCTGCGTGGCAAAGGACCGGGCGGGCGGCAGGATGTTGCTGAAATCGTTGGCGAAGAAGTCGTGGCCGTCCTGACCGTCGACCGAGTTCATCAGATGCAGATTGAGCGAGGCGTGCTGGCCGTCGACGAAGAACTTGATCGCGAGCGCCGGGATCGAGGTGTGCGCAGTCGGCTTGTTGGCGAGCGAGAAGCGGCCGATGGCGCACTCGGCACCGCTCTGGAAGAAGCCGCTGTAGCGCCCGCTTGCGCCTGGGGATACCACGAGACGCAGGCGTGCCTCGGCGCCGAAGGCGTGGATGCGCTTGGATCGTCCGGCTTCAAGTTCGTCGCCCTCGGTGGTGAACGCCTTGCGCGCGAAGGCGCGGTGAGTGATCGCCAGCAGATCGGTGAACCCGACACCGGTGAGCGGCGGCAGTTGTTCGTAGCGCGAAGGCAGTATGCGCGTGCGCCACATCGTCTCGGCCTTCTCGCAGGCGGAGAGCGCAGCAGTGGTCGCCGGCTGAACTGCGGCCACCGGCGGTGTGCCCTGGCAGCCGCCGAGGGCGATGATCACCGGCAATAGCCAACCCGAGCGCAATCCGGCGCCGGTCCTTGGTCTGTTCCTCGCAATGTTCGTCATCGCTGTTTTCCTTGCCTCTTGAAGCGCGGCGTGCGGCCGCTCATGACGTTCAGTATGGCATCGTCCTTGCGAAAAGCCCCGCCGTAACGGGACGCCCCGGTGCTATATTGAATAGGCTTTGGATGTCGCCTGCCGGGTCTGCGGGGGGCTGGAAGTTGGATCGTTTCAGGAGTAGTACTGATGAACAAGCATACGCGTGCGCCAGCGGGACTGGCGGGATTCCTGAGAATCGTCGTTGTCTGGATGCTCGCCCTGTGCTGGGCACCTGCCGGTGCGCAGGATCTGGCCGAGATTCGGGAAAACGGAGTCCTGCGCCACCTCGGCGTGCCCTACGCGCGCTTTGTCGGCGGCAGCGGCGAGGGCTTCGACGCCGAGCTCGTCCAGCTCTTCGCCAAACACCTCGGGGTGCGCTACGAGTACGTGCCTGCCGAATGGACTGGCGTCATCCAGGATCTGATCGGCCAGGAACTCGAGTACAAGCCGACGATGCGCGCCGTCGGCAGCCGGCCGATACGCGGCGACATCATCGCCAACGGCCTGACCATCCTGCCGCCGCGGCAGAAGGTGATCGACTATTCGCAGCCGACCTTCCCGTCGGCCGTGTGGCTGCTCGCCCGCGCCGATTTTCCGGTGCAGCCGATCAAGCCGAGCGGCGACTTGCTGACGGACATCAGTGAGACCAAGAAGAAGCTGAGTCTCGGCAAGACCTACGTAATGGATAACTCCTGTCTCGACCCGCGCCTGTATGACATTGAAGGTAAAGGCTACCCGCTGCATCGCTTTACCAAGAGCACCAACCTGAACGACATCGTCCCGGCGGTCGTCAAGGGCGAGAGCGAGATGTCGCTGCTCGACGTGCCGGATCTCATCGTGGCAATGGAGAAGTGGAGCGGCCAGATCAAGGTGATCGGCCCGATTTCCGAACCACAGCTGATGGGCGCCGGCTTCCGCAAGACCTCGCCGGCGTTGCGTCAGGCGTTCGACGAGTTCCTCGCGGGAGTGCAGAAGGACGGTACCTACATGCGCCTGGTGAAGAAGTACTACCGCGCCGCGCCGCGCTATCACCCGGAATTCTTCCAGAAAGTGTCGGGCGGGCGCTGATGCGCGAAGAAGCGGAGGAATCCGGGCGTTTCCCCTACCTCGCGCGTTACAAGAAAAGCATCATCACGCTGCTCATCTTCGTAACGTACGCGGGCGCGGTTTTCTGGGGCAACTACACGTCGATGCAGCGGCTGCAGGGCAACGCGCTGACCCAGTTCAAGCTGGAGACGGAAAAGCAGGCCTCGGCGATCTCGTACTTCTTCTCGGAACGGCGGAGCGACATCTCCGAGCTGGCGGAGTCCGACACGATCGGCAGTTTCTTCGCCAATCGCGACCTCGGCATGACCTACGAGTACGGCCTCGGTCTCAACGTGCAGTTGATCGAAGACCGGCTGGAAACCGTTGCCGCACGCAAACGCATCGGCGAGCAGGCGATCTACTCGGCGCTGGCACTGATCGACAGCGACGGCATGCTGCTCGCCAGCTGGAACACGCCGAGGCATCTGGAGAATTCGCCTGCGTGGCTGGATGCCAACAACCGGGCGACGCGCATTCGCCTCGATACGAAGAATCGCGAGCTGATGGTCAGCGCGCCGGTGTGGATCAACAAGGTCTATCGTGGCGAACTGCTGGCATGGTTGCGCGCCGATACGAGCTTTGCCCAGTTCGGCCGTTCGCTGCTGGACGGCCAAAGCCTGCTCGTTAATCGTGAAGGTGGCGAGCCGCTCAACGTGAACGGCACTTCCCACTGGTTGAGCGTGCACTGGGGTGAACTCAAGGGGCAGGGGGCCGTCAACGCCAGCGCCATCATTCACAGTACGGTCGATGATCACGTGCTGGCCAAGGTCGATATCGCGCAGACGCCCTTGTCCTTCATCTCTCTGGCGGCGGACAACCCGGTGAGCGGCGTTTCGGACCGCATGTTCATGGTCGCTGCCGGCGTCATCCCGCTGATCGTCGTCCTGCTGGCCTTTCTCGACGTAATGGAACGCCGGCGGCTGGAGCGCATGCGCGAGGCGGCACGGCAGGAAGCCGAGCGGCTGGCGCAGGCGCGCAGCGACTTCCTTGCCAACATGAGCCACGAAATCCGCACGCCGATGAATGCGATCATCGGCATGACCGAACTGTGCCTGGCGACCGACCTCAATTCGAAGCAGCACAACTACGTCTCGAAGATCCAGCGCGCTTCCGATTCCCTGCTGCGCATCGTCAACGACATCCTTGATTTCTCGAAGATCGAATCGGGCAAGCTGACGATCGAGAAAACGCCGTTCGAGCTCGATCGCGTGCTCGAGAGCGTCGGACAGCTGTTTGCTGAGAAGGCCAGCGCGAAGTCGATCGAACTGGTCTTCGACGTCGATGAGTCGGATAAGCGGGTCTTTGTCGGCGATCCGCTGCGGCTTGAACAGATCCTGATCAACCTTGTGGGCAACGCCATCAAGTTCTCCGAACAGGGCAACGTCGTCGTCCGCGTTCGCGCCGATGCCATCGACGAGCGCGCGGCCGATCTCGTCTTTACCGTCATCGATGAAGGCATCGGGCTCTCTGAGAGCGAGGCTTCGCGCCTGTTCAATGCCTTCACGCAGGCCGACACGACGACAACGCGCCGCTACGGAGGCACCGGTCTGGGGCTCGCCATCTGCAAGCAACTGGTCAGTTTGATGGACGGCCAGATCAGCGTCGAGAGCGCGCCAGGACAGGGCAGCCGTTTCACCTTCTTCGTCCGCCTCGGGATCGATCCCGGCCAGGTGCCGCAATGGGCGCAGATGGCGCAACAGGTGGCCGCCCACGGCGAACGGCCGGTGCTGCTTGTTGACGACAATCCGACCGTGCAGACGGCCATCGCCGCCCAATTGAGCCAGATCGGCCTGCGTACCGAGGGATGCGTATCCGGCCGGGCGGCGTTGCTGGCGGCGACGCGCAACGGAACACCCGACTATCTCGCCGTGCTGCTCGACCTGAGCATGCCGGACGAGGACGGTCTGCAGATCCTGCAGCAGATCCGTGAACAGAAAGCCGGGGACAACTTGCCACCGATCATCCTGATGGCCAGCAGCGCCCACGACCGGCGGCTGGAATCCGGATCTGATCTGTTCGATAGCTTCATGGTCAAACCGACGACGGCGAGCAGCCTGTTCGTCGAAATCTCGCACCTCCTCGGCCTGCGTGCCGAGGGCGACAAGCCGGCTGTCGCCGCCGATGCCGCCGCTTCTTCCGCGCGAGGGCGCAGCCACGCGCAGCCGCTGAAAGGCGTCGAAGCACTGCTGGTGGACGACGTCGCGCTCAATCAGGAGGTGGTGCGCGACATGCTGGAGAGCGCCGGGGCGCGAGTGCGCATCGCCGGCAACGGGCAGGAGGCGATCGATGCCCTTGAAGCTGTCGGGCAACGCTTGCCGGACTGCGTGATCATGGATTGTCAGATGCCGGTCATGGATGGCTACGAAGCGACGCGCCGCATTCGGCAGGACGAGCGCCTGCGCAAGTTGCCGATCATCGCGCTCACGGCGAATGCCCTGCCGAGCGAGCGCGAGCGCTGCCGCGAAGCCGGGATGGACGGCTACATCACCAAGCCTGTGCGATCGGCAGACTTGCTCGCGGCGCTTGCCGAACATCTGCCGCGCCCCGTTGTCAGCACGATCATTGCCACCACGCCCGAGGCGAAGCCTGCCGTCCCGGCAATGGTGACCCTGCCTGTCCTGCCGGGCGTCGATACCCGGCTCGGCGTGCATTACGCGAACGGCAAGACCGAGTTGTATCGCAAGCTGCTGAACCTCTTTCTCGAGTCGCACGGCCGCGATTTTTGCGTGCAGTTCCCGGCCGCCCGCGACGCAGGCGACATGAAGACGGCGACGCGTCTCGCGCATTCGCTCAAGGGCGCGGCGATGATGATCGGTGCCTCGAATCTGAGCGAACTGGCGCGCAGTCTGGAGGACGCCTGCCGCGACGGGCAAGACGAACTGATCGGGGCTCGCCTTGCTGCGGTGCTGCAGGAAATGGACATGGTGTGCGCCGGGCTGGCCCGGCTTCCCGCGGCGTAAGGGCGGTCCGGCGGCGAGCCGGTATACTGCGGCTATCGTCTTGACAAATTTGCGGAGGTGAATCGCTATGGAAACTCGTAAACAAGCCCCGTTGGCGGCGCTGGCTGTTGCTTTGATGCTTGCGCTCTCGCCGCTTGGCGCCCTGGCCGAGAAGGGTGGCAAGCACAACAACGGCAAGGGAAACAACGGCCACAAGAACGGTAATGATGGCGGCAGTTCGGTATCGGTCGAGTTTCGCTTTGGCGATGGCGACCGGCGCGCCGTTCAGGAGTACTACCAGAGCCCGGCGCGCGGCAAGGGCTGCCCGCCCGGCTTGGCCAAGAAAGGCAACGGTTGCATGCCGCCCGGTCAGGCCAAGAAGTGGGCACGCGGCCGCTCGTTGCCGCATGACCTCGTTGTCTATGACTTGCCGAGCGACTTGCGTTATCGCCTGCCGCCGCCACCGGCGGGGCATCGCTACGTGCAGCTCGGCGCGGATGTCCTGATGATCGCCATCGGTACCTCGATGGTCGTCGATGCGATCGAGGACATGGTTCGCTGACCATCTACGGCGCCGGGGCACCGGTGCCTCCGTATTTCCTGCTCCCGGATCAAGCAATGACTACCCGAATCTTCCGTGCCCTCGCCCTGTTACTGTCGATGGCCGCGGGCCAGCCGGCTTTCGCCGAGGAGGCCGCGCCAGCAGCGGTAACGATCGTCGGCGCCGAGTTCGGCGTCTTCGACGCCAGTGATTCGCGCGCGGTCGCGTTTGCTCCGACGCGCGTCGTACCGCACCGCGAAGGCCAGCGCTATGGCTGGGTGATCGAAGTCCAGACCGGTCAGCGCAGCCTGAGCGTGCGCGAGGAGTACCTGCTGCCGAATCCGGTGAAGCAGCCCAAGTCCGACGATCCGATCGTCGCCGATCTGGAAATGCCACTGTTCCGCCACAATCAGATCAGCCAGCGGCAACTGGTGCCGGTGGAAGGAAAGATCTACGGCGAGTGGGAAGTCGGCCCCAACGAGCCGGCCGGCCACCGCCATCTTCAGGTGGTGATCGAAGATCAGGTGGCGGCCAGTTTTGAGTTCGAAGTGAAGTAGGCGTTTCCGTCCGGTGCGAAGCGGCCGGACGTGCGATACGTCTCAGTGGCCTCAGTGACTTCCGACGAGCGGCGTGTTGGTCGAGCCGTGCTTCTTCGCTTGTTTGGCCGCTTTCTTTTCCTTGGGTGTCTTGGTTGGCTGTTTCTTCGCTTCCTTGCTGGATTCTTTGGCTTTGCCCATGATTACGTTCCTCTCGAATGTCTGCGGATGCAGAGCAGGTTCAATATAGGCCACTTTTCCCCGCGGTGACAAAGCGAACGGCATCGCGCCGGAAAATCACGGCAGCGACTAACGACTGAATTTCCATGACAAACGATCTTTTTGGCGCCGAACCGCCAGTCGACTTAATCGGCAAGCTGGACAAGCACGGGCTCTCTGCAGATACGCACAAGGTGGCGCTGGCCAGTGCGCTACTGTGGACCTACCGTACGCGCACCGATCTATACAGCGTACTGCCGCACCTGGGTCTCAAGAACTCGGACGGGCGCAACTTCACGGCCGAGAAGGTCAAGGCCGGGCTCGACGAACTGCGGCGAAAGAAACTGCTCGAGGAACATCCGCAGCGGCCGGGTTATATCCGGCTGGCCGACGGGCTGCGCGTCGCACTCTACCGGCAATTGCTTGAACTCAAGGAGGGGCGCGAACTGGTGGCCCTGATCTGTCGCTTTCAGGGCTATGACTTGCGGCAACTGCGGTACTACACCTTCAGCAACAGCCATTCCGGCGCCGTCGCCTTGCTGCGTGCGATGTTTCTGGCCGGCAGCACCCGCGAAGAGATTCTCCCTATCCTCGACCTGGTAGGTCAGCTGCAGAACTGGGTGTCCCTGGCTTTCGAAGCCGTCCTCCTGCCATTCGACGCAGCTGTGTTCGAGCGCCTCGATCCCTTCTGGCAGAGCGAACTTGCCAACCACGCTGCCCTCACGTTCAGCAACCTTTGGGCCGGTGAGTACCTGCCGGTCGTCGATTGGGCGACAGAGCGATTGCAAATCCAGCCGAAGAGCCTGGCGCCGGGATTGCGCATGGCTTTGGCCGACGTCGCCCTCCAGCGCAATGACCGGGCGCTGCTGCAGAAAGTGCTCGATCGCCTTGATGGCTCCGGCTGCGATGCCTTGCGCGCGGCCGCGTTGATCGCGGACGGGCAATGGCTCGCCGGACAGCAGGCTTTCGAGCTTGCCCTCAAACGTGGCCAGAGTGACTTGGGTATCCGCAAGCGGGTGTTCCCGGCAAGCATCGCCTGGCTGTATCCGCTTTCCCTGCTGGCACAGGGCGGTGAGAAGAATCTCCAGCTGGCGCGCAAGTTCTGCATCGGCGAAGCCGGAACACGAAGTCCCAGTGCCCATGACGACTGGGGCCGCTGGGTGCATGCGATCGATGTGCGCCTGGGCAATGCCGCGCTGGTGCCGAGCGCGTTCTCGCTGCAGGACTCACGCTACGAGCGTTACTCGCTGTCGCTCTTCTGGAAAGTCCTGCTTGCCGCCTGGCTTGGCACCGAGAAACTGGGCGTGAACGAAGCGGTCGGCAAAGGGACGGTGTTTGGCGGTCTGCGCGAACGCCTGAACAACTTTCGGTTCAACACGCTGCTCGCCATGCTCGACGGCGCCGAGGCCGTCCTCGCCGGGGCTGAGCCGCCGCAAGGCTTTTTCGTCGACGGCAACGGCGATCCGTGGCGCGATGTGCTGACCGCGCTGCGGGAACTGGCCGGCGGTCCCGCGGAGGCGAAGGGCAAGGATGACGGCGAAAAGACGCGCATCCTGTGGACGCTGTCGATCGGCAAGCTCGGCGAGCTGCTCGACATCAAACCCTTCGAGCAGAAACGCAGCCGCCGCGGCTGGAGCACGCCGAAGGCGATGCCGCTTTCCCGGCTGGCTGGCGATCAGTCCTTGACGCTGGAAGACGCCAAGCTCGCGCGCTGCCTGCGCCCCGACCGCTATTACAGCAAACGCTACACCCTCGATCTGGCGGCTGCCATCGGTGCGCTGGTCGGGCACCCGGCTGTCGCCCTCGAAGCGGCGCCGGACGTACTGGTCGAACTCGTCGAAACGCAGCCCGAGCTGGAGGTCGTTCGCCGCGGCGACAAGATCGCCATGCGCATCAGCCCGCCCATCCGTGCCGAAGAGGAGGGCAGCTACTACCACGATGCGGAGCAGAAGCGCGACGCCGAGGCGCTGCGCCTGATCACCCTGCAGCCGGACGGGCCGCAGCGTGTCCGGCTGATCCGCTACACGGTGGCGCAGAAACGCGCCGCCCAGCTGGTCTCCGGCCGCTTTGCCGTGCCGGCGAACGCCGAGGGCGCGACGGCCGAACTCGACAAGACGCTGCAGGCGTTGACCGGACATTTTCAGGTGCATGCCGATTCGGCGCAGGCTTCCCGGCAGGTGCCGAGCGAGTCCCGCTTGCGGGCGGAGCTGGCGCCGGTCGGCGAGTCGTTGTCGCTGCGCCTCGTCGCCGCACCCTTCGGCGCCGACGGCCCGCGTCTGTCGGTGGGCAGCGGGCGCGTGCGGCTGATGGCCGCGATCGGCGGCGAGACGCTGGGCACGGAACGCAATCTCTCGGCCGAGAAGAAGCACCTCGAGAGCCTGCTCGACGCCTTCCCCTTCCTCGAAGATACCGGCGACGCGGAAAACGGCGATTGGTTGATCGAAGACCCGGAGCAGGCGCTCGGACTCGTCGAAGGACTGCCCGCTCATGCCGCCATTGCCGAAGTCGATTGGCCGAAGGGCAAGCGTCTGCGTACCGTCAGCGTCGATGCCGGAAAGCTCGGCATCACCGTCAGCAAGGAGCGCGACTGGTTCCGGGTGTCCGGTCAGGCGCGGCTAGACGAGGGCCTCGTCGTGCAGCTGGAAACGCTGCTCGCCGCGGCGCGCGAGAAGAGCCGGTTCCTGCCGATGGGCGACGGGGTGTACGTGGCGCTGACGCGCGCGCTGAAGCAGAAGCTGCTCGATCTTGCCGCCGTCGCCGAAACCGACAAGCACGGCAGCAAGGTGCCGCAGATTGCCGCCGCCTGGCTCGACGAGGTGCTCGACGGCACCGAACTTGAGGCCGGTGCCGATTTCCGCCAGGCCATCGAGCGTCTGCGCGCTGCCCAGTCAGTCGAGGCCAAGCTGCCGAAAACCCTGCAGGCCGATTTGCGCCCCTATCAGGAAGACGGCTACCAGTGGGCGATGCGTCTCGCGGCGGCCGGCATGGGCGGTTGCCTCGCCGACGACATGGGGCTGGGCAAGACCTTGCAGGCGCTCGCCGTCATGCTCGAACGTGCGCGCGGCGGTGCGTGCCTCGTCGTCGCGCCGACCTCGGTCTGCGGCAACTGGCTGGCCGAAACGCTGCGCTTCGCGCCGGGCCTGAATCCGCGCATCTACAGCGAGGCCGACGAAGGCGAACGCGAGCAGCTGATTGCCGAGGCCGGGCCGCAGGATGTGCTGATCGTCTCCTACACCCTGCTGCAGCTGGCGCAGGAACGTTTCGCCGGGCGCAGCTGGCATACGCTGGTCGCCGACGAGGCGCAGGCGATCAAGAACGCGGCGACCAAGCGCTCACAGGCGGTGTTCGATCTGCCGGCCGATTTCCGCCTGGCCCTGTCGGGCACGCCGGTGGAGAACCGCCTGGCCGAACTCTGGTCGATCATGCGCTTCGCCAACCCCGGCCTGCTCGGCACGATCGGCCGTTTTAACGAACGCTTCGCCGGCCCCATCGAGCGCAACCGCGACCGCGAGGCACAGCACGTGCTCAAGCGCCTGATCGGCCCCTTCGTCCTGCGCCGCACCAAGGCGCAGGTGCTGCAGGATCTGCCGCCGCGCACCGAACTTGTCCTCTCGGTGACGCCGGACGCGGCCGAAGCCGCCCACTACGAAGCCCTGCGCCGGCAGGCGATCAACGACGTGAGCGGACTCAACGAGAACCTGAGCGCCGCCCAGGCCGGACAGGCGCGTTTCAACATCCTGGCGCAGCTGACGAAGCTGCGCCGTGCCGCCTGCGATCCGCGGTTGACCAGCCCGGAGTTCGGCATCGCCGGCGCCAAGGTGCAGGCCTTCGCCGAACTCGCCGCGGAACTCACGGCCAACGGCCACAAGACGCTCGTCTTCAGCCAGTTCGTCGATTTCCTGCAAATCCTGCGCGCACCGCTCGACGCCGCCGGTATCCGTTATCAGTATCTGGACGGAGCGACGCCGGCCGCCGAGCGTAGCAAGCGTGTTGCCGCCTTCCAGGCCGGCGACGCCGATCTCTTCCTGATCAGCCTGAAAGCCGGTGGTTTCGGTCTCAACCTGACCGCCGCCGACTACGTGGTGATTACCGACCCCTGGTGGAACCCGGCGGCGGAAGACCAGGCCATGGGCCGCGCCCATCGCATCGGCCAGCAGCGGCCGGTGACCGTCTATCGGCTGGTCAGCAAGGGCAGCATCGAAGAGCGCATCGTCGACCTGCATCACGAGAAGCGGGCGCTGGCCGACAGCATCCTGGACGAGGGCGATGCGTCGACGCTGCCTGCGACGGACGATCTCATCGCGTTGATCCGCGGTGACTGACCGCGGCTAGATCAGCGTTACCAGGCGCTCGTCGTCGATGTGATCGACGACGATGCGGCGGACGCGGTCCTGCCACAGCTCGGAGAAGTCCCGCGCGACCGCAGGGTCACGCTCGCCCGCCAGCAGGCGTTGCAGTAGCGGCCCCGTGCGCGGGTCGGGCGGAACCTGCTCGAGATGCAGTGTCAGCTCGAAGCGCTTGCCGCTGTCGCGGCGCATGAATGCGATTTCGCCGGGCTGGTCGGGATCGTCGAAGAGCAGCAGGTCGCGGCGCGAAAAGCGGCCAGCGATGCCCTTGAAGCCGCCGATTCCGGCCGCGCCGGTGATCAGCCCGACGACCGCTGCGATGACGCCGGTGACGCCGTTCTCCTGCGCGTTGCGGAACTCGACCTGAACATCGCCGCGCTCGGGTAGCACGTCCGGGTAGAGCGCGGCGAGCGCCCGACGGGTCAGCAGATAGGCGCCGGCGACCGTCGGGCACGAGTGGCCGGCGAGTTTGACGGCATCGGCGTAGCGGTATTCGATGATGCCGCCTTCGGCCGCACCGAGGAATTCGGCCAGCCGGTCATGCACGACGATGGGCGGGATGTCGTCAAAGAAGGGCGGGAAGGACATCGGCGGCGATCAGAGCGTGGCGGTCTGCACTAGTTCGATCTTGTAGCCATCCGGGTCTTCGACGAAAGCGATGACCGTCGTGCCGTGCTTCATCGGGCCGGCTTCGCGCGTGACCTTGCCGCCGCGTTCCTTGATCAGCGCGCAAGTGGCGTAGGCGTCGTCGACGCCGAGCGCAACGTGGCCAAAGCCGTTGCCCAGCTCGTACGCGGGCGTGTCCCAGTTGTGCGTGAGTTCGAGGACGGCGCCTTCGCTTTCCTCGCAATAGCCGATGAAAGCCAGCGTGAAACGGCCTTCCGGGTAGTCTTGCCGGCGCAGGAGTTTCATGCCGAGTACTTCGGTGTAGAAGGCAATGGAGCGGTCGAGGTTGCCGACGCGGATCATGGTGTGGAGGATTCTCATGGGGGTCCTGTAGTGGTTGCGGCGTGTGGCTTCGCTGACTTGTGCAAGCCAGCGGCGAGGATCGGATTTTACCTTGGCAGCATTCGCCGGCCGAAGTTCCGCGCCGACGCGGAGTGACGCGGCTCAGAGGCGCTCAAGCCATTGCAGGAGCGTGGCGTAGAGCGAGTCCGGATCGACCGGTTTGCGGATGTGGTCGTTCATGCCCGCATCGAGGCAGGCTTGCCGGTCTTCGTCGAAGGCGTTGGCCGTCATGGCGAGGATGTACGGTCGCTCTGCTTTGCCCGGCAGGTGGCGTATGGCTTCGGTGGCTTCGAGACCGCCCATGACCGGCATCTGCATGTCCATCAGGATCAGCGAATGATCGTGCTGTTGCGCCATGGCGACACCTTCTTCACCGTTGCCCGCGGCCTCGACGACGAGTCCGGCGAGGCGAAGCAGTTCGATGGCGACTTCGCGGCTGAGCGGATCGTCCTCGACGAGCAGTACGCGATGGCCGGCGAAGCGCTCACGGATGACGTCTTCGAGCATGACGTTTCCATCGGCCGTCACCAGCTCGGCGGATGATGCCGCCGGCTTCTTCAAGCGAACGGTGATCCAGAAAGTGCTGCCGTTGCCGGGCTGGCTGTCGACGCCGATGTCGCCACCCATCATCTGCGCGAGGTGCCGGCTGATGACGAGGCCCAACCCGGTGCCGCCGTACTTGCGCGTCGAGGAATTGTCGGCCTGGACAAAGGCGTGGAAGATGCGTTTCTGCTGCTCTTCGCTCAGGCCGATGCCCTGGTCGCTGACTTCAAGCCGCAGGAGGATGCTCTGCGCGTCGTCCTCGACGCGGTGCAGGCGTACGCTGATGGCGCCGGTGTCGGAGAACTTGATCGCGTTGCCGACGAAGTTGATCAGGATCTGCGACAGGCGCAAGGGATCGCCGATCAGGAGCGGCGGCACCGTGCTGTCGATTGCCGTGCACAGTTGCAGGCCCTTGGCCATGGCGCGTTCGTTGAGCATCGACAGCGTGCTGTCGATGACTTGCGTTGGAGAAAACTCGCTTTCCTCGAGCGTCAGGCGGCCGGAGTCGATCTTCGACAGGTCGAGGATGTTGTTGATGATACCGAGCAGATGCTGCGCCGCCTCGCCGATCTTGGCCAGCTTGTCGCGCGGGCCTGCTTCGCTGATGTCCTTGTGCAGCAGGTGGGTGAGGCCGATGATCGCGTTCATCGGTGTGCGGATCTCGTGGCTCATGTTGGCCAGGAAGGTGCTCTTGGCGCGGTTCGCGGTTTCCGCCGCGTTCTTGGCTTCGGCCAGCGCTTTGGTTCGGACGGTGACCAGCTCTTCCAGGTGGTTGCGGTACTTTTCCAGCTCGGCCTCGGCCTGCTTGCGCGCGCTGATGTCGATGTCGACGCAGAAGAGTTCTGGCGTCTTGCCCGGTACCTCGACGATCGCGTGGCTGGAGATGACATCGACGCGCGAGCCGTCCTTGCGCATCAGCGATAACTCCTCGGTTGGCTGCGCGATTCCTGTGCTTAGCATCTCGCCAACCACGTTCACGACGGCGTCAGTCATCTCCGGCGGGATGATGAGTTCCGTGAGTTTCTTTCCGATCGCCTCGCTCGCCGGGAAGCCGTAGATCATCTCCGAGGCATGGTTCCAGTAGCGTGTCGTCAGATCGCTCCCGTAACCCTGAACGGCGACCGACGAGATCTCGTTGAGCAGCTTGCGGAAACGCAATTCGCTTTCTTCAAGCACCTGGCTTGCCAGCTTGCGTTCGGTGATGTCGTAGCAATTGCCGATATAGCCGACGAATTCGCCAGCGGCGTCGTAGCGCGGCGCGCCTTCGTCCTGTATCCAGCGATACTCGCCGGAATGATGGCGAAGGCGGTAGTCCATGCTGAACTTTTCGTGCCGGTCGAACGCCGATACGTAGGTCTCCAGGCAGCGTTCAAGATCGTCCGGATGAACGCCTTCGGACCAGCCATTGCCGAGTTCCTGCTGCAGGCTACGGCCAGTGAAGTTGAGCCAGCTCTGGTTGAAGTAGGTGCATTCCTTGTCGATCCCGGCCGTCCAGATCAGCGCTTGTCCCGAATCGGCCAAGGTCCGGAAGTTCTGTTCGCTCTCGATGAGCTCGCGTTTGACCCGGTGCCGCTCGCTGACCAGGTGGTTGACGCGCAGCATGACGAGCGCGAAGAGTCCGATGCTCACCAGCATCCCGAGCGTAGTGATCAGAAACGCCGCCTTGCGCACGTATTCGGTCTGCTGACGCAAGCCGGTCGAAACATGCCGGTGCTTTTCCTCGAGTTGGTCGAAGGCGAGGCCCAGTTCGTTCAGCAACCTGTCGCCTTCGGTGGCGATGGCAATCTTGTCCTCGGCCTTGAGGCCAAGCCGGATCGTCGTCAGCGTTTCGGACGACCATTTGAACAAGGTCATGGTCTTTTCCATGAACGGAATGCGGGCGCTGTCCAATTGCGCCAACGGTGCGTTTCCGGTGCCGAGTTCGTCGATCATGAAGCGCGCCCGGTCGGCGGCAACCTGTGCCGAGTTGAGCGAGCGCAGGTCGTTGGTGAGCAGATAACTGAGAATAAAGCTCTGGTGTTGCGCGATGTACGAGTAGGTGTCGGCACTGCGTGCGTAAAGCGTGTCGGCGCTCGACAGGCGCCGGTTGGTCTCGGAGACTTCGTACTGCGAGCGGATCGCGGTGATGCCTATGATGACCAACAACACCGTCCCCAGCGCGAACCCGGTCGTCGTTGTCTTGCCGAGTTCCCACGAGAACGTCTTTTGCCTGCAGACGATCAGGAAGGAGGCGGTGCCGAGCAGCATGAACAGGATCGCCGCGTCGCCGGCCATGACGCTCAGGCCAAACCAGCCGAACATGCCGAGTACCGGCGAGAAGTAGGTGCTCATGGCCGAGACGGCGAGTGCCACGACCATGACGCTGAGGAATGCAGAAACCATCACGCGCCGACGCGCAAGGCTCGGGTGCATGTTCAGCCAGATGGCGACCGCCAGCAGTATATGGCTGATGGCTGATTCGGGCGCCATGCGGAAGGCGCCGGGATTGCCCGGTGCGGCGAGGCGCTCGTTGATCAGCAGGGCGTCGATCGGCAGATTTCCAGCGAACAGGTATTCGCCAAGCGTCAGCAGGCAGACCAGTATCGGCAGCATCAGCATCACGAGGGCTGCCTGCCGGATGCCTGACATGACGATTACCTTTTTCGCCCGCTACCGCTCACTCACGCGGATTCGGCGACGGACGGGTCTCGTTTTCGGTTTCGGGGAATGCTCGCACGCTATGCCAGTTGATTCTGCGCCAATTGCGACGGACTTGGCAACAGCGATAACGCCGCGAAGCACGGTTCCCCGCGTTGAGAATATTGACTAAACCCGTGGGGAATTCGGGATAAAATTCGCGTCGGCGCCGCGTGGTTCGCCGCGATCCTTTCCCCGTGTTTCCCGAAGTTTATTTATGGAGTTATCAGTACGATGAAACGGAATATCCTGGTTCTTGCGCTGTCGGTTCTCGCTGTGACGGCTTGTGGGAAAAAGGAGGCGCCTGTGGCAGAGGCGCCAGCGCCGGCTCCGGCAACGTCCGAGGCGCCGAAGGCTGAAGCCGCTGCACCGGCCGCCGCTCCCGCCGAGGCTGCACCGGCTGCTGCACCGGTCGCCGCCAACGACGAAGAAAAGGTTCTGAACATCTACAACTGGGCGGACTACATTCCCGCCGATATGGTGGCCAATTTCGAGAAGGAAACGGGCATCAAGGTGAATTACCAGACCTTCGAGAACAACGAAGGCCTGCATGCCAAGCTGGTCGCCGGCAACAGCGGCTTCGACCTCGTCGTCCCGGGTGCCGTGTTCGCCAAGTCGCAGATCGACGGCGGCCTCTTGATGAAGCTCGACAAGGCGCGTATTCCGAACCTCGGCAACCTCGATCCGGCGATCATGAGCAAGCTCGCTTCGGTCGATGCCGGCAACGACTATCTGGTGCCGTGGGCCTGGAGCTACACGACGGTGGGCATCAACAAGGCCAAGGTCGCGAAGGCACTCGGTTCGACGCCGATGCCGGAAAACGCCTGGGATCTCGTGTTCAACCCGGAATACACGGCGAAGCTCAAATCCTGCGGCATCGCCTTCCTCGACTCGCCGACCGAGATCATCCCGCCAGCCATGCACTACCTCGGCAAAAACGCCTATTCCAACGACGCGGCCGATCACAAGGCAGCGGGCGAAATGCTGGCCAAGGTGCGCGGCGACGTACGTATGTTCACGAGCACCATGATCGACGACCTGGCCGGCGGCAAAGCGTGCGTGGCGTTGGGCTGGGCAGGCGACATGAACATCGCGCGCAGCCGGGCGCTCGAGAACAAGAGCAGCAATGAAATCGAGGTTCTCCTGCCGAAGACCGGCGGCCTGATCTTCTTCGACTCGCTGGCTGTTCCCAAGGATGCGCCGCATCCGAAGAATGCCGCCGCCTTTATCGACTACTACCTGCGCCCGGAAGTCTCCGCAACGCTGACTAACGAACTCAGCTATGCCACGGCCAACAAGGCGAGCCTGGAGAAGGTGAATCCCGAAATTGCGCAGAACAAGACGGTATTCGTCGACGCCGAGACGATGGCGAAGATGGTGTCTCCGTCGAGCTTCAGCAACGAAGCGCGCGAATCCATGAGCAACGTCTATACGCAGTTCAAGAAAGGCAAATAAAACACGCCGATGTATCCCATCGGGTTTCGAGGCTGTGCTTGCCCTGGTCGGCGAGCACAGCTTTTTTCATGCATTTGATCCAAGAGCAGGAATTAACCGCCATGAACCAGCCGGACCCTCGTCACCAAGGGTTTTTACATACCGATAATTTGGTAAAGCGATTTGATGAAGTCATCGCCGTGGATGAAGTCTCGATTTCCATCCAGAAGGGCGAGATCTTTGCGTTATTGGGCAGTTCTGGCTGTGGCAAATCGACCTTGCTCAGGATGATGGCCGGTTTTGAAAAGCCGACGTCGGGGAAGGTGTTTCTGGACGGTGTCGACATCGCGTCCTTCCCGCCCTATGAGCGGCCGATCAACATGATGTTCCAGTCGTATGCGCTCTTCCCGCACCTCAACATCTGGGACAACATCGCTTTCGGCCTGAAGCGCGAGGGGATGCCCGCGCCACAGATCAAGGCGCGCGTCGAGGAAATGCTCAATCTGGTGCAGTTGACTGCCTACGCCAAGCGTAAGCCGCATCAGCTATCCGGCGGCCAGCAGCAGCGAGTCGCGCTGGCGCGTAGCCTCGCCAAGAAACCGCAATTGCTGTTGCTCGACGAACCGCTCGGGGCGTTGGACAAGAAACTGCGCCAGCGGACGCAGTTCGAACTGGTGAATATCATCGAGTCGGTCGGCGTGACGGTGGTCATGGTCACGCACGATCAGGAAGAGGCGATGACCATGGCCTCGCGCATCGCCGTCATGCACCACGGGCGGGTACTGCAGGTCGGGACGCCGAAGGAAATCTACGAGTGCCCGATCAACCGCTTCGTCGCGGACTTCATCGGCAACGTCAATCTTTTCGATGGGCAACTGAGCGTCGATGAGCCGGATCGGAGCGAGATCATGACCGATCACGGCGTCATGCACATTTCGCACGGGATCGGCGGTGCCATCGGTATGCCGCTGGCCGTGGCCGTGCGGCCGGAGAAGATCTACATCGCCAAGAACCGGCCAGCGGATGTCTCGGTCAATCTCTTCAGCGGCAAGGTGCGCGAAATCGCCTATTTCGGCAGCTACACCTCCTTCGTCGTCGAGGCCGCGAGCGGGCGTACTGTCGTCGTCACCGAGCCGAACGGCAGCCGTCTGGAGAATATCGACATCACATGGGAAGACCAGGTGTTCTTCTGGTGGGATGAAGCCGATCCCGTCGTTCTGACGCAATAAGGCGAGGTCGCCATGATCCTCGAGAGACTCTCCCAGCTGCGTCTGGGCAAGCGCTTCATCATCAGTGTGCCTTTCGTCTGGCTGCTGATCTTCTTCGTCGTTCCCTTCCTCATCCTGGTGCGCATCAGCGTGACCGACATGGGGAACGGCGTCGATCCGTTCGCACCGCTGATGGAAACGGTCGACGGTGTCCTGCGCATCATGCTGAAGTATCAGAACTATCTGTCGATCTTCGAAGAGGTCGACGATAGCGGCGCCGTGCTTTTTGGCCAGACGATCTACATCGAAGCCTTCCTGACCTCGGTCAAGTACGCGTTCTGGACGACCGTGCTGTGCCTGGTGATTGGCTACCCGTTTGCCTACGCGATTGCGCGCGCGAGGAAGTCTTTTCAGCCGGCGCTTCTGATGATGATCATGCTGCCGTTCTGGACCTCGTTCCTGCTGCGTGTTTATGCCTGGAAGGGCATCCTTGCCGACCAGGGCGTGCTGAACAACGCGCTGATCTGGCTCGGTCTCATCGAGGAGCCGCTGCAGCTCCTCTATTCGGACGTCTCGATGCTGGTCGGCATGACCTATGTCTACTGCCCGTTCATGATCCTGCCGCTTTACGCGACGCTGGTGAAGATGGATTTCCGCCTGCTTGAAGCCGCGCACGACCTCGGCGCCAGTCCGTGGAAAGCCTTCTGGCTGGTCACCGTGCCGCTTTCCAAGGCCGGCATCATCGCCGGCTCGATGCTGGTCTTCATTCCCTGCCTAGGCGAGTTCGTCATCCCGTCGCTGCTCGGTGGTGCCGAAAACATCATGATCGGCCGCGTCGTCTGGGACGAAATGTTCAGCAGCAACAACTGGC
>ERZ650312.586-NODE-586-length-20361-cov-13.369841_pt1 | contig 20361 bp, 18 predicted proteins | sample MGYA00376248_ERZ650312 | MGnify/ENA primary metagenome ERZ650312 (study PRJEB26733, sample SAMN07839316) | wastewater metagenome | biome: urban; feature: wastewater treatment plant; material: waste water | place: USA: North Carolina | collected 2016-07-28 ... | reverse complement strand
TGGCAGGTATGAAAGACTCTAAAGTGATCGTTGCGATCAACAAAGACGAAGAAGCGCCAATCAACGCAGTAGCTGACTACTGGTTAGTGGGTGACTTGAACACTGTTGTTCCTGAATTGGTTTCTAAAATCTAATTGCTGAACACAGTTCAAAACGCCTCTATGTGAATAACATAGAGGCGTTTTTTATTGTCTTATTTTTAATATGGATGCAGCAATTGGTTTTAAGTACATTCTGTGAGTTTTTGGTATATGGGGTATATAGTGAGCATGCGGAAGCTGAAGATATTTTGAACTTACTCTTCAAAATATGACGCACTATTATTTCTTGGGCGTGAATATAATTTGCTAAAAACTCACCATTAAATTTAAGTAAATTAACAAGATTAAGATCATCTCTAAAGCACAAAAACACAGGCGTATATGCTATAATTTTTCGCTGTATTTTATTTTTAGCCTGCATTTCAGGCTAATGATTTGCAAGTTTTACGACATATAAAATGCAAGCAAAATTTGTTTGCAGAATAAGGAGTATGCATGAGCGTATCGGAAATTAGACCGATTGCCATTGAGGATGAACTCAAGCACTCGTATTTAGACTATGCGATGAGCGTGATTGTGTCACGTGCGCTGCCAGATGTACGAGATGGTCTAAAACCTGTGCATCGTCGTGTGCTATTCGCAATGCACGAATTGGGCAATGACTACAACAAAGCTTACAAAAAGTCTGCCCGTGTAGTCGGTGACGTCATCGGTAAATATCACCCACATGGTGATTTTGCAGTTTACGAAACGATTGTTCGTATGGCGCAAGATTTCAGTTTGCGTTATCAATTGGTCGATGGTCAGGGTAACTTCGGTTCGATTGATGGCGATAGTGCTGCAGCTATGCGTTATACCGAAGTCCGTATGCGCAAACTTACCCATGAATTGTTGGCCGATTTAGAAAAGGACACCGTCGATTGGGAAGATAACTACGACGGCTCTGAGCGTATTCCTCAAGTAATGCCAACTCGTATTCCAAACCTATTGGTCAATGGTGCGGCGGGTATTGCTGTAGGTATGGCGACTAATATGGCACCGCACAACATGACTGAAGTGGTGCATGCGTGTTTGGCTTATGCAGACAACCCAAATATTTCAATTGAAGGGTTGATGGAACATATTACAGGTCCGGACTTTCCTACAGGCGGCATCATCTACGGTAAATCAGGCATTGTCGATGCTTACCGTACAGGTAAAGGCCGTTTGCATATTCGTGGCAAGTACCATTTTGAAGAAGATCAAAAGTCTGGTCGTACTACCATCGTCTTTACTGAAATCCCTTATCAGGTCAACAAAGCCAAAACCATTGAACGTATTGCTGAACTGGTAAAAGAGAAGAAACTCGAAGGTATTTCAGAACTACGTGATGAGTCTGATAAAGAAGGGATGCGTATTGCAATTGATCTGAAGCGTGGTGAAAACGCTGAAGTGATTGTGAATAACCTATTCTTAAATACACAATTAGAAAATTCATTCAGCATCAACATGGTTTGCCTAGACAATGGTCAGCCAAAATTGATGAATCTGAAGGATATTATTGCGGCATTTATTCGTCACCGCCAAGAAGTGGTGACACGCCGTACCATGTTCGAGTTGCGTAAAGCACGTGAACGTGGGCACATTTTGGAAGGCTTAACCGTCGCGTTGGCCAATATTGATGCCATCATCGAAACCATTAAATCTTCTGCCAACCCAGCCGAAGCGCGTGAGCGTTTACAGGTGGGCGAGTGGGCAGCAGGCGGTGTAGTCGCATTATTGGAAAAAGCAGGTTCAGTTTCTGTACGTCCAGATGAAATTGAAGGTGAAGATCCTAACCGCCCATTTGGTTTAGATGGTCAGGTGTATCGTTTATCCCCTGCGCAAGTGACTGCAATTTTAGAATTACGTTTGCATCGTTTAACAGGTTTAGAACAAGACAAGTTACATGCAGAATATTCTGAAATTTTGGCACAAATTGCTGAATTAACTGCAATTTTGAATGACTTTAATTTGCTAATGGGCGTGATTCGTGAAGAGTTGGCGCAAGTTTTACAACAATATGGCGATGCACGTCGTACTGAAATTGTAGAATCGCGCATTGATTTCTCGCGTGAAGATTTAATCCCAGAAGAACAAGTGGTACTGACAGTTTCACAAACAGGTTATGCAAAAACCCAACCATTGTCAGATTACGCAGCACAGCGTCGTGGTGGTCGTGGTAAATCTGCAACGTCGATGAAAGAAGACGATTATGTGCAGCATTTAATTGTGACCTCTAACCATGCAACGGTGTTGTGCTTTACCGATGTGGGTAAAGTGTATCGTCTGAAAGTGTTTGAAGTGCCGCAAGCATCGCGTGGTGCTAAAGGTCGTCCAATGGTGAACTTGTTGCCGTTAGAAGCTAATGAAACCATCACTGCAATTTTACCTGTCATTGATGCACCGAAGAAATTTACTGAGCGTTTGGCGGACTTCCGTAGCTATGTGAAAGCCAATGCGGCACATCTGCAAACTAATGCTATCATTGCCGCACATTATGCAGAATTAGAAGCAGCATTTGCTGAATTAGCAGATGGTGATGATTTATCCGACGCATTACGTGTGCAATTGAAACAATTGGGTGTAGAGCTTTCTGCAACCGATTTAGATGATGAGATCATTGCAGAGTTTGCATCACAAGCTGAAGCCTTGCGTAAAAACTACTATGTCTTTATGGCAACGGCATCAGGTACAGTGAAACGTGTTGAATTGGAGCAATTCAGTAATGTGCGCTCGAATGGTTTACGTGCTATTGAATTGAATGAAGAAGATACTTTAATTGGTGTGGCGATTACCGATGGCGAACAGCAAATTATGTTGTTCTCCAATGAAGGTAAAGCGATTCGTTTTGCTGAAACCGATGTACGTTCAATGGGTCGTGCAGCCAAAGGTGTACGCGGTATGCGTGTTAGCTTCGGTTCAGCGCAAGTCGAAGATGTTGAAGATGCAGAAGTAGATAGTGATGATGAAGACAGTTCAGATTCAGCATTGACCAGCCGTATTGTATCGCTAGTCGTAGTACCAGAAACAGGCGAAGTTTTGTGTGCTTCGGCGAATGGTTATGGTAAGCGTACACCTGTAGATGACTTCCCAACCAAAAAACGTGGTGGTAAAGGTGTGATTGCCATTAAGACCTCTGAACGTAACGGTGAATTGGTCGGTGCAGTTGCTATTGATGAAAGCAAAGAGCTGATGTTGATCTCTGATGGCGGTACATTAGTGCGTACTCGCGCTTCTGAAGTGGCACAAACAGGTCGTAATGCACAAGGTGTACGTTTAATCCGCTTGGGTGAAAACGAAACACTGGTGGGTGTAGAAGCGATTGAAGCTGTGGAAGAAGAGGATGATTTACTGGACGAAGAGCTAAATGCAGAATCTTCAGAAACTCCTGCTGCGGCTGATGTTCAAGCCAAAGATGCACCAATAGAAGATAATCAAACTGATGCTGCTTTAGGTGATCAAAATTCAACTGACTAAAGTGTGAGCGCATAATGCTCGCATTGCATGAATTAAGGACGCTTCGGCGTCCTTCTTCTTATACTGCATAAATGGAAGTAAACATGACGATGAAAATACAATGTGCAATATGCGCTACAATTTTAGGTTTAGCAGGCTGTAGTCGGGTACAAGACAATGTACCTGAACCGACAGCAGCACAACAACAGGTTGCATTTGCAGCATATACCGAGCTGAAAGAGGGGCAATACGAGCAATTTTTGACGCATTTAGAACCTGAGTTACAACAGTATTTTCAGGATAATCAGCGGGTCATGAAAAAATTCTCCAGTGCAATTCCTGAAGATGCAGAGCGTTCCCGCACTTTGATGACCAAGAAAATTGAGCAGCAAGCCAATCACAGTCAGCAATACAAAGTCAGCTATGAAATTGCCTATCCTAAAAACTTGGTGCAATACGATGTCAGTTTTGATGAGGGAACAAATGCGCTAACCGCAACGAATCAACCTAAAATTCGGAATTTAAATATTCAGGTATTTGGTGAGTAAACAAATTTATTCTGCATAGCTGATGTCGAAATGCACATTGTGCAAAAAAATGATTAAAGATTGATTTTATGACTGCATCTGCCACTTGGCATTGAAATAATTTTATGCAAGTCAGGGCAAGATGTGGTTAAATGCCATCATTTTATTGTGTTTCACATAGATAAGGAAAAATCATGCGCGCGTACAATTTCTGTGCTGGTCCTGCTGCATTACCTACAGCCGTTTTAGAAAAAGCCCAAGCTGAAATGCTAGATTGGCATGGCAAGGGACTTTCCATTATGGAAATGAGCCATCGTAGCAAAGACTATGTGGCAGTTGCAGAAAAGGCAGAAGCAGATTTACGCACTTTAATGAATATTCCTGATAATTACAAAGTATTGTTCTTGCAAGGTGGTGCATCGCTACAATTTTCTGCAATTCCATTGAATTTATTGGGTAAAAACAACAAGGCAGATTATATTCATACTGGTATTTGGTCTGAAAAAGCTTTAAAAGAAGCACAGCGTTATGGCGATATTCATGTCGTTGAAGCAGGTATTCAGATTGAAGGTAAGCATGCCATTAGTGAACAAAGCCAATGGAACTTATCTCGCGATGCTGCCTATGTGCATTATGCAGATAATGAAACCATTGGTGGTTTACAGTTTGCCAATATTCCTGAAACGGACAAGCCATTGGTATGTGATTTCTCGTCAAGCATTTTATCTGCGCCTTTAGATGTCTCTAAATTTGGTCTGATTTATGCAGGTGCGCAAAAAAATATTGGCCCAGCAGGCTTAACCATCGTGATTGTACGCGAAGATTTACTTGATCAAGCCAAGCCTGAAATTCCAAGCATTTTGAAATATTCAGCACAGGCGAAAAACGATTCAATGGTGAATACGCCTGCAACTTATGCATGGTATTTGTCTGGTTTAGTATTTGAGTGGTTATTGCAAAATGGTGGTGTAGATGCGATTCATCAAGCTAACCTAGATAAAGCGAAACTGTTATACGGTTATATCGATTCAAGCGATTTCTACGCGAATCCAATTTATAGCGCAAACCGTTCAATTATGAACGTTCCGTTTACTTTAGCTGATGCGGCACTTGAAAAACTGTTCTTGCAAGAAGCTGAAGATAACCGTTTGTTGAACTTGGCTGGCCACCGTTCTGTAGGTGGTATGCGTGCAAGTATTTATAATGCAGTGCCATTAGAAGGCGTACAAGCTTTGGTTAACTTTATGGATGACTTTGCAAAACGTCACGGTTAATCGAAAGTAGTGAAAGCAAAAACCCAGCTGAATTAGCTGGGTTTTTTTATAGAAATCGGTGAGACGACATAGAGGCTTATAAATGAGTAAAACTCAGAACACAAAATAGTGTAAGCCGTAGGCGGAGAGCAGCATGCCTAATGCAAAAAATAGACAAGACATCGGCTCGAGCTGATAGCGTTGCTCAAGTTGATGTTCTACATGCTGTAAGTTTTCTTCTTGCACGATTTTCATAGATATTATTTTCCGATGATCTATTTATCGTTAAATATTTAAATAAGGCTATATTTTTAGCATAAAAAATTGATTAAATAAAGTACTAATTTTATTTTAAATATAGTATCTAGCAATAATAAATTAATTCTGTGCTGATTTTCAAAATCTGCGCCATTCAAGGCTTTCAGATTATCTATAGTATTGGGCTGACACGTTTGGTTTTTTAAAAAACTTATCCACATATTCGATTTAAAATATGGCTGATTTTGAATTTATAATAAATTTAAAGCTGTGGATAACTTCGTTTTTTGAATTTAAAATGCTTAAATAAGCATCAATATATTCACACTATCAATAGCACGCTTTTAACAATCAAAAATTGATTATAAGCCATCAGTGAAATAAGTATTGAAAGTTCCTTCTCCCGAGGGAGAAGGCTAGGATATGGGGATAGTGAATAGAAGTTTATTATTTAGACAGCTACTTTGAGGTCTATTTTTAATAAATTACTGTTTTATATTGTGAATATTGGCTTGAATCCAAATATTGCCACGAATGTATTGTCCAATTTCAAAGTTTTGGTGCGCAGGATTTTTAGTTGCAAGACGAATTAAAATCGCAGGCTGATTTTCATCATGAATTAGGGTGACATCATAAACGGTATAGGTTTGTTTCATGAATTCAAAACTGGTTTTACCAACAACATTGCCTTGAAACCATGCTTCATCTTCCTGACCGATATTTTCACCGTATAAATATGCGACCATTTTAGAAAAATCCACCGTTACGGGTGCTTTATCATCTTCAGACTTAGGTTGCCATGCATCAATTTGTTCTTGCAGATTGGCAGGAGCAATCCCATCATTGGCCGCTAAAATATCATTCAGCGCGCGGTGATGTTTAATCGAAGCAGGATCATCGACTACTAATTGTTCACCTTCAGCAACAGCCTCTAGTTCATACGCCCAGGCGTTTAAGTGCACCCAATAGCTTTGATCTTTTTGGTATTGTTGATGGTTGACGCTGTATAAACTGTCAAAAGCATAGACAATACTGTTGTTACCTAAATTGAGTCGAAGCACCGCTTGAGTGTTAGATTTGCAACTAATGATACGTTCAATTTTAGCTTCAACTTTGTAAGGACTTTCAAAGCAAGGGAAAGCCGTTTTTACAGCTTGTGGTTTGTTATTTTCAACCGCAATCACTTGTGTCAATTGAATTGCCTGTTTGCTTGGGCCTTGAATCAGCCAGGTGCTTTGATCCATTTCTGCTTCTTGGCGGCATAAACCCATTGGCATAATTGGTGCATCTAGAGCCAGTCCTAACCATTTTGGAACTTCGGTGCAGGGTTCATCCGTGAGTAAATTCCAATGTTCAACATGGCTGCCGAAGTTCTGATCTTCAATGTGGATGATTTCTGGTCTATTTTGATTGTTCATAAGCACTTTGAGATGTTGGGTTCTTTTCTTTACTCTTAGATCGAGGGTTATTTCGATTTTTCAAGTCTTTGGCTGAAATTTCATGTAATGCCACTGCATTTGTACAGATTGTGGACAGCGATGCAGCAGAAACAAAATCACATCCATCTACACTTTAACATGCAATTCAGAGCATTTTAAACATACTGTAATTTAATGAGTTTGATACACTAGTCGCATATTATTATCAGGGTTGCACAGTGCTGCCATTTAAACTTTGGGTTGATGCAGATGCATTACCTAAAATTCTAAGAGAAGTCATTTTACGTGCTTCAGATCGTTATCAACTTGAAGTCACTTTTGTTGCCAATCAATCCGTGGGGATTACGCCTTCGGTACGGATTAACTCTATTCAAGTCATGCATGGTGCCGATGCTGCTGATCAGGAAATTGTAGATCGCATGAAGGAACACGATATTGTGATCACGCAGGATATTCCATTGGCAGCACAAGTGATTGAAAAGGGCGGAATAGCGATTCATCCACGTGGTGAAATTTATACAGTTGCCAATGTGAAAGCGCGTCTGCATTTGCGTGATTTTATGGATACGTTGCGTGGCGCAGGCGTACAAACAGGCGGGCCAGCGCCTATTTCAGAACGTGATAAACGCGAATTTTCAAGTAGCTTAGACCAAACCATTCAAAAGCAAAAACGTAAAACCGTTTAATACGAGTCCTGTATGCCTTCTAAAACCAATATTATGATGACTTATGCCTTATTGGTTTTCATTTGGGCAACGACGCCTTTAGCAATTGTTTGGAGCGTGTCGGATTTACACATGCTTTGGGCTTTGGTGCTGCGTTTTTTGATTGCTTTGCCTTTAGCTATTATTTTACTGCTGCTGTTAAAAGTGAAATTTCCAAATCATCTACAAGCGTGGCATAGTTATTTGGCAGGTTCATTTAGTTTGATTGGTTCGCAAATTTTCACCTACATTGCTACCGCTTATTTAAGTTCAGGTATTATCGCCCTGATGTTTGGTCTAACGCCTATTATGGCGGGGTTGATTGGTCGTTTTGTGTTTCAGTTGCATTTGGCACGTATTCAATGGATCGGGATGACAGTGTCCATTTTGGGGCTTGGTATTATCTGCTTTGGTGGCGAAACACAACATGTGCACCCTCTGGGTATTATTTTAATGTTGTTTAGTGTACTGACCTACACTGTATCAATTTTTTGGGTGAAAAAAATCAATGCGCAGGTTGAACCTGTAGCACAGGCAACTGGCTCAATTTTGGTGTCGACCATTGCGGCTTTATGTATTGTGCCATTTATTTGGTCATATGTGCCGACTAGCTTGCCAAGTCTGAAATCTATCGCAGCTTTGCTCTATACCGTGATCATGGCTTCTTTGATTGCGATGTTCTGTTATTTTAAATTGGTACAGAATATTCAGGCGACCACTTTATCTTTAACCACCGTGATGACGCCGATGATTGCCTTGTTGATTGGTGCGCTACTAAATCAAGAGGCTTTGTCGGTCATGGTCTTTGTGGGCGCTTTGGTTTTATTGTTAGGCTTGGTGCTGTATTTTTATCGTGATCTTAAAGCGAGTCGGACATTGGCACAAAAAATCAAAACACCACCTTAAAGTGATGCAAAGATGTTGTTATCCATGTGATTTCACATGCACAAGCGAGCTGAATAGTTTGATTCTATCTAGATTACGCTTGTTTTATAGCAACGGCTTCTGCAAGTTTGACGCGGTCTTGTGGGTGTAAAGTAATAAAATATGCCCCAGTACGATATTGTCCATTTTCTTCTTCACGGCTATAAACCACTTGCGCGGTGGCAGCGATGTGAAAAAAGTTTTCAGGATGGCTGATCGTGACATGAATATAACTGCCAGTGTTCAATTCATGTACACTATAAAAACTTAAACCACTTTCTGAAAAATTGACCTGTTCAGGGATAGGTAACATGCTTTGTACAATTGCATCATATAAAGACCCTGTAATAAGGTTTAATTTTTGGTTGAATAAGGATAAGATTCGAGCAATTTGTTGATCTTTTTCAGTTAATTGTTCTAATTCGTAGTTTAATGCATGATCAAATTGATCTAATTCTGCGAGTAGTAGAAAATAACGCGGTAAAACAAAATTAGCATCGTAAGGGTCGTTCAGCGCAACATCGTCAGAAATGATCTGGTAATTGATTCTCAGCGCAGCATCAATTCGTGACATGACACGACGTTCAGACGCGACGCTTTGATGCTGTAAATTTTCCATAATGTATTACCTCGGACTTTGATGGTATGTTTAAACCAATCTCGCTATATATAGGGTTGAGATATACGCGTGCTCGGCGCAGTAACCACTTTATTTCTTTTATTGCCTTAGTTTCGATGATCGGTCTAACTTTGGGTGTTGCCGTCCTCATTACCGTACTTTCGGTGATGAATGGTTTTGATCGCGAATTAAAAAATCGTGTCTTGGGTATGATACCTCAAGCCACTGTTTCATCAACGCAAATTTTAACAAATTGGCCAGAACTTGCAATGAAAGTTGAGCAACATAAGCATGTTGTTGGTGCTGCGCCATTCACGCAATTGCAAGGCATGTTGACTGCACAAGGGCAAGTGTCGGGCATTATGGTCACGGGAATTGAACCCGAATACGAAAAGAAAGTATCGATTATTCAAAACCACATGGTTGCAGGCAGTATCGACAATCTGAAAAAGGGCGAATTTGGTATTGTTTTGGGTAAACAAATGACCGATGCCTTGGGGTTGGGCTTAAACGACAACATCACCTTGGTTTTACCTGAAGCGACGCCGTCACCTGCAGGGGTTGTACCGCGTTTTAAACGCTTTAAAGTGGTTGGTATTTTTAGTATAGGTGCAGAAGTTGATTCGATGATGGGATATATCGCCCTGAATGATGCTTCGACTTTGCTGCGTTTACCCGATGGTGCGCAAGGTGTACGTCTAAAATTGGATGATATTTTTGCTGCACCACAAGTATCTCGAGATATTGTGCAAGAGTTACCTGCTAACTTTTATGCCTCAGACTGGACTTATACTCACGGCAACTTGTTTAGCGCCATCCAAATGGAAAAGGCGATGGTGAGCCTATTGTTATTCCTGATTGTTTTGGTGGCTGCATTTAATATTGTGTCGTCTTTGGTGATGGTCGTGACCGATAAAAAATCGGATATTGCGATTTTAAGAACCTTGGGCGCATCCCCAAGCACGATTACCAAAATTTTTATGGTGCAAGGTACGGTCATTGGGGTTATTGGTACAGTTTCAGGTGCAATCTTGGGAATTATTTTTGCATCCAGTATTAGTGGTTTTATTGCATGGCTGAACAATGCGTTAGGGCTAAATTTATTTGATGCTTACTTTATCAACTACTTACCTTCATATTTAAGATGGCAAGATGTGGTGGTGATTGTGAGCTTGTCGTTAATTTTAAGTTTTTTGGCGACCATTTACCCTGCGTTACGTGCCGCGAAAATCCAACCAGCAGAGGCGTTGCGTTATGAGTAATATTGTTCTGGAAGCCAAGCAAGTTTCTAAACACTTTACCGATGGCAAAACCACTGTTGAAGTGATTCGAGGTTTAGATTTACAAGTTCAGCAAGGACAGTTTGTGTCGATTGTTGGAGCAAGTGGTTCGGGTAAAAGTACCTTGTTGCATGTTTTGGGTGGCTTAGACCGCCCAAGTACAGGTGAAATATTTTTAAACGGGCAGCGTTTTGACAAATTAGGCGAAGCCGAGCGCGGTTATTTACGTAATCAATACCTCGGTTTTGTTTATCAGTTTCACCATTTATTGCCTGAGTTTAGTGCGCTTGAAAATGTCGCGATGCCGTTAATGTTACGTACGGGCACAAATTATAAAGAAGTGAAGGCACAGGCTGAGTATCTGCTTGAGCGTGTCGGTTTATCGCATCGTTTAACCCACAAACCAGGTGAGCTTTCTGGGGGAGAACGTCAGCGAGTCGCATTGGCACGTGCGTTGGTAGCGAAACCCGCACTCATGCTTGCCGATGAACCGACTGGAAACTTGGACCGTAAAACTGCAGTTAAAATTTTTGAATTGCTGCGTGAATTACGCAGTGAATTTAACATGGCCATGCTGATTGTGACCCATGATGAGGAGTTGGCAAAATCTGCCGATACAATATTGCACATGCAAGATGGTATTTGGGTAGATGCTTAGTGGCAGCGTAGCTTGTAAACACATGCAAAATTGACTGCGTTTACAATAGCAATTGATGGAATAAGATTGTTTTGTTGAAGCCCACTTCGGTGGGCTTTATGATACATGTTAATAAAAATAATAAGTCTAATATTCATGCTGCAATTGATGGGATTGGCTTGGGTGATTGGGATCGCCTGTGTCGGAATACGTTCTTCTTCTTTTCCAATATATCTACTGACTGCCATGCCTAGCGCAATGGTTTTACTAGTTCTATGCTGTGCCGTCGCGCAGTATTTGTTGCAAGCTCGCATATCTTCAATTTATTGGAAATGCTTGAATGTTGGTGTAGCAGGTGTTTTGAGTTTTGCTCTCGGTTTGATCTATGCCGATACGCAGATGCAGCAGCGTTTACAATGGCGCGAGCAAAAACCTGAATTTACCGAAGTTGTAGTTTATGTCAGACAGTTAAATCAACTCAATGACAACGGCATTTCACAAGCGGTTGAAGTGTTAAACCGACATCCTCAAACCGTGACATGGTTAGCGACTTTAGCTCAGACTCAAGTAGATCATGGGCAAAATTTAGAACTTGGACACTATTACAAATTAAGTGGAAAAATCCGCCCTCCACATAGTTATGCCACAGCAGGTGCATTTGATGTAGAGCGATGGTATTTACAACAAAATATCATGAGTGGTTTTCGGGTGGAGCAGGTTCAGCCCATCCCGTCAGAACAAATCTATGCCATGGGCTTTACACAACATTGGCGTGCCCAACAGACGCTATGGGCAAAATTTCGTTTATGGATTGAACAGCAGCGTTATCAAATTCGAGCGTTTATTCAGCAGCAACCTTTGCAGCACCAAGGTTTAATTCTTGCATTACTCACAGGAGATAAAAGCTTATTAGATGCAGAAACTGAAGCGCAGTTTCAGCGTTTTGGAATTAGTCACTTATTGGCAATTTCAGGACCGCATGTGCTGATTTTTGCAGGCATGCTCTGTTGGGCGTTGCATCAGCTGATTCGCTATTACCGTCCGCATTGGTATTTGTGGATGCCTAAACAATACTTATTGCTGTTGCCATTTTTAAGTTGTGTATTGCTGTATACAGCCTTTGTCGGTTTTGAAATTCCTGCTTTAAGAACCTTGCTCATGTGCAGTCTAGTTACAGCAATGCTAGTGATGAAGCAGCAGCTTCAAGGCTTTGCCTTGCTGATCTATAGTGCTGCCTTATTGCTATGGTTTGATCCTTTAAGTGTGCTGTCTGCTGCTTTTTGGCTGTCGTATGGTGCGTGTTTTATTCTGCTGCGTATTTATCAGAGCTTGGGTGCGCAACCACGCATAGACCTGAATCGTGGGCAGCAACTGAAACATGCCATCAAAATTCTAATCGAATCTCAATGGAAAATTTTTATTGCCTTATTTCCTTTGGTGATTGTGTTTTTTAAACAAGTGGCGTGGATTGCACCGCTGAGCAATATTATTGCAATTCCATTGATTGGTATGCTGATTGTGCCTTTAGATATTTTGGCAGGAATTTGTTTTTTTATTTTTGAACCCTTGGCTTCAATGCTGTTCCAATTAAATGATCTGGTCTTGGCTTTATTAAGCTTGATTTTTCAGGGGATGGAAACGATTTTTGCACCACGGTTACACACTTTGTCGATGTCTTTAGCGGTATATGGCTGTCTGTGTCTAGGCTTATTTCTGCTATTTTTACCACGAGCGGTATTACCTAAAACTTGGGCTATCTTGTGTTTTGTTCCACTAGTTGTGGTAGATAGCCAACGGCAACCATTTGAATTGACTGTATTGGATGTGGGGCAGGGGCAAGCGCTGTTTTTACGTTCAGGTCATTACAACATGATGATTGATGTGGGTGGTTCTTATAATGAAAGTAAGTTTAGTATAGGACAGCAAATTTTACGCCCATTTTTAGCGGTAAATGGTATCAAGCAACTGGATCAGGTGGTTTTAAGCCATTTAGACCAAGACCACAGCGGAGCATTTCCTTATCTACAAAATGAAATCAAGATTCAGCATGTCTTTGCCAATCAGGCAGTAGATGTGAGTGCAAAGACCAAATTCGATTTGTGTCAGCAAGGGCAGCGGTGGACTTTACCGCATCAGGTACAGATACAGGTTTTATCTCCCAAATTGAGTCAATTACCCTATGCCGCACATCAACAAAATGAGTTGTCATGTGTACTGTATATTTCAGTGCCATCCGCACAGCCTTATCAGCATTTTTTAGTGATGGGCGATGCAGGTTGGGCAACTGAATATCAGTTATTGCAGGAATACCCTGATTTAAAAGTGGATGTGTTAATTTTGGGGCATCATGGGAGTAAGCACAGCTCTGCCTACGATTTTTTAGCACATTTTAAACCTAAATTAGCCGTGGCATCTGCGGGTTTTGATAATCGTTATGGACATCCTAGTCCTTTAGTGCAGCAACGCTTGGCTGAGCTCAATATTCCGTTCATCAACACCATACAACAGGGCAGCATACGTTTTTCTGTAGATGCACAACAGCGTATGCTTATACAGCCGTATCGGCAGCAGAAGTTGTGGTTGCAGCGTTAGCTAGGTTATGTACGTTATGTACTTGAGTGCGTATAGCCTGCACGTCAGCCAAAGCTTCTTGTACAGGTTTATGATAGACCCCGCGTAAATCTGGATGGGCTTTGTAGCGTTTATAACTCCAGTGATAATGCGCAGGATAACGACGGATCAAGTTTTCGATGGCATTGTGAATGATCGCTGTTCCTGCATTGGCATCACACTGATATATCTGTTCATCTACCGCTTCGATATACATATCAAAGCCTTGATCTGTATTTCTTAACGCATATAAGAACAAGGCCTTTGCTTTGGTTTTCTGAATCAGTTTGGCGCTTAAATTACTCGATTCCAACGGAATACCAAAAAAAGGAATCATCTCACCACCTACATTTGGGGTATGGTCTGGCAAAATGACAGTGGTTCCGCCTTGTTTAAGTGCTTTAAAAATCTGTCTTACCCCAGATTCATCTGTCGGAACCAAATGTGCCTGTTCACGACTGCGAGCCTGGCGCACAAAATCATCAGCCGCAGGATTTTTTACAGGTTTATACATGATGGTCATTTGCGTATATTGAGCGATCCACGTATTCATAATTTCCCAAGTGCCAAAATGCGGCACAATCAAGACCAAACCCTTTTGCGCAGCCAGTGCTTCTTGTAATAATTCTAAACCATGTACTTGATGAATTCTTTGAATATTTTTTTGATTGCTTGATCCCCAAATATGAAAAAACTCAAAATAAGAGGTCAGTTCGTTACGAATTGCTTGTTGGGTAATTTGTTGGCGTTGTTGTGAACTCAGCTCAGGAAGTGCAATTTGTAGATTGAGTTGAATGGTTTGAGAGGTTTTACTCAAACGCAGTGTATTAACCAAAAAAGCTAAAGATTTTGCAAAAAAACGCGCAACAGTTAAAGGTTGTCGACTGACAAAATTCAGCAAGCGCGATAAAGCTGTTGTTGGTGCGGGTTGAGTCATAACGACAGCATCAATGGATAAAAAAGATAAAGATATAAAATATTATAGGAGAAAATACAGGCTTTAGACAGTTTTTGCCAATTCCGTGTATATAATGGAGCAAATTTACTATTTTTTGGATTGTTTCATGTCCGATTGGCCACCAAAACCACAAAATGAATCACATCAAATATCTCCACAAGCCCAGCAACCAACAGGCAATGAGTGGAAACTATTAGAAAAAGCTGTTTTGGCTTCAGTTGAAGAACAACGTCGTGCACGTCGTTGGGGAATTTTCTTTAAGTTTTTAACTTTTGCTTACGTGTTTTTATTGTTGGTGATTATGGGCAAAGGGTGCAGTACAACGACCACGAATACATCGGCAGCGGGTCCACATATCGCGGTGGTGGATATTGTCGGAACAATTGCATCTGACAAGCAAAGTGTGAATAGTAATGACACCATAAAGTCACTGAAAAAGGCCTATGAAAATAGCAACAGTCAGGCGGTGGTGCTAAATATTAATTCTCCGGGTGGCTCACCTGTGCAGTCCGATGAAATTTGGCAAGAAATTCAATATTTGAAAAAGCAGCATCAGGGTAAAAAACTCTATGCTGTGATTGGCGATACTGGCGCTTCAGGTGCGTATTACATTGCTTCCGCTGCAGATGAAATTATTGTCAATCCATCAAGTTTGGTGGGTTCAATTGGCGTAATTATGCCAAATTATGGTCTGAGCGGTTTAATGCAGAAGATGGGGGTAGAAGATCGCACCATGACCTCTGGGGAAAATAAAGCTTTATTGTCGATGACGCAACCTGTTGATCCTGCACAGAGAAAACACGTGCAAGCCGTATTGGATAATGTGCATGGTCACTTTATTCAAGCAGTGAAAGACGGACGTGGTGCAAAACTGAAATCACAAGACCCTGCGATTTTCTCAGGTCTGTTCTGGACAGGTGAGCAAGCTGTGACTTTAGGCATTGCCGATAAGGTGGGCAGTTTAAATAGCCTGAAGCGCGATCTAAACCTAGATAAAACAGTGAACTATACCATTGAATACAATCCTTTAGACTCTGTGTTAGGTCGTATGGGTGCAGCAGTGGGAGAGGGTTTTGCCACTTCTCTATCTCAATACATTCAGACTGAACAAAACGCGAAATTACAATGAAACCACTTATACATTTTGCGCATGCCAATGGCGTGCCATCGAAGGTTTATCAAAAACTGTTTGATTTACTCAAAGATGACTACGATGTGATTTATGTCCCTTTGTTGGGGCCAGATAAGCGTTATCCTATTGATAATCATTGGCATAGCTTAACCCAACAAGTGATTGATAGTATTGTACGTCAAGCACAGGGGCGTAAAGTAATTGCATTGGGGCATTCTTTAGGTGCAGTTTTGTCTTTTCAAGCCTCGTTACAACGCCCTGAATTATTTGAACAAGTGATCATGCTCGATCCACCTTTAATTATGGGCAAAGCATCAGTGTTTTTACATTTTGCTAAAATGTTTAAGCTTAAAGCAGTAGATCAACTGTCGCCTGCGTCTTTGTCTTTGCGCCGTCGTGATCATTGGGAAAGTCGTGAGCAAGCAGCAAACTTACTGCGTCCGAAAGGTTTTTATCAAGATTTTGATGCCGACTGTTTTCAGGCTTATATCGAGCATGCTTTGACAGATGATCATGTGCGAGGCGGAGTACAATTGACGATTCCAAAAATGGACGAAGTTAATATTTTTAGAACCAATCCATCGCTTTGGTGGTTGCCGCAAGCACAACTGCAAGTGCCGACAGAATTGATAATTGCAAAACAAGGGCCGTTCTTAAAAGCAGGTTTTCCACAAATTGCCGCCAAGAAATTCAACATTGTTTATCAGGTGGTTGAGGGAGGACATATGTTCCCTTTAGAAAAGCCTGAAGCTACGGTGCAGTTGATTAAAGACTTGATTCAGGCACAGCAGAGCAAAGCTGCCTCTGTTTGATGCAGTCTGAACCAAGTACGAACCATAAAAAAACGCCTGATCAACTGGCGTTTTTTCGTATATAGCAAAAGCTATATGCTTAAAAAATATTTAAAAATGGCAAAACTGTACAGGTTGTTGTAACAGTTGTTGGCGGTAGATCACGCCCTGCGCAGTGTGCTGAATGGTTCCGTTACAAATCCATTCAACCACTTGCGGATAAATCAAATGCTCCAACACATGCACACGGTTCGCCAAGCTTTCGGCATCATCATGGATATTTACTTGCAACACACCTTGTGCAAGTGCCTGACCTGCATCTAATTCAGCAGTAACATAATGCACAGTACAGCCATGTAAGGTATCGCCAGTATTGAGCACACGTTGATGAGTGTGCATGCCTTTATAATGCGGCAAGAGTGAAGGATGAATGTTGAGCATTTTACCTTCCCAAGCTTGTACAAATTGGGCACTTAAAATACGCATAAAGCCCGCAAGCACTACCAAATCAACATCCCAATCAAGTAATTGTTGATGCATGACGTCATCAAATAATTCACGATTCGGATATTGTTTGTGCTCAATCACGGCAGTTTGAATCCCTGCTTGTTGAGCGCGTTGTAAAGCATAGGCATCAGGCTTATTGGAAATAACCCCAACAATTTGCCCTGAAAGATTGGCATCTATCAGGGCTTGTAAGTTACTTCCGCTGCCTGAAACGAGGACAGCTATTTTGATCATCTGAGTCAAATCATGCAAAAATTACGCGAATTTTTTCATCTGCGCCTTCAACAGATTCAGCGTTATCTTGAATACGACCCATCACCCACGCTTTTTCGCCAAGGCTGTTGAGGAGCTCTACTGTTTTGTCTGCATCGTTGGCATCTACAGCAACAACCATACCAACACCACAGTTAAAGGTACGATACATTTCAAATTGTTCTACACCGCCTTCACGTTGTAATAATTTGAACAGTTCTGGCCATTCCCAAGATGATTCGTCAATCACTGCTTGCGCACCATTTGGCAATACACGTGGTAAGTTACCTGGTAAACCGCCACCTGTAATGTGCGCCATAGCATGTACATCAACTTGTTTGCACAGTTCAAGCATCGATTTAACATAAATGCGAGTTGGTTCCATCGCAACGTCAGCCAGTGGACGACCATCAACCAGTTGAGTTAAATCAACATTTTTTACGTCTAAAATTTTACGAAGTAAAGAGTAACCATTTGAGTGTGCACCTGAAGATGCTACACCAATTAGAACGTCACCAGCTTTTACTTTAGAGCCATCAATAATTTTGCTTTGCTCAACCACGCCCACACAGAAGCCTGCAAGATCGTAATCTTCACCTTCATACATGCCTGGCATTTCTGCAGTTTCACCACCAACAAGCGCACAGCCTGCAAGCTCACAGCCTTTACCAATTCCTGTTACAACATTGGCTGCAACGTCTACATTTAAGTGACCTGTTGCATAGTAGTCTAAGAAGAATAAAGGTTCAGCACCGCACACCAGCAAGTCATTTACACACATTGCCACCAAATCTTGACCAATTGTGTCATGGCGGTTTAGGTTCAACGCTAAACGTAATTTAGTTCCTACACCGTCTGTGCCAGATACGAGCACAGGTTCTTCATAACCTTTCGGAATTTTACAAAGTGCGCCAAAGCCGCCTAATCCACCCATCACTTCAGGACGAGTGGTGCGCTTAGCGACAGATTTGATACGATCGACTAACGCGTCGCCCGCTTCAATATCGACACCTGCATCTTTGTAGCTTAAACCAGTGTTTGGGGTAGAAGTTGAGTTGCTCATAATGAAGTCTCCGCATTCGCGGGGCGATTATACCTGAATATACGAAACTCTTATGTTATTTATGCGCTAAAATGCTATCTTTATTCAAATATTTTAACTTCTATAACGAATAAACTGAAAAAAGGCGAATTTCTATGGTCGATCGTACCTTACGTCGCATTTTTATCCTGTCTGGGATAGTTCTGCTCCTTTGGGTGCTGTACTTATTAAAACCAGTTGTCATTCCTTTTGTCGTTGCATTTTTCATGGCTTATTTATTTAGCCCATTGGTTGAACAATTTTGCAAAGTCGGTTTGCCACGTTGGTTGTCTATCAGTTTAGTTTTTATTGGGATTGGCATCGCGCTGACCTTGGCTGTTTGGTACATCATTCCTTTGGTTTGGAAACAATTGATTATTGCACGTGACAGCATTCCTGTTGGTATTAATTGGATCAATTCGACCTTCTTGCCGTGGGTATCGGCTACTTTCAATATTGAAGAAATGGAAATTGATACTACGCACATAAGTAGTATTGTCATGGATTATGTGCAAACTAATTATAGCGCCGATAGTATTCAAGCCATGTTATTGCGTGTCGCGCAGTCTGGTTTGAATTTTATTCAAATTGGTGGCACCGTGGTACTGATTCCAATTATTGCTTTCTATTTCCTACTCGACTGGCAGCGTATGCTCGACAGTCTACGTCGCTTAATTCCGCGTCCTTATGAGCAAAGTACTTTGGCTGTAGTACAAGAATGTCACAGTGTTCTAGGTGCTTTCGTTAAAGGTCAGTTTTTGGTGATGATCTTGTTGGGCGTGGTTTATGCGACTGGATTGCAACTGATTGGTTTAGAAGTCGGCTTAATTATTGGAATGATTGCCGGACTTGCCAGTATTATTCCGTATTTAGGTTTTGCTGTAGGGATTGTTGCAGCAATCATTGCCACTTTCCTACAATTTGGCATTGACTGGATGCAATTGGTTTTAGTCCTCGTGGTCTTTATGATTGGACAGGCAGTGGAAGGCTATATTCTACAGCCATTTTTATTGGGTGATAAAATCGGACTTTCTCCAGTCGCGGTGGTGTTTGCAGTTTTAGCGGGTGCACAACTGGCTGGATTCATGGGTATGTTGATTGCTTTACCTGTGGCTGCGGTGATTGTGGTGTTGCTGCGTCATTTGCGTGATTATTACGAAAAAAGTAACTTGTATGGACAGCCTGTGGTGGTGTCTGAAGATGCAATGTCGGGTGACATCAGTATTGATACAGGACAAGTTCATATTGATATTGAGCTTGATTCTCCGTCCGCAAATTCACAGCAACAGACTGAAAACTCAAGTAAGATAAAACCCTCAGATCAGCAAAACTACTAGGTGATTACAATTCTATGCGTCAACTGCAGTTAGATATCGAGCCTCAATTAGATGCACGGATCAGTGATTTTTCTGGTCCTGGTTGGGGGCATGTGATTGATGCAGTTCGACAGCTTCATGCAGGATTGGTTAATCGCTTTTATGTCTATGGTGGTGCGGGCACAGGCAAAAGTCATTTATTGTCTGCAATTTGCGATTCCTATTTAGAAATTGGCAAATCTGCCATTAAAGTATCCTTACTTGAGTTATTGGATGCCCCAACTGAAGCGATTACCTCTTTAGATCGTTATGATTTGGTTGCTTTAGACGATATTGAAGCGATTAGTGGTGTCCCGCATTGGCAACGTGCGGTGTTTCACTTAATCAATTACAGCAATGAAGTTGGCGGTCAGTTGGTGTTTTCATCACGTTTTGCACCCATTGAATTAAAGCTCGAATTGCCCGATTTACAATCACGTTTGACGCAGGCAGTGAGTGTCAAAGTGCCTTCAGGCAGTTTGTATGCAGATCGACAAGCTTTAGTGAGTTCCGTGT
>ERZ650312.583-NODE-583-length-20443-cov-6.615705_pt1 | contig 20443 bp, 23 predicted proteins | sample MGYA00376248_ERZ650312 | MGnify/ENA primary metagenome ERZ650312 (study PRJEB26733, sample SAMN07839316) | wastewater metagenome | biome: urban; feature: wastewater treatment plant; material: waste water | place: USA: North Carolina | collected 2016-07-28 ... | reverse complement strand
ACGCCCGTAACGTGAAAAAGCACGTCGTTGCGCGACGTGCTGATGTTGCTAGTTGGTAATTGCCGGCGCATAGGGCTGGCCCTCTCTGAGCAAAAGTGCAAATTCGCCCAGAGAGGTGAGTCAGCCGTGTGGCAGCGGGCGGGATTTGGCCTTGAGCGAAGCGCGCCAGCCCGGAAACTCAGTAGGCGGTAACTTGCCGAGGCCACCAGACGGAAACAACTTGAACGGCAGCACCACGCCGTAAGTTGTTGTGAACCAATCCACTTCAGCTTGAGAAACCGAAGTGAGCAGCCCAGCGCGAAGCAAGTCAGCCGCTGGCGCGACTGCTGGGCAGCTAGGGCTATAGTCCCACAGCGTGGTTGTGCCTAGCTTTTTGGGTGGCTTCACACCATTGGCGGTGTGCAAGCCGTTATACACTTCCGGCCAGCTCCAATTGCCCAAGTCCACGGTGGCCTGCTGAGTTTTCTTGCGAGCAACCAGTAGCTTTCCTGCCGGGTCGAATACACAAGTCAGGTGGCCGTCGTGCAGTGCCTGCATTGCCAGCCACGTTGTTGGTGCGTCAGCCGGGCCGTAACAACTGATGATTAGCTTTTTGGGCACCATGGCTAAGCACCTGCACTGCGCCGCTGCCCCATGGTGCTGGTGCTGGCGTCCGAAATCTTGCGCGCTGCGTTGCGCTGCTCCTGCACAAAAGCGTCGTACACATGATGCACAACAACAGAGAAATGCTTCGCCAGCGCGTCCTCTTTGCGCAGTTTGGAGCCAACATCCGTGTACAGGCTGTATTGCCCGCGTTCGGTGCGCCCTTGCTGAATCCGCCACGGCAGCACGTAACCGGCGTGGATGGCCGGGAAGCGCCGCGACATCTGATCCATCAGCCAGCCGATGCCTTGGTCACTACTGGTGGCTTCGCACTTGTTCGGGCGGACAACCACGCCCGCGAAGCAGAAGTCCGACTGGTTACGCATATTGTTGCTGCCCCTCATGAACTGACAGAACTGTTCGTAACCTTCAGAGCCAGGGTTGCCGATGAACACATCGACAATCATCTTTTCGTCGTTCTCGACAAGCAGCCCGCGCAGCGTGGTCTGCGTGAAAGACTTCACGCTAGGCTTGACGCTAACCACAAGGCTGGGCTCAGGTACTACCAGTTTGACCAGCTGGCGGTGCGGCACCAGATAGTCCGTTCGCTCTCCGGGGCTCGCAGCCCCACAAATAGTTTGCTGCATGTTTTTCCTAACCGTTAAACAGGATGCACACCGGGATGATTGTCGTCTCCACAGCCTGCACCACACCATCATCACCGAGTCGCCATTGATCGGCGGTGTTGCTCAGCGGGGAATCCGGCCCGACCAGCGGTGGCGGATACGCAAGCGCTGAATGCACAGCTTCCAAGGCAGAGTGGCTATGCACGCTGTCTTTGCGCGGTGCGTCCAGCGCCTGAATAAAATAATCCTGCGCCAGCGCCTGCATCTGGAAGCCTTGGGTCAGGCACAGCTTCAGCAGATTGAACTGCACTTCAGCCAGCGGCTGTGTCCAGTTCTCCGATTCAACGCCGTTGAATTCCAGCGTCAATGCCTGAGCCAGCGGCGTGGCTGGCCACCACAGGGGCGGCAGAACCACTGGCAAAATCAAAGAGTCTGGCACCGAGCCAGTCAGCACGATGCGGATTTCTTGGGATTGGGCCACGATAGCCTTTCAGACAAGCAATGTTACGACGTGGAGCAGAACGCCACGCCGCAAACAGTTAAAGGGGCACAACACAGCAATGCCGCCGTTCGCGGAATATGCAGTGACTTTCACTTTGCCGCTAGTCACTAACCACGCACCTGTTTGCCGGTATTTCTCAAGTGCTGAATCCGCATCGTCGCTTTCCCGTTCTTCGTAAGACAATGCGGCCAGTCTTGGATTTTTCGGCTCTCCAATCGCACCAGCCAGAAAACCATAAAGGCTCGCAGCACGCACATACCTGTCGCGCAATGTTGCGTCTACATCCGGGTACAGCCTAGCGTAATCGGCGGGTGATAGCATCGGGTCAAACGTGCTGACCATGTGCCAATCGTCAACGTCAACGCCGTCAATGTGGAATTGCGCGACGACAGCGGACGCATCGGAATCTGCCACTTTTGACAGCACCATTACCAGCACTTCATTGGCGAAAGCGAACTTTACCGGCAACGTCGCAACCACTTCCATACTAGAGTTGGTGTTATGCGGGAATGTCACCATGTCGGTCAAACCAGCAGCGTCACTGTGTAAAGCAGTGCGGCGCGGCGCAGTGCGTCGTGTGGAGATACAGGTGCCAGCCCAGACATCTGCGGGTAGGCCGTGACTGCGATTTTGCCATCCGCTGCGGCTTCAGCACCAACCTTGCGCCAATGTTCAAGCGTGAGATCAATATCACCCCACTCACCAGCCGGCAAGTCCAGCAGACGTTGTGGGGTTTGCTCACCCACAGCGCCGGCCAGATAGCCCCAGCTTTGCGCTGCCAGCAGGACACGTTCGTGTTCTTCTTCACTCACATCAGCGTAGAACGCGGCCCGTTCTTCGGGGGACATCATGGGGTCAAACGTGCTGGCAAACTGCCACTGGCCGGACGGCAGCCCGGTGATGTGAAACTGGCTGAAAACGCCGAATACTTCCGTGTCAGGGACACGGGCCATCACCTGAACCAACACTTCAGGTGCAAGCGTGAACACAATGGGTACGTTGGTCGCCACACTGACGCCTGCTGGTGGGTTTTCCGGGTATTTCATGTTGGTTTCCTGTGTTTGGACAAAAGAAAAGGCAGGGGGTAGCAATCACCCTGCCTTAACCTATAATACGTTACTTGCTACAGCCGGCGCAAATTCCGGTTACTGTGCCGGCGCACCAATCTGCACGCCCAGCAGTTCGGCCATCTGGCCTTGCTCACCGCGCAACAGCGCCAGGCTATTCTGGAGCTGCTGAATGCTTTGCTCCTTCTGAATCATCCAGCCTTCGTAATTCGCCTTCGCCGTCTGCAACTGCTCAGTCAGCTGACAGGTGTCATTACCCCACGCCTCGACTGCGTTGTCGTGCTTGTCTTGTACAGCCTGCAAGTGCGCCTTCAGCGCCGCCACTTCGCTTTCCGCCTGAGCACGCGCTTCCTGCTCCAACTGCAACACAGTGACTTGCTGGTTGCTCCTGGCAATGAGGGCAGTCTGTGCTTCCTCGTTGCTACGCGCCGCATTCGCCGCCATCACTGCCGCTTCCGTGACTTCCTGCTTCAAGGCTTCGATTTCCGATGCCTTGGCAAGCACATCATCTTGCACAGTGCGCAGGAACGTCAGGGTTTGCTCACGGTCTGCCGTCAGCGCCAACAGTTCGGCTTTCAGGTCTTTCTCGACTGTTTGGGCTTTTTCCATGTCGTCCAGCGCAGTGGCGACGGTGGCTTCCAGCTCGGCCTTGGCCTTATCTTCCATGGCCTTGATTACTGCCCAGCATTCCTGCCGGACGGTTTCGGCCAGCGCTTGCGCATCTTTCAGCTTGACACGCAGGCCAGTGACTTCCGACTGCAACGTGTCGCGCTCCAACTGCAACACAGCGACTTGCTGGTTGCTCTTGGCAATCAGGTCACGCAATTCGGTGTTCTGCCCGTCCTTTTCGGCCACCGTCGCTTCTAGAGCAGTAGCCTGTGCCTGCAACGCCTCGAAAGCAGCGGCGCGCTCCTTCGCGGCCTGAGCGGCCACTTCGCGTTCGGCCATGAGTTCATCCACCTGCTGGCGGGCCAGATCACGCTCGTTGACCAGATTGATGTTGGCTGCCACTGTGGCGTCGGCAGTTTCACGCATGGCAGCCAATTCAGATTGCAGGCGTTCGCGTTCAGCAATGACTTCGCGCAGGGCAGTTACGATTTGAGACATGGTGGTAGTTCCTTATGTGGGATGCAGCGAAAGCACGGTGCGTTTCGCTGGTGGTGCAGACTGACAGCGCTATCGTACATCACTTTGCTAAAAAGCACAAAACGGTACGATAGCGCGGCACTTTTAGCGGCGGGCAGGCGGCTTATTCGCCGTGGTCGTGGTCTTGGCCGGTGCGGTCGGCACTGCTGCGCCGGTCTTGTGTTGGCGTTTCGACACAGCCAGAGCAGCGGCAGCCTGCTGACGGCGGCGGCGCTCGCGGTCATCCTGTGCCTTCTGGGCAGCAGCACGGCGGGCATCAGCCGCGCTCTGCTTCAAGTTCAGGTAATCCTGAAACAGGAGAGTCGCCGCATTGGCCGCGCTGACGTACTCGGCAAACTGCGCAGCAGGAATAGCGCCTTGCTCTGACCAGCGAGCGCTATTCGTCAGATCAATCAGAGCTTCGATGGCGTCGGCCATGGAGCTGACATTGACAGCCTGCGCGCCTTCCTTGGTGGGGGTCATCCACATCTGAGCGGCAGTAGCGGGCGCTTGGGTACGAATCCAGCGCAGCAATTCGCACAACTTCCCGTGCGCTGCCTTATCTGCAACACTCAGCGTCAGCCACTGCCGGGCCACGCCAGCAGCGCCAATCTTGAGCACGTAACGCTCGGGCCATTTGGGCTCGACTACACGGCGCGGGCGCACCGTCTTGCTGGCTGGCTGCGCTTTGGCAGCCGGCTGGGCTTTGGCTTTCTTGCCATCTTTTTCTTGGTTATTAGCCATGGTACTACTCCTTGATGTTGATATTGATATTTAGTTTCACAAGCATGTTGGCCGCCATGATACCGACCAAATAAAAGCAGCAACTGCCGTCGCTACCGACATTGCCAGCACCAGCTTACCGTACCACTGCCAGATGACCGATACGGAAGCCAGAAAAGCACCAACTGCTGCCAGTACGGCAGTCTGGTGATACGATACCAGCAGCACAAAGCCGCCACCCAAAAGTATAACGGGCAAAGCAATCAGGTAATGGTAGTCCATGTGGCGCTCCTTTGATGACAGCGCCATTGTGCCTGCCCCACACTTTGCCGTCAAGTGACGTGCGCAGTGTGCCTGGTTCACCAAAAACCATTTGACAGCGCCAGCGGACTGTGAGAAACTGCCCCTGCTGCACCACTTCATTAGCACCCTTCAGGAGATTTTCATGTTTTTCGACCCGCACACTACACTGCTTGATGCACAAGAAACGTCCTTCAAAAGCACCGTAATTGTCCGGCGTGATGCCTGCGCCTCGGCTGACAAGACTGTGGTAATCCTTGTCGGGTTTTACCAAACAAGAGCAAAAGCAAAATACGCTGCGCGCTGCGCAGCCCGTGATCTGCGCCGTTTGTTTGAGGACGAAAGCAAGTAACGCCTACCATCCAGCCTAAACGAGAAAAGCCCGGTACGAATGTACCGGGCTTTTTCTTTGGTCAGACTTTGAACACTAGCAGCGGGTCAGCCACCTGCAATAGCCGGTCATTCAGCCCACGCTCAAGGCCAGACACGCGGGTAGCCACCACACCAGACACTGCGCCGCAAAGCCACACTGCCACCACGGGGGCCAGATCAGCGTAGCCAGCAGCAGTGAGTTTCAGCGGGTGGAATGCACGCTGAAGCGTATCCAAAGATAGGGTGGTTGCGGCCTTTTTGGCTGGTGGCTGACCAACCTCCAAAGCCCGTTGCATGATGCCGGCCCGGCAGATCAGATACACGCTGCCGCCGTCCTCCACAGCAGCAAAGCCTAGCGTGCATTCCTGCCCCAGATCAGTCAGCACGCGCACCAGTGCGTCCGTCAGCGACTTGTTATATACCAGACGCAAGCGCTCCTGCGCCGCCCCGAGCGAGGCGTTAGCCGGGGTATTTTCCCACGACTGCCACCAATCGGTCAGCTTTGGTTGGGTTGCGGCCTTACCCATTGGCTGCCGCCTTCGGAACCAGCAAGGTGGCACGCCTTACCTTGCCCAGCCCGGTGGCTGTGACTTCGAGCTTCGGAAAGGTGCCTTCATCCGAAACTGTCACCAGCACGAAACCACGGTCAGTCACCAGCCGGGTGGCGGTGCCTCCATTGACTGCGCATCCATCACCTTTAATGTCCACGGTGAGCTGGCCAGTCTTGCCGCCCTCACGCAGAATCTCCAGCGCAAGCACGTCACCCTCCCGCACCACGGTGGCCCCCAGACAAAACACATCCGGGTAGAGTGTCCAGTCTGCTGTGTTGGTATCGGACTTGGGCGGTGGCTGCAAGACCGAAATAACCTTGGTGCTCTTGTCCGAGAATGTTGCCGTCAGCTTGCCGGATGCGTCCGACGACAGGCCAGTGACTACCGGCTCTTTAAGCATGCTCAAGTCTAGCATTTACGCCTCCACAAATCTTGATAGCTGCCCGCTGGACAGCCCGATGATAGTTGTTCTGCTGGTCAGCGGCGCAGTCGTGGCAAAGCACCACTCGCGCCCCCAACGGGTTTTGTTGTAGGTGTGCTGAAACAATTGCCCAGCAAACACCAAGGCGGTCAGGCCTTCGGCACGCACACGCGCCACATTTGTTTCGCTACTGGATACCAACAGGCGCGTGCTTTCTTCCCCACGGACTGTCGGCAGAAACTGAACCACGGTAGCCGGCGTGTCTACGGGGCCTTGCACGGTCACTGTTGGCCCTCCAGCCTGCTTGGTATCCAGCAAGCCGCCAACGAATAGCAGGCAGTGCTCAGAGAGTGGTAGTGTGTCCCCCACCTTGCCAGAGATTACCTTTAGCGCAGTGTTGCGAGGATCGCTGTCGCCAGATGTTGTCAGGTGCAAGAATGCCCAGCGCCCGGCCTTGTGTACCTGAGCGCCTTGGCCCGGCAGAAAGGTATATTCCGACGGTTCGGCCAGCAGCCCGTTGCAAAAGCCAATCACTTCTTCCGCCTCAGTCTGGTGCATCTGGCTCACCGCCATGTCGTGGCTGGATACCGTGCAAACCACGCCGCCAGAATAGCTGTAATTCGGTGGCTGCCAACTGAATGGGCTGTCGGTTGCCAACTGCTTCTGGTAGGTTGCCACCACAGCACCAAACTGATACGGTGGCAATTCATAACCGCCAGACTCGCTGTAATAGGGGTCAAGCGGCAACGGCCCGGCTGTGCTGGCGACGGCAAAAACAGCGTCAGCCTGTGGTGCCTTGGCGATGGTGCCAGCAGCGCCACGCAACACATTGACCGTGAATGTGGAGTTCTTCGCGTCGGTGCGCAGTGTCTGAATCAACACGTACTGCCCAGGCACAGTGACTTGCCAGCCATCCACGCCACCCAGAGCCTCTTGCACAAAAGCACCATCCTGAAACACCAAAGCCGACTGCGCAGCAGGGTGGCGGGCCGGGGCTGTCGTTGACTCGGACGTGACCAAAACTGATTCCATGTACTCAAGCCCGGTAATCAGGATTGGAATCAGCACCCGTGCATTCTCTGTGGCCGGCTTGGTCAGGTTCAGCACACCCTGCGCGTCCAGCAGATACTGAGAGGCATCCAGATAACTGGGCGAAAACACCAGCGCGCTATCCGTCAATAGCTTGCCACCGTCAGGCACCTGCATGTCCAGCCGATAGCGGTTCGCCTCAATGTGGGCCAGCGAAGCCCATTGCCATTTCAGCGCCGCCTTGACTGCTGCTGAATTGGATACCACAAGCTGGCTGCCGAGCGGCGCGCCCAGCGGTGGCGGCACCACATTTTCCACAAACCTGTGTACGTGAATGGTTGCCCCTGCCGGAAATGGTGAGCCGCTAACCTCAATGGCATTGGCTGCTGTCGAATAACGGCCAACACGCCCATGCCCATTGGCGTGCAACAGCACCTGCTCACCGGGGTAGAGCCGGATTGTTGAGGCCAGCGTAGAACCAGCACCAACCAGCGCACCCATGTAGGTGGCACCAATGAATTCCCACCTGTCCGCGACTGCACCTGACGGCAGAGCCAACATGCTGCGCTGGCCGTGGTCGGTCGGCACACCAGACACCCGGCGCAGGGCGTTGTACTGGAGCGGCGACGGCAGCGTGTCGAACAGCAGCGCAGGCACACCCACGCCATCCTTGGGATTCCAGTCACTGGCCGGCGCAACGTCCGGCTCAGAGAACAGCAGCGTGATGGTCAGCAGCGTCTGCTGTTTCGGCACCGCGATTAGCGGTTCGTCCAGCTCAATTGTCGCATAGACGCCAGCGTCCGTACACAGATCAAGCACAGGATAGGCTTCCTGAAAGGCTGGTGCTTGCGCCACCACTTCCACTTCAGACTGACCAACACCGATTTCCGTGTATGCTCGGATAAGCGCGCCCACCTCCTTCACGCGGCCTGCCGTGAAGAAACGCGCTGTGGTTAGCGGCAGGCGTGCGCCGCCCAGCGTTGCCACCAAGTGCGCGGTGGCACCTGGTACTGACAGTTTGTCCATTTATATGGCTCCGGCTGCGCCCCACGGCGACAGCTTTTTCAAAGTTACCCGCACCCCCACACCAAGCTGTGCAGTGGGGCGGCCAAAATCCATGTCCAGCTCGTTGCGGATTATCAGCTTGCGCAAGCGTAACTGGACGGGCTTGTAGCGAGTGACAACTTCCAGAACCCGCGCCTCCAGCGACTGGCCGGCCCGTGGTCGAGTGTTCACGCGCAACGAACGCAAGTTGATTTCAACGTCAACGTGGGTGGTCTTATACCACTCTCCGCCGTGCATAACCTTGGTGCCTAGCGGCTGTGGAAAGAACGAGCGGTAGTCTCTGGTGTACAGCGGCTTGACTCGAACTGCCGTGCCCAACAGAAAGCCAACAAAGCGCACCCAGCGCGACGTGCCGGCCACCGACGACCACGCGGCAATCTGGTCAGGTAACTTGGCAATCCCCATAGCGTAGGGTGTCATGTCTGTCTCGAATGGGTGGCCCATGCGCGCCAGCATGATACGGTGGTCATCTTCAGTCACGGGCAAGCGTGCCATCCGCAACGTGTCATTCTTCGCAGCCCAGCCATCCAGCCATTCGGTCGCCACGGTGCCAATCGCTTTCCACCCCGGCTGCTTGCGCATGTCCTCTGGCAGCATGTTGGCCCAGCTATACGGTGGATTTTCCATCTTGGGCTGGAAGGTGGATACATCCATCGTTTCCAGCAGTTCGCGCATTTCCTCAGCAAATGCGGCTGCCCCGCGTCGGTCAATCATGGTGGTCATCGGCGCATCACCCGTTTTGTCCAGTAGGCTGTAACAGTCAGATTGCGCAGCACTGGATACTCGTTGCGGCGCAAGGTGCGCAGTTCCCCGGCTGTGAACTCGGCAGTGTCAACGGCGTCCGTCAGGCAGCGGGCGTAGTCGGTCTGGGTCAGGTTGCGCCCAAGCGAGCCACGACTGCGCCCATATAGAGCCAGCAGGTTGGCGCTGACTGCTGCCTTCGCTGCTTCAGCGTCTTGGTCAGGCCAGACATTCAACTCCACGTCCAAGTCAAACTCCACTGGCGTTGCCCACCACAGCTCGACTTCCTGCATCATAATCAGCGATTCAACGTAGGCCAGATAGCTGACGCGCTGCGCTTCTGATAGCGCAGTGCCATGCTTCGGCAACACGGCAATCACCAGCGTATTCATGTAAGCCGGGTGGTCGTACTTTTCACCGAATTCGGTCGCCAGCGTGGATTGGTCAAAGCACCTGGCGTCTGCCACGTTAATGGCGTTCGACAGCTTAGAATCCAATGCTTCTTGCGTGGATGGTCGCTCACCCTCACGGGCAGCCAGCGGCGCATCCAGCCGATAATTCTCCGGGTCAGGTTCATCCTCACCGTACTGTACGGCGGTCAGTGTGCGCCCAGATACTTGAGCAAACGTTGAAACGGTCACGTCCAGATTAGCCACAGTGCGGTTCGACTTGGGGCCGTCCACCAGCGTGTACGTCACGTCAATAACGTCGCTTTCCTTGGGGCGCTTGCCGTAGTTTCCCACACCAAACACAATGTACGCAGTGCCAGACGGCGTGGTGCCTTCCAGATAAACCTCATCACCCCTGCCGTACTCGAACAGCGGCTTGGTTGCCACCTCCCAAATCTTGCCGTTGACCTTCACGACTAGATCACGGTCGCTGATCTCGAAGTTGGAAAAGGGAAGCTCGATGCGCTCATACACGCTTGAGTTCTTGATGTTGAAGCGTACGCTGTACACCGAGCCGGCGTAGAGCAGCAGGCTGCCGTTCTCCCCGACGTGAGTCTGCCCGACCGGAAAGAACACTTCTGAGCGATTGTAGAATTGCCGACCATCCACGTTGAACGTTGTGAAGCGCGGAATCTCCAACGTGCCCTTGCCCGACTGTCGGAATAGCTCTGCCGCCACGACTGCCGGCTGCTTGCGGGCCAGCCGAATCCCGGACGAATAGGCGAACGCCCGCAAAGAACTGGCACGTCGGGCCAGTACCCCGGTGGATTCGCGCAGCGCCGTCTGATAGCCGTTGACAATCCGTTCCTCTGCATCCGCCATTGCCGATGCCACGATGTTGCCGACTGATAGCACGTTAGGTGCGCTGGTGATGCCGGCTGTAAAGAATGCGTCTACCCACAGCTGCTTGATTTCTGCATTATCCATATTCACTCCACGCAAAAATGGGCGCAACTGCGCCCATTTTGCTTGTTCACCTTATTGCACGCGCAACATCACCATGCCAGCGGAAATGTCACCAAAGCCTTGCACAACAATGTTTCCATGCTCCGTGTGCGCTGCCGACTGACCACTGAACCACGCTTCTTCGGCCAGAGATTCAAACGTATCACCCAGCCCCAGCGCAGCAACCGAGAAGGGCGGACGCCAGCCTGCTGCCTTGGCCTGCTGGTTAGCGAACACCACGCAACCGCTTGCGTCAACCACGAACACAGGGAACGGCGTGACGTTCAGCGAAGTCTGCAAGGGGGATTCGAGCATGTCCACCAGCAGATCACGCATCACGACGTGAATCGTTGATTCCTTGACACCAGTCACCCGCACAGACTGCATTTCCACGTACTTCTTGTTACGCAAGCGATACATGGCCGGCCCCAAGTGCTGGCCGTCGCGCAAAGCCGCCAGCCGATTGGCAAGCAACACATGGTAGCTAGGATGAATCATGTCACTGAGCTTGGTCACACTTAGCGACTGCAACAGCGTGTTAGCTGCTGTGTTGGCGAACGTCACCACGTTATTCTCATCAACCGACAGAATGCCAACAGGCACATTTGCCAGCATGCGGTGGTAGTCGTCGCTGGTGGCCGGCTGTAGCGAAATCAGGCAACCACGATAATCCGTCTTGTCGGTCAGGGCAGTCAGCGACACGCTGTACGGCACGTTATTCAAAAAGTCGGGGTAGCAGACACTGGAACGCTCTTTGGCGCAGGTCAGCTCACGCTGCTGGATTGCCTCCCAGAACTTATCGGTCGGAAACTCCAGCGTGCCACCCAGCAGGTCTTTGGCCAGCACGTTAGCGTACACAATGACGCCTAGCCGGTCGGCCAGCAGCAATGGTGTGCGCAGGGCATCCAGCGCCTCACGTAAAAAGATGTTGGACTTGGGCGACAGATCACCAAGGGCAGACGGAACACCAACATACGGGTAGCGCGGGTCAGCCGACTGTGTGACGTTCAACTGCATGGTGCCTGACGCATGTTGGATGTGGAACACTGCAACCTCATCACCAGAGGGCAATTGGTCAGGGTCAACGTGGTCAAGCTGCAAGCCAGACGCAAGGAAAGCAGCGTTGCGATAGACCAGATTGCCAGCCTGGCTTAGAAAGCACATGGGGGCCGGCAGGCTGTCTGCCACCGTAACCGTTGCCAGCAGGTTGAAATCCATGACTTGACAATGGGCCAGCACCGCCCCGGCGTAGAGGCCTGCGACAATCTGCAACGGCGGTAGCGTGCCGTCGTGGAACGTGTCAGAGAAATCCGACTGTTCAAAGTGAAAGGCCAGATAAGCATGCAAGACACTCTGCACCATGACTGGGACAAATACAGTGGAATCCACTTCAGCTTGCAGCAAGGCGTGGCGCGTGCTGGTATCCTCCAGAAACTCAGTGAACTGCACTGCTGGCTCACCGCGTGCCAGCTTGCCAAACACCTGCGCTGCTGTCGGCTCCACCAGTAACATTTGCGGGACTTTCCCGAACATGCCTGTCGGGTGGTTGCCGTACAGCCAGCCCTCATTCACACTGACTGGCACCACGCTGACATCCAGCGCACCAGTGTTGCGGGCCACTTCTTCCACCAGATGATTGGCGACGTGCAGAGACTGTGCAGTGTTGGGGCTATTGGTGATGTCCACGGCGTACTTGGAAATGACCTGATACACAGAGCCGGTGATTTCGCGCTGACGCAAAAAGCGGGTTCTTGCGGTCACGTCGTGTAGCGTCACCCGCGTGTTGCGCACCGTGTCACCAACTGTGACCGGCATCACCCGATACTCCACATAGCGCACGGTGCCAGCGGCTGTGCGGAAACGGAAGGTGCCTTCGTCGCCGGATAGATCAAGCTGGGACAGATCAGTGACGTTGCCGATTAACTGATGCGCTTCGGGTGTTGACGCCACCACGCGCCCGCCCGGTTCCGCCAGCAGCATGGCCTCATGCAAGTGAGCGTGGATGTCCGGGCTGATTGCAACTGCTTCCGGTGGCTGCGATGCCAGTGCTTCTAGGCGGGTCGCAATGTTTTGCAGATTATGCACCATCTCGTTGCCCCTTATCTGCACGGCCCACGGCGTGCATCATCAATGCTGCGTTCATGGATGACGTGTGATCACGTTGCGCGTCGCGCAATTGTTCCAGCACCTTCTCAATGGCTTCCAGCGCTCGCTCCAGCGAAGACACAGCATCCTTGTGCTCACCAGACAGCGACAGCGCGGCTTTCTCGAAACCGTTCGCCAGATCAACCACTCGCTGTTCATACCAGCCGCGTTCCGACGCCATACGCTCCAGCAGCGAGTCTGTGGATTCCTGCTGCATGCTAAGCATTTTGGTGGTCAGCTCATCCACTTTCGCCAGCAGGGCATCCCGCTGCGCAGTTACAGAATCCAGACTGGCCTGCGCCTGCTGCGACTGCCGGCGTGCAAAGAACGCACCGACCATAGCCAGTACAATAACCTCCAGAAACAAAAGGGCGAGCGTTGATTTCGGCCCGCCCCCCAGAACTGTTTCTCCTGCCTTCACTGCCAAGTCAATGCCTGCCCTTTCAAGGTCGACCATCGCTTCCCTCCCCTAAAAACCAAAAAATTGCCGGGTGGTTAAGCGGACGCCTTGCGAATCTCGGCAGCAATGACTTCGGGGATGCGAACGCCGGCCAGATCAAAGAACTTGCGTGATGTGCCGGGGTCTACATAGTTGATAACGGCGGTGCGCCACGTCACCACACCCTTGTTGAAATGACCAAGCTCCTTACCGACTGCCAGCATGGCATCTTGGAATTCTTTCTCGACCAGCTTTGGGTCAAAGTAGTCGTGCGAGTTCTTTTCACGATTGTACGGCCACGCTTCCAGCAGACGCAGTGCAATGCCGGTGCCTTTGGCGTGGCGAAACTTGTGCAACGTGTAATCCTGTTCGCCAGAAATCTCCTTCAGGTGCTTGTTCAGCACTTGAGCGGTGATGCGCCGGCCCTTGCCTTCTCCGGCCCGGACTACCCACAGAAAGTCCTCACCGTTTTTGTCAGCAATGGTTTTCAACAGGGCAATGGTACTAGCAGATTTACCTACATATGGGTAGCTTCCGCTAGTAGAACTGGCGTGCGTCGGCCCTGCCATGGGGATGTAATGGTGCTGAGGCTGATTGTCCTTGCCCGGATACTGAACTTCCACAGCACCTGTCAGCATCTTTTTAGTTTCACGGTCAAAGCGCGGATTGCTGATGGTAACGTGACTGGCCTTCCACACGGTCAGCCCAAACGTTTCCTCCCCACCAGTGTTACCAACCCGGTGCCCAGACCGGCACGCCACCTGATACACCACTTCCAGCATGACGTTCAGCAGGTGCTTTTCGGTCAGGTCTTTTTCTTGCAGGATGCCAGCAACGTGAATGCCGGAGCGCCACTTCTTCTGTAGGCGCGGAATGTCGGCAATCAGGCGGTAGATAACGTCGGACTTGTGCTGCTTGCGTGAAGCAATATAGTCCTTCGTGTAGTAGGGTGTTTCGCCTTCTTCGTCGCGGTGCTCTAGCTGCGGATGGTAGACTTTGAAGTACCAGCCAAAGCCGGCATCCAGCGCCCGTTCCGGCGTCCACTCGACATTCAACTCCACCCGTTTGCCAACTTCTGGAATCGGCTTGTCCAGTGCCATGTCACCTTGCAAAGTGAACAGGTCAAAGGCCGAATTCATGGCGGCTGGCACCGAATCGTTGAATAGCACAGGCAGGCCAATCTGCCGGAGTTGCGCCGCCACTTCCGCCACTGGCAGGTGCTTACCGCCACAGATACGCATGACTGCATTCTGAATGTTGGTGTTCAGGCGCTTCATCAGCGTCTGGTAGCTGGCAAAGCGAATGCCGTCCGCTGCCTTGGCCCGAGTCTTTTGCTCCTTGGTCAGCAGCAGGCCAGTCTCGCCCAAATCTTCGTCCGGCAGCAGTTCAGCAGCAACATCCTTCGCTTGATCGTACAGCGTATTGTCAATAATGACCGACTTGTTCTTAGCCACCTGAGCGGCTACGTCCGGTGCGTCACGGGCCAGTAGCTTTTCCATGGCTTTGCGTGTTGCGCCCGGAATCCCCTTGTCCAGTGGCTTGCGCTCGTACATCGCCACCGCATACGCAACCAGCTTCAAGGTGAACTTGCTGGCCGCCGGGTCTAGGGCTGCTGACTGCGACACGCGCTGAAAGAAGTTGTAAATCTGCGGGTCGTTCACCCAGCGCCGCAAAGCGTCTAGGGAGTTTGACGCGAGCTGTGCCGCCAAAATCCGCATCTGCTGCACGCCACCCGACATGCCCAGCGTCGTCATGAATTCGTCAGCCTCTTGTAGGCGCTTCATCAGGTTATCTAGTTCAGCTTCTGTCCGTGGCGGGCGCAGCAGAATCGTCGTAAACGCTAGGTTGAATTCGTCGTGCCCCTTAAGGCCAGTACCGCTAGTGCTAATCATAACGCCTCCTATAGGCTTAATTAACCAAAAAGGCCCGTCAGTATTGCTCTGACGGGCCTTTTTACGTGGTGTCGCCGGGTTAGGACACGTCGAAAACAATGTTGCCCAGGCCAGCGTGCGACGTTTCGTAGACGAAGAATGGGACGACTTCGCCGTTGAATACGATGTTCACGGTGTCCGGGACGTACACGTCTGCGCCAACAGCGTCAGGGTTTGCTTCCCACCCGCCCACCATGCCGTTGGTTGCGTCCGTGAAAGTGGCGTGGCCCCAGCTCGCCGGATACGAGTAGTAGCACTTCTCGCCCGCGCAAGCCGTGAAGGTGATGCGGTTGGCGCGTTGCGGTTTCGGGGCGCGTTGCAGCTGCAAGATGAATTCCGGCGTGCGCATGCCAGCAGCGCCCTTGCCGTAGTATGGGAAGATGGCGGCTTCGCCGACAACAGGTTCCACGCGAATATCCTTGTAGGTGGAGATTTTGGTTGTGCAATCTTCCGCATAGATGTAGGCTTCCAGACGGAAAGTGGTTGCGCTTGGCATGGCGTTGGTATCCAGCAACGTATGAGTGCCGGTGTAAGAACGCTGGTTGGATGCAGAGAACTTGGCGGCAGTGCGGTCGGCCAGTGTCCATGTGCCAATGATCTCGTTGTCCACATAGCTACCATCGCTATAATGCACGCGCAAGAAATAACGCTCATTGGTGGACAACGAGGACAGCGAATCCGGGCCAATGATTTCCAGCATGCGCTTGACCAATGGCTTGGTGCCTTTCAGAACCACGTCTTTGGTGGCGGTCAGCTGCCCGAAGCGCGGGTGCGTGTAACGGCCAGTGATGCGCACACGCTTATCGGCTGATAGCTGGTTCGGCTTCAGGCGCAGCGTGGTCGGGTTGGGGCGGGATTCTTCCGTGTAGCTCGCATCGGACAATTGCCAGACCGGGCGCACTGCCTTTTCGCTGCCACCTGATGCGCGCTTGATCTGCATGTAGTAGTCACCAGACACTGCATCAGGAGAAGTGGGGTCAATCAGGTCAGGGCCAACAATGGCGACACTGGCGAGCGTCGCGTCCGAGAAGTCCTGTTCAGCAATCACGCAGGCCACGGTGGAGAAGGCGTTTTCGTCCTTCTCGGCATCGTAGCTGGACAGCACCAGCATCTGACGCGGGGCGGAGCTGACCACCTTGCGGATGACTTGGCCATTGAACCAGTAGTCACCGATTTCCATCGTCAGCGGCTCAGCGATGCCACAATACATTCGTACCACAGTGTGGTTGACCAGCACCGGGAACATGATTGGCGAGTCATCCAGATCATCCTGAATGCGCTTGCTGCGTTCCAGTTCGCGCAGCTGCTCGATTAGGATCGAGAGTTTATCTTTCATTACAACTCCTTAAGAATTGAGTGCTGCACACAGGGCAGCGCCTGTACGGCTCTAAGCAAGCAATAAATTACAGAATTGCTGTGACGGAGCCGCCAGTTTCCGCGTCGAATAGGGCCAATCTGGCCTGTGAGAAGCTACCGTCGCGGGTGAGCGTGGATGCTGAGCGCAGGCACACCAAGCCAGCCGACGCCATTTTCAACACGTCGTTGACTTCGCTGACAATGATGTCCAGCGCCATTTCAGTGTTCAGGATTGGCTCGAAGATAAGCTGTCTGGTGCTAGGCACCTGTAGCGCCGGCAATGATTCACGGATGTAGCCATCGCCCAACACCATGCGCACCTGCTGGGCCAGTACCCCCGGCCCGCTGACCAGCTCCAGTGCGCCGTCACCAGAGTAGTTCCACGCGAAGTCAGTCGTGCCAGAGGCAGCCGGAAGCGGCGGGGCCAGTGTTGTTTTGCGGTCGGATTCAGGCAGCTGCATTACGCACCCACACCGAGCGGTGGAATTGGCAGCGGGGTGTACGGAACCACTGATAGCCCGCCGTAGACAGTAAGACCGCCTTTGGCGTGTAGCTCGCAGCCGCCGCGAAAGTCCATCTTGCCCCGCCCCTCAAACACGACATTCAGTTCTGCGCCAGAGTAGACGTGAAAGCCACCAGCAAACTTGTGCATGATGCTGCCTTGTGGGCTGCGCACGTAGATGTCGCCGGTCTGCTCGTTGACGAAAACCAGCACGCCTTTTTCCGAGGCGTACACAATCTTGCCATACTCGCCCACGTAGTCGCAGCAGGGAGGGATGGTGTCCTTAGTCAATGGGTAGTGCTGCCAAATGACGTTGCTTTCGTCAATCATGTACACTTGAACCAGTTGCTCCTTCTCAGGCGGATAGAGCGAAGCAACGTTCTTCGTAGAGCCACCATTCGGGCGTAGCACCACGGGTCTGGCCCACGGCAGCAGATCAATAGCCATGCCGTCCGTCTTGCCAGGGATATGCACTCGGATGCGGCCTTTGCCGTTAGTCTGCTTCACAATGCCGTCCACCCAGCGGTTGAAGCCGGCAGCACCATCACCAGATAGCGGGGTTGACTCGGAATAGGGGGAATGGGATTGCATACAAGCTCCTTAAATCTGTGCAGGTCTGGCGGTGGTCTGCCGAATGGTGTTGCGCACCAGCAGCAGCATTTCGCAATAGTGAGAGCCGGCCAGCAGCCTGCCCTTGGCAACAACAATGTATTTGCCTGAGCGCTGGGTCAGCCGGGTGTCTGCCTGATTGACTGATTCCTCCAGCTCCACCAGATCAAACAACTGGGCCACCGTCTGCACCGGAACCAGCACCGCAATGAACTGCGAGTAGAGCGCCAGATTGCGGGCATTCTGATAGACGGCCTTGTAATAGTTCTTGTGGACATCCTCATCGTCAATGAACGGGAAATAGCGAACCCGCGCCTCCCCGACATCCTCTTTCACGTTACGGCTCATGTACAGGTGGGTGGCCCCAACCTTTTTGGCCTGCACTTTCTTGACGTTTGACGTACCACTGAACTGGGGAATGAATGAGTTGTAGCCATAGTTGAAGTCTGCATTCGTGATGCCACTGGTGTTGCAGCCACGGTCTTGCTCACAGATGTAGTTCGGCAGGTCGCGCTTAGGCTGCACGTTCCCCAAAATGAAGCGGCACACTGGCTTCTGGCTAAACAGCACCGGCAGGTTGCGGTAATGCAGCGTCTTATCCTCGGCAGTGACAGCCATTGCCATGACCGACTGCTCATTGATGTACCCGTGGGCGCAAATCTTCTTGGCGAATCCCATGTTCTTGCGCGACAGGTTGCGCCATATCTGGCTGTCGGTGGTCTGGTCACACTTGTAGGCCAAGCCACAGTGCGCCGCCACCTGGCCAATCATGTCAGCCGACGTGGCGCGGGCGGCGAAATGGTGGACTTGCGAGTAGTACCGTGGGTGATCTAGCACGCACATCCAAACGTTCGTGTGGTCGCCGGCCCCTTGCCTGTTGCTGCTGATCGGGCCAATTACCCGAAAGTTCATCTCGCGTTCACGGTCGCCGTCGATGCGCTTGGCGGTGATAGTGATTAGCGTACCCTCGGCTACCTGATTGGTTTCGTGGGTAGCTGCCCGGCTATCACGCAAGGACAGCTCGGCAAACGGCAGCCCATAGTCAATGGCCCGCTCCACAATCTTGATGGAGTTCCACACGTTGGTGGACGCTGGCAACGGCTCACCGTTGACCAGCACCCGAAACTCGACTTGATCCTTGACGCCCGAAGTCATATCTCGACAATCTCCCCTTCAAAGCCAGTCGCGTTCACGTCCACCACAGTGTTAAGGCTCTGCGCGTCCACCGCATCCAGATCGGACTTGATAGGAATGCGGATGGCGGTGTTTGGCACAAAGTCATGGGCCGAACACAGCCCGTTGTATAGCATCAGCACTTTGGCGTACTCCACGCTTCCGAAGAAGCGGGCAGAGATGGCACCGGGCCGATAGGCGTAAGCGGCAGGAATGCGCCAGACGAAGTAGCGCGCCCGCAAGCAGCCGTCAATGGCTGGGGTCAACGGGTCTAGTCCGTACTCATCCTTGATGTATAAGCGGTTACTGTGCATGGGTCACACCAGATACTGCGCGCCAAGGTTGGCGGCTTCCTTGGCAGCAGAGCCAGCAGCAGCCACCACTTCCACGCCAGCAGCCATCAGTGAGCCAAACGACGAAACATGCATGATTTCGGCCAAATCCTGGCGGGTGGTCACAAAGTACGTCTGGAACTCCACGTCAACCCGCACGTTGATTGGCACCGACTTGTTGCCAACATAGACGGCATTGATGATGTTGACGTTCGCGTTGCGAAGAATTACCTTCTTGAACGCCAGCATCCGCCCGATGTAAATGTCGATGATGTCACCTTGCAGAGCCGACAGGATGCCTGCCTCTTCCCCAAAAATGGTTGACGGCAGGATGGTTGGGCCGGGCGCGTGGAGCATGCCTGTTGGCAGACCCAGCCCCGGAATGTTCAAAAACTCATATGGTGCAGCCAAGGCAGCCAGAAAGTAGCCAGGCACCCAGCACTCAAGCGGCGGGGAAAAGGTGGCGCGGAAATCAAACGACAATTGCAGGTGCAGTGGCGAGGTGCCGCCCCAGACTGGTGCGGTCAGATACTTGTTGAACTCGGTCAGGCCAGTAGTCGTGGAAATCAGGTCACGCATGCTCTCGCTTGTGATGCCCCGGCCCAGCCCCGGCTGACCGTTGCGGTTGCCCCACTCGCCAATGGTGCCGCCCTTCTCGTTCCAGTTACCGTCAATCTGAAAGTTGATTTCCTGTGGTGTGTGGGCAAGCAGCGTGACGCCGTTGACTGATGAGTCAGTGGACTTCACGCGAATGACGGTCTTGTATTCGTCAGGCACTGAATTGGTGATTGCGCCGTAAATGCCACCGGCTAGGGACGGCAGCCCAGTGCTGAACATACTCATATCATCCCCTCCCTAGAAGAAGTGTTTCGTAAGCCGCGTTGACGGTCAGCTTGAAGTCGTCAATGGTCACAGTCCCACCCATTGGTGATTTTGCGCTGGACGGTAGTGGAGGCTCTGTGCTGGCCACGGGTGCTGGTGTGGCCTGACTATCCAGTAGCGCCTGCCCGGTCGCTTCCGACATTGGCCGGATTGGCACAGCTCCCACATCTGTAGTGGTGGCCGGCGCTGTGGAGTTGGCTGTCACCGTTGGGTAGTTGGCTTGTGGCTGCGCTGGGCTACTGCTACCCATCCAGCCAGAGACTTTGCTGAGGGCGCTGGATACACCAGAAGCGATAGACGGCGCAGCCCCTAGCGCCTGTTGCACCAATGGCGCATAGCGGGACTGCCCAAGCGCTTGCTGGGCCAGCGTAGGCAGACTGCCTAGCACCGCCGGGGTGCCTGAGCCCAAGCCGGGGATAGGGCTGGTGGCTGTGCCGGCCACACCCGCGTTCGGGTTGAAGCCCGGCGTCATGCCAGCAGGAAGGCCAGTAGTCAATCCTGCCGGTAGCTTGCCGGCCACGCCCGCGTTCGGGTTGAAGCCCGGCGTCATGCCAGCAGGAAGGCCAGTAGTCAATC
>ERZ650312.579-NODE-579-length-20495-cov-23.923630_pt1 | contig 20495 bp, 22 predicted proteins | sample MGYA00376248_ERZ650312 | MGnify/ENA primary metagenome ERZ650312 (study PRJEB26733, sample SAMN07839316) | wastewater metagenome | biome: urban; feature: wastewater treatment plant; material: waste water | place: USA: North Carolina | collected 2016-07-28 ... | reverse complement strand
GAGAAAAAAACTTTAAAATTTCAACCAAAATATCAATTAAAAAATAATTTCCAATCAGAATATGCAAAAAGATTTAAAAGAGGAATTTATAAAATCTTTTTGGAAGAAAGGGAAAGACAATGCGGAGATGCACATGATGATAGATTTAATTATATACGCGAATTTGCAAGATTTGGCTTTAATGATCATCCAATTTATTTTCAAAAACCAAATGGATTTGTAATGTACAATATGGATGATATTATAAATCCTGAAATTAGATTTACAGATTATAGTGATGAAATTGATAAGAATTACAGATTCTATTCTTATCCTATTATTGGACATTCATTTGTGATACCAACTTCTAATCAATTTATGGAAGAGAGACTAAAAGAATTTAAAAAACTTCTTATCAAAGAAAAAAATCCTTTTGGAGTTGAATTAATAGAAATAAAAAAAATGGAAGATTTAGATTTTCGTTTCAATTATCTTAATACATAAAAAACATTTTCAATTCTCCATTTTCAATTTTCAATTAATTTAGCTTCCTCCCAAAGCAAATCCATTTCTTGCAAATCCATTTCAGAAAGATTAAGGTTTCTTTCTAAAGCCAATTTCTCCATTTTTTGAAAACGAGAAATAAATTTAGCATTGGTTTTTTCTAATGCAGAATCTGGATTCATTCCCAAAATTCTGGCATAATTAATTACCGAAAATAAAACATCTCCCAACTCTTGTTCTTTTTTTTCGAGGTCTGTTTCTGCATGAAATTCTGCCAGTTCTTCATCTACTTTTTCCCAAGCATCTTCCGCAGTGGCAAAATCAAAACCAATTCCTTTTACTTTTTCCTGAATTCTAAAGGCTTTTACAATACTCGGTGTTCCTTTGGAAACTCCTGCCAAAACAGATTTGTTGCCTTCTTTCAGTTTCAGTTTTTCCCAATTTTGTTTTACCTCTTCTTCATCTTTCACTTCTACATTTCCATAAATATGAGGATGGCGGAAAATCAGTTTTTCGTTCAAAGAATTAATAACATCAGCAATATCAAAAGCATTTTTTTCTGATCCAATTTTTGCATAAAATACCAAATGCAACAAAACATCACCCAATTCTTTTTTGATTTCCGTTAAATCTTCCATCAAAATCGCATCAGAAAGCTCATACACTTCTTCTAAAGTTAGATGCCTCAAAGATTGTAAATCTTGCTTTTTATCCCAAGGACATTTTTCTCGCAAATCGTCCATAATATCTAGCAATTTAGAGAAAGCTTCGAGTTTTTGTTCTTTCGTGTTCATAATCAGATTATTAAAATAACGCAAAGGCGCAATTTTTCTATAAAATAAATTCAATTTACATTTAAGGCGCAAGAAAATCAAAGATTTTCCTTTTTTAACGTAGTTAAAAAACTTTGCGTCTTAAGAAGATTATTTAATATAAATTCTATTGCGCCCTTGCGTTTAAAATTTATAATAAAAAAAACTTTGTCAAAGTTGGAAACTTCGACAAAGTTATGCAAATTGCCAATTGCTAAAAGCAAAAAGCTAAATTATCCTTGTTTTCTTTGCGTAGATTTTACGGTAGATTTAGCAGAAGAAGACGCTTTAGCTTTTGGAGCTGCTGGTTTTTCTGCTTTCGGAGCTGCTTTTTTTGCTGCTGGTTTTTTTTCTGCTTTTGGTTCTTCTACTACTTCAGCATCAGTAACGGTTGGTTCTTCTTCCTTTACGAAAGCCTCTTTGGTAATAAATCCTCCTTTTTGAAGTAAATTATACCATTGTACCAATTTTTTGATATCAGAAGCATAAACTCTATCCACGTCATAATCTGGTAAAACACTCGCCATAAAAGCTCTCAATTCATTTTCAGAAGATTTATGAGCAATTGCTTGACCATATTCATTTTTTTCAGCAATATTTTTCATCACTTCAAAAAGTGGAACTTCTTTATCAAAAGTATAAATAGCAATGTTGTCTAATAAACTTACCTGAGAAGAATTAGAAATACTCGCTTTTTTACCTGTAGAAATATCTTCTACAATAAATCCTGATTTTAACTGAGTTACCAAAGTAAAAAGACCTGGTTTACCTGAAATCGAAATTATTTTTTCTAACTGCATAATGTATTATTTTTTTGCTTTTGGCAATCAGCTTTTAGCTTTCTGCCACTTTTATTATTGTTTAAATTTTTTCTAAAAATTGCTGATTGCTAATTGCTGACAGCAGATTGCTTATTTCGGAAATCTCATTTTATAATTAATGGCTACATCTCCTGCTGTAATTTTATTGAGTTTTCCTTTGATGATTTTCTTTTTCAGAGGGCTTAGTTTATCGGTAAATAAAATGCCTTCTATATGGTCATACTCGTGTTGAATTACGCGAGCACGAATATCGGAAAAAGTTTCGGTATGTTTCACGAAATTTTCGTCATAATATTCTATCAAAATGGTTTCTTTTCGGCTTACATCTTCTCTCACATCTGGTATCGAAAGACAACCTTCATTAAATTTCCATTCGTTTCCACTTTCTTCTAAAATTTTGGCATTAATGAAAGTCTTTTTGAAGCTTTTAAGTTCCTCTGCAATATCTACATAATCTTCATCATCTGCTAATGGAGAAACATCTACGATAAAAAGTCTAATATCTAAACCGATTTGTGGCGCTGCCAAACCTATTCCGTGCGCACCGTTCATTGTTTCGAACATACTAGCAATCAATTCTTTAAGCTCAGGATATTCTGGTGAAATATCTTGTGCTTTTTTTCTTAAAACTGGGTCTCCGTATGCTCTGATTGGTAAAATCATCTTTGTTTTTGTTCTAAAAAGTTTTGTAAAATAATGGTCGCACTAATTTTATCAATCAATGCTTTTTCTTGTCTTTGCTTTTTATTTTTACCACTTTGCGAGATAAAAAAAGAAGCCATTTTAGAAGTAAAACGCTCATCTAATCGATGGATTTTCACTTCTGGGAAAATATTTTTTGCCTTTTCTATAAATTCTAATATATCTATTTCTATGCCAGACATATTCCCTCTAAGGTCTGTAGGCAGACCAATTACCATAGCTTCCACTTTATTTTCTGCAAAATATTTTTGAAGAAAATCAGTAAGATTTTTTGTTTCTACGGTAGTTAAAGCACTGGCAATAATCTGCAAATCATCTGTAGCAGCAATTCCGCATCTTGCTTTACCGTAATCTATGGCAATTATTTGACTCATAAACCGCAAATTTACTAATTTTTTTCAGGTTGTAGAAATTCAAATTTTTCTTAATTTTAAAGTCTTAAATTAATACAGATGAAAACGCTGTTTTTGGTAAGACACGCCAAGAGTGATTGGCCTGCAAATGTATCGGATTTTGATAGACCTCTTAGCGAAAGAGGACACCGAGACGCCCCGAAAATGGCTGAATTTTTGAAATCTAAAAATGTAGAAATTGATACTTTTGTAAGTAGCCCTGCCAAAAGAGCAATAACCACTTGTAGATATTTTGCAGAAATTTTTGAAAATGATCATATTAGAAAAGTCGAAAAATTGTATAATGCTTCGACTGTAGATTTTTTAGAAGTAATAGAAAATTTAAGTGATGAAATAGAAAATGTAGCTTTATTTTCTCACAATAACGGAATTACCTATTTTGCCAATTCTCTGACCAACGAAAATATTATGCATATGCCAACATGCGCTGTAGTAGGCTTTAAAATAAATACCGAAACTTGGCAAGATTTTCTAAAAGCCGAAAAAGAATTTTTATTTTTTTATACACCAAAAGAAATTTAAAACATGAAGATTGCCGCCATAGATATAGGAAGTAATGCAGCTAGATTGCTCATTAACGAAGTAAGAGAGCCTAAAAAAGGAAAACCCGAGTTTGTAAAACTCAATCTTTTGAGAATTCCTTTTAGACTAGGTTTTGATGTTTTTTCTACAGGAGAAATAGGAGCAGAAAGAAAAAAAATGGTTATCAATTCTATGAAAGTTTTTTCTCAATTGATGGAAATTTATGGAGTAGAACATTACCGAGCTTGTGCTACCAGTGCAATGCGTGATGCCAAAAATGGTAAAGAAATTATAGATTTAGTGAAAAAAGAAGCTGGTATTGAGATAGAAATTATTTCTGGTGACGAAGAAGCTACGCTAATCTACGAAAACCACGTAGCAGAAGGACTTGACAAAAATTTTGGTTATCTATACATAGATGTAGGCGGCGGTTCTACAGAACTCACCTATTACGAAAATGGTAAAATGAAGTACGAGCATTCCTTCAATATTGGCACCATCAGACTGCTGAATAATTTGGTAACCAAAGAAAATTGGGAAGAACTAAAAACAGAAATTAAAACCAAAATTGTAAGCAAAAAACCAATGGTAGCGATAGGTTCTGGAGGAAACATTAACAAAGTTTTTAGTATGAGCAAGACAAAAGACGGAAAACCAATGTCTGCCAATATGCTGAAAACCTTCTACAAAGATTTGAAAGACCTTACCGTAGAAGAACGCATGCTAAAACATAATTTAAGAGAAGACCGAGCAGATGTAATCGTTCCAGCGTTAGAAATTTTTAATAAAGTATTGGGTTGGGCAGAGATTTCACAGATTTTTGTTCCTAAAATCTCAGTTGCCGATGGTTTAATACACAGTATTTATAATCAGTTGAAGAAGTAAGCAAGATGGATGGTAGATGAATAAATATTTAAAAATTTCATTCAAAATTTTTCAGTCATCATCTTCGTCTAAAAAATTGAGCTCATCATCTCTTTGTACATAGTCGGGAGAAATTCCTGGTGGATTAAACAATCCCCAACTGTCTGTAATAAAATGTTTCGGATTAAAATTGGCTACCCAATCTACAAACAGTAATCTAAATTCTTCAATTTTTTCTCTTACCATCAAATAATATTTCACATCCTTAAAACCAAACATTTCTAAACCGTGATAAGCAACCATTAAATCTCTTGCTGCTTTTCTTATAATAGCAGCGTTTTCCATCTTTATATCATATAATTTCACGGCTTCTGCACCAGAAATTTTCACAGGAATAATCATAGCATCTTCCAAAAGTTGACTTTTATAAGACTGCAAAAGCTCATCCTCCTCTGGAATTAAATCTGTAATGGTCTTTACCAAATCAAAAATCTCTTCTGCTTTTGCTAAAATTGGTAAGTTTTTAGGGTTTCTCATCTTCATTTTTTTCAAAAATAATAAGTTTTGACTAAATCTCATTGAAAATATCACAAAAAAAACGGACTAAAGCCCGTTTCTACCTATATTTTATATTTTACTAAAAATTAAAATTATTCTACACTTACCACTTCTTTTATACTTGGTGCAAATTGTTTGATGGTATTTTCTACACCCAATTTCATTGTAGAAAAACTCATAGGACAACCTTGGCAATTGCCTTGAAGTTTTACCATCACTTTATTGTCCACCACATCTACCAATTCTATATCACCTCCATCATTATTTAGAAACGGACGAATACTATCCAAAGCTTCCATCACTTTGGTTACTACTTCTTCGTGGGTCAATTTTTCTCTATTCATAATTTATTTGCTTTTGGCTTTTTGCAATTTGCTTTCAGCACATTAGAAATATTTAATTTATAATATTGCTTTTTAATCATTTATTTCTTTGGCGAGCAACCAGCCATTGTGGTGATTTTAACAGCTTCAGTTGGCGGCAAATTGGTATTTCTTTCTACTAAACTTTCCACCATTTTTTGGGCAGTTTCTTTATAAATTTCGGCAATTTTAGAACCTTCTTGCAGCGCTGCAGGTCTTCCTACATCTCCAGCTTCTCTTATGCTTTGGATTAAAGGAATCTCTCCCAAAACAGGAATTCCTAGATCTTCTGCCATAAACTGCGCTCCTTGTTTCCCAAAAATATAATATTTATTATCTGGCAATTCTTCGGGTGTAAAATACGCCATATTTTCTATTAAACCAAGTACCGGAATGTTGATGCTTTCCATAGTAAACATTGCAATTCCTTTTTTAACATCTGCCAGCGCTACGTGCTGTGGTGTACTGACGATTACTGCACCTGTAACTGGAACTTCCTGAATGATAGACAAATGGATATCACCGGTTCCTGGAGGTAAATCTATTAATAAAAAATCTAAAGTTCCCCAAGCTGCGTCTCTAATCATTTGGTTCAAAGCTTTGCTAGCCATTGGTCCGCGCCAAACTACCGCCTGATTAGCTCCCGAAAAATAACCAATCGAAAGCATTTTTACGCCATAATTTTCGATAGGTTTCATCATATTTTTACCATCTACTTCCACAGAAATTGGTTTTTCTGATTCCGTATCAAACATTGTAGGTACAGAAGGACCATAAATATCTGCATCTAAAACGCCCACCGAAAATCCCATTTTCTGCAAAGTAACTGCCAAATTAGCAGTAACGGTAGATTTACCTACCCCACCTTTACCAGATGCAATCGCGATAATATTTTGAATTCCGGGGATTTGTTTCCCTTTGATTTGATTTTGTTGAACTTCTGTAGGCTCTGGTGAAGCAATTTTTAATTTTAGATTAATATGTTCTCCAAACTCCGAAGCGAAGGCTTGTTTCATAGCTACCTCTAGCTTCTTTTTTTCGTGCATTGCTGGTGAATGTGCTACCATATCAATATACACATCATCCCCAACTATCTGAAGATTTTTCACTAAATCATCTACTTCTATTTCTTTCAGAAATTCCTGAACTCTTACTTTCGTCAACATATTGATAAATCAAATTTTTAGAACACAAATTTAGTGAAATTTATTGATTTGGAATGAATAAAAATAAGTATTGCCATGATTGATAGAATTAATACAAATCTGTTTCAAATCAAGAAAGAAAATCAAGCCAATTTCCTGTGGAAAACTTTCTGTTTTTTGCATCATAATTCTTTCTAATTTTGTAAAATATCTTCTCGGATTTTTCACTTTTTATTATTCAAAAATTACAGAAATTATGTTTGCGTTATTAGATTGCAATAATTTTTTCGTTAGCTGCGAACGCACTCTAGACGCAAGTTTAGAGGGAAAGCCTGTTGTAGTCTTGTCTAATAATGATGGCTGTGTAGTCTCTAGAAGTAATGAGGCAAAAGCATTGGGAATTCCTATGGGAGCCCCTGTTTTTAAGTACCGAGATTTATTTGAAAAACACCATGTAAAAGCCTTTTCTGCCAAGTTTGAATTGTACAATTTCCGAAGCCAACAAGTAATGAAAATTGCGAGTTCTTACGCTCCAGATTTTGAAGTGTATAGCATAGATGAATTGTTTTTAGATTTCCACGGTTTTACCTACTTTAACCTAGAAGAATATTCTCAAAAAATTAAAAAAGAAATTGCACTAGAAGCTAAAATACCTGTAAGCATAGGTATTGCTCCTACCAAAACTTTGGCAAAAATTGCGAACAGAATTGCTAAGAAATTTCCAGAAAAATTTAACGGAGTTTTTATCTTTGATTCATCAGAAAAAATAGAAAAAGCCTTGAAATGGCTAGACATAGAAGACGTTTGGGGAATTGGGCGAAGATTGGGCGTAAAAATGCGTGATGCTGGGGTAAATAAAGCTTGGGATTTATTACAAAAACCTGAAATCTGGGTAAGAAAAATAATGGGAATTCACGGTACTAGAATGATTAACGAACTGAAGGGAATACAACAACTAGACTTAGAAACACCTGCTAAAAAACAGTCTATTGCCACTACCCGAAGTTTTATGGAAATGATTGCTGAGAAAGAAAAACTGAGAGAACGTATAGAAACTTTCGCATTTTCTTGTGCCGAAAAATTACGAAAGCAAAATTCTTGTTGTCGTGTAATTACCGTTTTTATTCATACCAATAGATTTAGAAAAGAATTGGGCGAGTATAAAAATGGTCTTTCAGTAGTTTTACCCAATCCTAGCAATTCTTCCATTGTTTTGGCAAAAGCTGCCAATTCTATTTTTGAAGCCATTTACAAAGAAGGTTTTCACTACAAAAAAGCTGGAGTCATTGTTTCGGATTTTGTACCTGAAAACGAAAGGCTCATCAATCTTTTCGAAAAAGACCTAGAAACCAAACACTTACCTATAATGAAAGCAATGGATTCATTGAACAAAAAATACGGAAAAGACAAAATACGCCTCGCTTCACAAAATGGGAAACCAACCTACGAAAGAAAACTTCTCTCTCCAGAATATGAAGAATTTTTGAAAAACAACACGCTTCCTGAGGCTAGCTTTAGGTTTCATTAAAATAACAAAAAGCTCCAACAATTATTTGTTGGAACTTTTTTTTTGGTCTTTTCCTTTTTTAGGTTTCTCAATCTTTGTTTTTATGAAATCAATGAGAAGATACTTTTTTTCTTGTTAATAAAACAATATTTAAAAATAATAGTAATAAGGTTAGCGTAACGATTACACTTTGCCCAATATTCCCAAGTTTTAGATATTCTATAACTTCTTGTGCTTTTTCTGAGAGTTTCACACTTTGATTGAGGTAGTTTTTGACCTCTATTTTTTGGTCCGCTTCTTTGTTTTGCACGCTGTGTTGGGTAAAATAGACCATTTTACTTTTGGGTAAATAACCAATAACCCAATATTCATTAGAATTACTCATATCAAAATATTCTATCTGATAATGGTTGGTTCTAATTTTCCCTAAATGTTTAGATAAAAACTGATTATTATCTTTGTTAATTACTTTAATGGCGTAAAAATCAATTGGTTGATTTAACCGATTAATGACTTGCACAGACATAGACTTTTCTAAAAAATTGTTTAAACTTTTCTGAAAAAACCAATATCCGAAAAATAAAATCCCCAAAAATGTAATCAATATTCTGAAAGCTCTAGCAATACGGGCATTCTTCCCAGTTTTGAACAAACTAAGAACTAGAGCGAAAATTAGCAGAAATAAAAGTAAAAAATTGATGGAATTCATTAGAACAAAGATAAAAAATATTGTCAGATGTGTAATTTACGCTTGTAGATTTTCTATTTTAAATTTCAACCTTCCATTCTTTGTAGAATTCATCTAGAAATTTCAGCATAAAATCGTGTCTTTCTGACGCGATTTTTTTTGCGGTTTCTGTATTCATTAAATCTTTTAAAAGAAGAAGTTTTTCGTAAAAATGATTGATGGTAGTTCCGTTTGATTTTTTGTATTCCTCTTTAGACATATTTAATTGAGGTTGAATATCAGGATGATACATCAAATTATTCTTAAAACCACCAAAGTTAAAAGTTCTGGCAATTCCTATGGCACCTATAGCGTCTAATCTGTCTGCATCTTGTACAATTTGCAATTCTATAGAAGGAATTTCTGGCGCTTGACCTCTATTTTTGAAAGAAATATTTTCAATAATGTATAGAACTTGATTAATTATATTTTCTTCCACATCTATACTTTTCAGAAACTCCAAAGAAATTTTAATAGCCAAAGTTTCGTCTCCGTCGTGGAATTTCGGGTCTGCAATATCGTGAAGAAGTGCCGCTAATTCTACAATTTCTGTATTAGCTTTTTCATTTTTTGCAATTTTTTTAGAAAGCTTCCATACGCGTTCTATATGAAACCAATCGTGACCAGCTTCTGCGCCTTCTAATCTTTGTTTTACAAAATTGATGGTTTTTTCTATGTTTTGATTCATTGCTCAAATTTACAAAAACCAATCGAGAACTATTTTCCAAAGTTGAAAATGCCTCGCTCTGAAAAAATTGATATGACCAATAGGTTCACCTGTGCTTTCAGAGACTTCTATGGTTCTGTAGGTGGTTTTCATATTAGAATAAGTTGCGTTCATCAGTAATTTCATTCCTTTCTCGGTAATCCATTCATCATCTTCCATATTTAGATAAAGTACTTCTTGAGTGAGATTTTTAGAATAATCGGGTGTTTTTTCTAAGAGTTTATTGATGGATTTTTTATGAATAATTAGCGTACGCCAATCATCTGAAACACCTTTTGGAAGGCTCTCGCCCAGATTTACCAATTGCGTTTCGAAATAACCTTTGATTTGTGTAACAATCGGTTGATACAACCCAAAACCCAATAACCCTAGAAATTTTACTTTTGTTTTTAAATGTCCAAAATAGGTATTTTGGGTAGCCACGAAACAGCATTTTTCGAAAATTTCTGAATCTGAATTCATCCCAAGAATTAAAGCACCTACGCTGTGACCGACTACAAATTTTCTGTAATGTGCATATTTTTCTTGAATAAAATCTGTAACTGCTTTATAATCTGTATTTCCCCAGATTCTCATACTAGCTTTGAAGCCTTTCATTTTTTGGGGTTTAGAAAGCGAAATCCCTCTATAATCATAGGTAATTACGGTATAACCGTTGTCTGCAAAATATTGTGCAAAATCGTAATACGTTTGTTGCTTAACTCCAGTTGCCGAATTGATCAAAAGAAGTTTCTGCACCGAATTTTTGGGTTCAAAAAGGGTGATTGAAATATCATATTGGTCTGAGGTTTTTAGCTGAATAATTTCCATTGATTAATAAAAAAAAGAAAGTTTTCAAAAATATCTAAAAAAAGAAAAGAATTCCAAAAATTTGAAATTCTTTGCATATCTTTTTGGGTTTGGATGTCAGTTTTTGTGAAAATGAAAGAATAACTGAAACGTGTTTATAGCCCTGATTGAGCCTTTGTTTGAGCTCTTTTTATTTTTTTGGTGTGAACCTTTTTAGCGTTTGAAACGCTGAAAGGGTTGAGCGTTGGCAAAAAATAAAAAAGCGAGTGGCGAAAGCAGGACTGCCTTTCTAAAAAAAATATAAATTTCTGCTCTTAGATTTTCTAAAACTCAAAATCTTTAAGATAAGGCAAACCGTTTTGTGAGCCTCGTTTTTTAGAAACTTTAAGAGAGACATCATTCCCAAATTTCACGCAATCGTCTATCTCGTTTCCGTGGCAATAGGCTACCGCAAAACCAGAGGTGAAGGCGTCTCCCATCCCCATTTTATTAGGCATTTCTTTGGGGTCGTTTCTGTAAAACCTCATCTCAGAACCGTTGTAATACACGGTAGAATTGGTGTCGTCTCTTAAGAATATTTTATTGGGATATTTTTTAAGAACTTCGTCTTTGGTATCTTCATCAAAAATCACAGATAAATCATTACTTTTCAAAACAATAAAAGTAGCATAATCTAAAATTTCTGGAGCGATTTTATGAGCCGGAGCTGCATAAATTCCTAATTTAGTTCCGTATTTTTTGCATTTTTCATAGACGGTTTCTACCACATTCATCGGAATTTCTAGCTGTACTAAAACCAAATCTGCGGTAGAGAAAAATTTATCCGGATTTTCTAGATGCTCTGGCTGCAAACGATGATTGGCAGAAGGAACTACCACTATGGCGTTTTTACCACCAGAAGCGGTAACGTACGCAGTACCTGTAGCAACATCTATATCCTCGTGTACGAAACCTACGTTTACGTTTTGATCTACCAAATTTCTAAGAATTTGTTGACCATAAGGATCCATTCCTACACAACCAATAAACATGGTATTTGCTCCCAACCTAGCGGTTCCTACTGCCTGATTAGCACCTTTTCCTCCGAAAAAAGTTTCAGACCTTACAGCCATTACCGTTTCATTTGCCTGAGGATATTTCTCGGTATTAAGAACTAAATCTATGGAAGAACTCCCTACCACTAAGATTTTTGGTTGTTCAGAATTGAATTTCATTATTTAAAAAGTTATTAATTATTTGTTTTGAAAAGTAAGACTTTATTCGGACTTAATTTCTATAAATTCTGCAATTATTTTTGCGGGATTTTTCTGTTCATCAAAGCCTATATAACAAGCGTAAAAACCTTCTCCGTATCCTGTTTCGAAAGCAAAAATTGTACCTTGTTTATTTTCGTAAGGTTTTAGGAAGGCAAATTGGTCTATTGCCCCATTTTCGTCGTAAAAATGCTGATGAAAAAAATCTTCATAAATCCCCAGAAAATCATTTCCTTTTTTCTTAAAAAGCTCTGATTCTAAAGCATTTAAGAGGTTTTGAGTTTCCAAATCCATAAAGCAGCCCATCCCAGATTCTACAGGATATCCAAAGATTTCTTCGCCCTTTAAATCTTTGATGTTTTGTCCGTCACAAACTGCCATTTCCCAAGTCGCAACTTCTTGATTTCCAAAAATTATTTCTACATAAGCAATACAATTGCTCTCTCTTTCTTTATGCACAAAAGTGGTAAAATCGCCTTTAGGAAACTTTACCGTAAAAGGTTGTTTATCTGGTGTAATCAAAGGATCACTTGCCACCAATTGACCACTACTAAGGTGTAGTTTTCCTACTTCAAAAGTTTCTAGAAGCGGGTTTTCTACAAAATTCTTAGAGAATAGTTTTTGTATGTTTTCTAGGTGTGTCATTTCTTTGTTGGATGTTTGATGATGGAAGATAGATGCTTTGCGAAACGCATAAAAACACCCTTCATCTTACTTCCAGCATTATTACAATGATTTTAATTTTTCTTCTAAAATCGCAATTTTATCTTGTGCGTCTTTTTGTTTTTTACGCTCTACTTCTACAATTTCTGGTTTTGCATTCGCAACGAATTTTTCGTTTGATAATTTTTTATCTACTGAAATTAAGAAACCTTTCAAATAAGCTAATTCTTCTTCGGTTTTCTTTTTTTCTTCGCCTAAATCTAGGTTTTCACTTAACGGAATAGAAACTTCTGTAGAACCTACCAAGAAAGTAAAACTCGGCTTATCTGTTTTCTCTGCGAAATGAATATCTTGAACGTTTGCCAGTTTTTTAATAACGTCTTCGTTTTCAAAATTTTGAACATTAGTGAACAATTCTACCGCTTCTCTTGGTGAAATTCCTTTAGTTTGTCGGTAATTTCTAACGCCAGAAATTAATTCTTTAGCCGTTTCAAACGCTTTTATATTTTCCTCATTGAATGGTTCTGCTTTCTTTTGTTGAGCAATTACCAATGCTTCTTCGGTATTTCTTTCTGCAATTGCTTGATACAATTCTTCGGTTAAGAACGGCATAAAAGGATGCAATAATCTCATCAATTCCTCAAAATAAGCGATGGTTTTATCATATACTTCCTGAGAAATTCCTTCTCCAAAATTCGGTTTTATCGCTTCTAAATACCAAGCACAGAAATCGTCCCAAACCAATTTATAAATTAAATGCAAAGCATCAGAAATTCTGAATTTCGAGAATTGATCTTCAATTTCGGCAATGGTTTTATTCATCTGATTCCCAAACCATTCTATCGTTTGCAAATCGGCTTCATTAGCTGGTTTATCTTCTTTTTTCCAACCTTGGATTAAACGGAAAGCGTTCCAGATTTTTGTAGCAAAATTTCTTCCTTGCAACATCAAATCTTCATCAAAAAGCAAATCATTTCCTGCAGCAGAACTCAATAAAATCCCTACTCTTACTCCATCTGCGCCATATTTTTCAATCAATTCAATTGGATCAGGAGAATTTCCGAGTGATTTCGACATTTTTCTACGTTGCTTATCACGTACAATTCCTGTAAAATAAACGTTTTTGAAAGGAACTTCGCCTCGAAATTCTAAACCTGCCATAATCATTCTTGCCACCCAAAAGAAAATAATATCTGGTCCTGTAACCAAATCTGAAGTTGGATAGTAATATTTAATATCTTCATTTTCAGGATTTAAACCTCCGTCAAAAACTGACATTGGCCACAACCAAGAAGAAAACCAAGTATCGAGAGCGTCTTCGTCTTGTTTTAAGTTGTCGGTTGTTAGTTGTTGGTTGTTGGTTTTTTCTTTGGCTAAAGCCAAAGCTTCTTCGATGTTTTCGGCAACTACAAAATCGTTTTCGCCGTCACCGTAATAATACGCAGGAATTTGTTGTCCCCACCACAATTGACGAGAAATATTCCAATCGCGGATGTTTTCCATCCAATGTCTGTATGTATTTTTGAATTTTTCTGGGTGAAATTTCACCTCATCATTCATCACCACATCAAGTGCAGGTTTTGCGATTTCAGACATTTTTAAGAACCATTGAACAGAAACTTTTGGCTCGATAACAGCTCCAGTTCTTTCAGAAGTACCAACTTTATTGACGTAATCTTCTGCTTTAACCAAAAGATTTTTTTCTTCTAATTCTTTGGCAATAAGCTTTCTAACTTCAAATCTATCTTTTCCGTTGTAATGTAAACCGTGTTCGTTCAGTTTTCCGTCGTCATCTAAAGAATCAATCATTGGTAAATGGTGTTTTTTACCAATTTCATAGTCATTAATATCGTGAGCTGGAGTAATTTTCAAAGCACCAGTCCCGAATTCTATATCTACATATTCATCTTCAATAATCGGAATTACTCTGTTTACTATCGGAACAATTACGTTTTTACCTTTCAGATGAGCATATTTTTCATCATTTGGATTTACGCAAACTGCAACGTCTCCAAAAATAGTTTCAGGACGAGTTGTAGCTACAGAAATAAATTCTTCAGAACCTTCAATTTTATATTTTAAATACCAAAGTTTCCCGTTCAGTTCTTTATAAATTACCTCTTCGTCAGAAATATTGGTTTTCGCTTCTGGATCCCAATTTACCATTCTATAACCTCTGTAAATCAAACCTTTATTGTATAAATCGACAAAAGATTTAATTACTTGTTGAGACAATTTTGGTTCCATCGTGAAACGAGTTCTATCCCAATCACAAGAACAACCGAGTTTTTTTAATTGTTCTAGAATTGTTCCGCCGTATTTATGCGTCCAATCCCAAGCGTGAACTAGAAATTCTTCTCTAGAAATATCAGATTTATTAATTCCTTCAGATTTTAGCTTAGCAACTACCTTCGCTTCAGTAGCAATAGAAGCGTGATCCGTTCCTGGAACCCAAAGTGCGTTGAAACCTTGCATTCTGGCTCTTCTTACCAAAACATCTTGAATGGTATTGTTTAACATATGCCCCATATGAAGAATTCCGGTAACATTAGGTGGCGGAATTACAATGGTGTAAGGCGGTCTGTTGTCTGGTGTAGAATGAAAATATTGGTTTTCTAACCAGTAATTATACCATTTTTGTTCGGTTTCCTGAGGATTATATTTTTCTGAAATTTGCATAAAATCTATGTTTTATTTATAACCTGCAAAAATACGACAAAATAGTGAATTTTTAAATGTTTAGAAGGCTTGATTGTTGGTATAATTCTTGATTGGTACAAAAGACTTAAAGAAAAATGAAATTTTAATCTTTTTTTAAGAATTAATTTATAATTTTGACGTATAATTTTCAAAACAAAATAAGAGATGAAAAAACTAGTTGGAGGTCTATTATTATTAGGTGCTTTTGCATTTTCTAATGCACAGACAATTACTTTTGATAAAACCACTATAGATTACGGAACTGTAAAAGCAAATTCTGATGGAAATAGAGTTTTTACATTTACCAATACAGGTGATAAACCTTTAATTCTAAGCAATGTGCAACCAGGATGTGGATGTACTGCTTCTGAATACACTAAAGAACCAATTTTACCGGGTAAAAAAGGGGAAATTAAAGTACACTATAATACTGCTACTGTAGCGCCATTTAAAAAGACTATTGATGTATTTTCTAATGACCCTGCAAACGGAAGAATTGTACTATACATTCAAGGAACTGTTGTAGCTCAGTAATTTAATAGAAAATATCTTTGAATAAATTAACCGTCATAATGACGGTTTTTTTTATTTTTATACTCTAAAAGATAAAAAATGGACAAAAATTTCACCAAAGATTTTCAAGTAAAAGAAATTTCAAAATTCAAAATCAAAGATTTCAGCACCACTTACAAAGGAAAACTGAACAAAGAAGAAGGAGAAAAACTACTACAAGAAGAAAAAAAGAAACTCTATGAATTGCAAGAAAAACTCTATGCAGATGGCAGCCAATCTCTTCTAGTGGTTTTACAAGCGATGGATGCAGCGGGAAAAGACAGTTTAATAGAACACGTTTTCGGAGGTGTGAATCCGCAAGGTTGTGAAGTAACCAGTTTTAAAGCACCTAGCTCTAAAGAATATGGTTTTGATTTTATTTGGAGACACTACACTGCCCTACCCGAAAAAGGAAAAATAGGAATTTTTAATAGAAGTCATTACGAAAGTGTTTTGGTATGCAAAGTACATCCGGAATATAATTTGAGTGAAAAAGTATGGAAATCTGTTGATGAAATAAATGAAAATTTCTGGCAAAACAGATACGAAAGCATCAGAGATTTTGAAAAACATCTGGCAAGGAATGGTACAAAAATTGTGAAAATTTTCTTACACGTTTCTCCAGAAGAACAAAAACAACGATTTTTAGATAGAATAAATGAAGAAGACAAAAATTGGAAATTTTCTGCCGCAGATTTAAAAGAAAGAGCCCGTTTTGGAGATTATATGGAAGCTTATGAAGAAGCCATCAATGAGACCAGCAAAGAACATGCACCTTGGTTTGTAGTACCTGCCGACAAAAAATGGTTTGCTAGATTAACTGCTTTACAAATCATTATAGATGCTTTAGAAGATATGAATCTGAAATATCCTGAACTACCAGAAAACGAAAAAACAGCATTAGAAGAAGCAAAAAAGCAATTGGAAAATGAAAAATAAACGATAAGTTTACAGTAAAAAATAACTTAAAAACTAATTCCATGAAAAAATTATCAATTTTTATAGTTTTATTAATAGGAGTAATAATATCTGCACAAGTTCCTAGGTTTGCGAAATATAACATTGCAGACACTGGAGCTCAGTTTTATTTCCCTACAGAACCAAAATTCACCAAAGCTTTATCTAATGATAAAAATGAGGTTTACACCGCATCTACTATTTTTGCCAATGTAGATTACGGAATTATTGCAGTAAAACTAAATGAAGATGCTATAAAAAACAATGATTTACCCGAAGAAAAAATGATTTCTTATGTAGATTTTCTCAATGAACATTTTCTGAAATTCACTAAAAAAACTGATTACGGAAAAGGTCATACTCTAGAAAACCAACCAGATGTAATAGGAATTTTAGAATACGGAGAAACAGAAGATGGCACTACCTATACTGTGAAAGCCTGGACTAATAAATCTATGATTGTAGTGATGTATGTAGGTTCTAAAAAAGAGGTAAATGTCAACTTTCAGGAGATTTACTTTAAAGGAATAAGGTTTGGGAAATAGAATTTTATGAATATTTGGAAAACATTTTTAGGTACAATCATATTGATTATTATAATGAATCTTTTAGGGGTAATTTCTTCATGGGCAAGTTATTTAAATAATATTCCTATTGCAATTTACTCATTAATAAACACTTTCATAATTGTCATTGTTTATATTTATTTCATTAGATTTTATTTTAAAAAGGATTATATTTTTGATATAAAAACAAGTTTTGTTCATTTTAATGAAAATATTCTTTTCATTTTAATACCGATTGCAGTTGGCTTGAAAATTTTCCAAGAACCTTTTTTTGAAATTTATAGAAGAATAACTTCTTCAGAAGAATTTCCTTCTCAAGTACTAAACATAAATACTCAACTAGATTATCAATTTGTTATTAGAGCAATTCCCGCATTGGTAATAGCTCCTATTTTTGAAGAATTAATTTTTAGAAAATATTTTATTGATAGTTTAGCAAAAAAATACAGTTTTGTAAAAAGTATATTATATTCATCTCTTTGCTTTGCTTTATATCATCTTCCAAATTTTTCTAATCTTTTACCTACTTTCTTTTTAGGTTTAGTAGCTGGTTATTTGTATGTAAAATCAAAAAAAATTATTATACCAATTATCCTACATTTTCTATTAAATTTTAATATTGCATTATTAAAACTATATGGCAAAACACTTTTAGATAGTATAGACAAGCTTAATCTAAATATATACTATTGGATTTTTTTCTTAATTGGAATTATATTATTAGGAGGTGGCTTATTTTTATTTAATCATTATATTGAAAAAATAAAAAACTCGAAACTTTAAACACAAGAAAAAATCCACAAGAAAAACGATAAGCCGGATTCTGTTTCCCGATAAATCGGGATGCTTGTTATTTATCTACGATTTACATTACTGCAAATCTTGAGCTGTTTACCCCTCGATTTTCGCAGCGAGCAACTGCTAGTTCTAGAATTTCTTCTAAAACGCTCGATATACTTAACATTGCATCGCATAGAGTTTACCTGGTTTCACTACAGCCGAACTGTACTTGCTTTCTGTTGCACTTGTCCTCGTCTCACGACGGAAGGTTGTTAACCTTTATGCTGCTCTTTGATGTCCGGACTTTCCTACCCCAATTTCTTGGAATCAACAAGCTGTTTTTCTTGTGGAGTGCAAAGATACGGAAATTGTTTGATGTGAGATGTGAGATGTTAGATGCTGGATGTTGGATGTTGGGAGAATTGGAGAGTTGTAGATGATTGTTTCGAACAATGTAAAACTATTTCAAACAGCTTCAAACCACATCAAACCTTTCAAACAATATCAAACCAATTCAAACAACTTCAAACAATGTCAAATTATAATTTTAAATTTTTGCTATATTTTCTTTCTGTTTCTGCATTGCGCCCCGACTTGAGCGGAAATCCTTTTTATAAAAAGCGTTGGGAAATGTTTTGGGTTTTATAAAAAGATTGGGAGCGGAAGGCGGAAATTGGCGCCCAAATAATATAAAAAATTAACATTTCTATTGGTAAGAAAATTACAGTTTATTCTTATCTTCGCTACTTAAAATTGTAGGTTTTGGACGCTAAACAGAAAGAATTTTCTCAGTTGGTAAAGAATAATCAGGGGCTTATCCTAAAAGTCTCTAGATTGTACACCAATTCTCTGGAAGATGAACAAGACCTTTTTCAAGAAATTGTGTTACAACTCTGGCGAAGTTACGACTCATTTAAGGGGCAATCCAAAATTACGACTTGGATGTACAGAGTGGCGCTTAACACGGCAATTACGCTTTTTAGAAAAAAAACAAAATCTCCGCAAACAGATGAATTGATGGATTTCCATCAACGGGCGTTTATGGAAGATGATGGCGAAAAACAACAACAGATTTCTCTGCTCTACAAGGTGATAAAAATGCTGCCTAATGTAGAAAGAGCGATTGTGATGATGTATTTGGATGACATTCCTTATCGGGAAATAGCGGAAAACCTAGGGATAACCGAAGTAAACGCAAGAGTGAAAATGAATAGATTAAAGAAAACTTTAAAAGAACTGATGCTGCAACATGGCTAATCAAGATTTTAATATAGATGATTTAAAAAAATCGTGGCAAGAGCAAACGGTGACTGAGGTGTACGGAACTTCGGAAATTGAGGCGATGCTGAATAAGAAATCTAGAAACTATATGAAGTACATTTTTTGGATTAGCTTGGCTGAGTTTCTATTTTTTGTAGCAGTTAGTATTTATACCATATTTACGGCAGATAATAATGAGAGTTTTCTGAATATGATGAAAAAACTAGGACTGAAAATAACCCAAGATATAGAAATGAATTTTGGACATCTTTATTTTGCTTTGAAAATTTTCAGCTTATTGATTACGGCTGGTTTTGTGCTATTATTTTACCGTAATTATAAAAAAATAAAAGTAGAATGTAACCTCAAGAACTTGATTGTACAGATTATAAAATTCAAAAAGACGGTTAATGCATTTATTTTGACCAATATAATTTTATTGATTCTTATAATGTTTGCTCTTACATTTTTTACTATTCATGCTCTTAAAATGCAAAATATTCATCTAGAAAATCCTACGATTATTGGTTTTTATGCGGGGATTATTATTAGCTTAAGCTTTGGAATATTGTTGGTGCTCATTTATTACAGAGTAGTTTACGGAATTATTATGCGAAGATTGGGTAAAAATCTAGAGCAACTCCAAAAAATAGAACAAGAACAGTAATAGGTCTCAAAATATAAAAAAACCTTCAGACAATTCTGAAGGTTTCGTTTTATAATTCTTTTCTCAATCTCGCGACTGGAATATTGAGTTGTTCTCTATATTTTGCAATAGTTCTTCTGGCAATGTTGTAGCCCTTTTCTTTCAAAACTTCCACCAGAGCATCGTCTGTAAGAGGTTTTCTTTTATCTTCTTGACTGATGACTTCTTGCAAGTGATTTTTAATTTCCTTGGTTGAAACTTCTTCGCCATCATCATTCGTCAATGAATCTGAGAATAAATTTTTCAACAAAATTATTCCACTTGGTGTATCAGCATATTTGCTTTTTACTACTCTAGAAATGGTAGAAATATCAAAACCTGTGATATCTGCTACGTCTTTCAGAATCATCGGTTTGATGTTTTTTTCATCTCCGGTTAAGAAATATTCTTTCTGTAATTTTACAATTGCAGAAATGGTTTGCATCAGCGTATTTTGTCTCTGGTTAATGGCATCTATGTACCATTTTGCAGCATCTAACTTTTGTTTGATGAAAAGTGCGGCTTGTTTATGTTCCGCAGAGTTTTTATCGTGAGAATAAGTGCTTAAAATTTCTTTATATTCCTCAGAAATTCTAAGAGTTGGTGCATTTCTACTATTCAAAAGCGGAATAACTTGTCCGTCTTTT
>ERZ650312.578-NODE-578-length-20503-cov-10.630624_pt1 | contig 20503 bp, 18 predicted proteins | sample MGYA00376248_ERZ650312 | MGnify/ENA primary metagenome ERZ650312 (study PRJEB26733, sample SAMN07839316) | wastewater metagenome | biome: urban; feature: wastewater treatment plant; material: waste water | place: USA: North Carolina | collected 2016-07-28 ... | reverse complement strand
TGCGAATATCAGGCCAAAATAACCATTGCGGCTTGAATTGAGAGATGGTATCTACGCGGATGGTGCTGCCGAACTGCTTTTATTTTGTAAGGTTATTTTTTTGAATGGGTATTAAACAACGCTCACCATTGGAAGCGCCCACGCTTGATTTTCAGGCCGCCTTGCTGCAATTGTGCACCCAGGCCGTGGTTGCGCAAGGCGTGGGTTAGCGCCACGGCCAGCCCATCGGCGGCGTCGGCCTGCGGCGTGCCGGAGAGCGCGAGCATGTGCACCACCATATGCTGCACCTGCTCTTTGGCCGCTTTGCCGCGCCCGACCACGGCCTGCTTCACTTGCAGCGCGGTGTATTCGTGCACCGGCAATTGATGCATCACCAGCGCCGCCATGGCCGCGCCGCGCGCCTGCCCCAGCATCAGCGTGGCCGCCGGGTTGACATTCACAAACACTTGCTCGATAGCGGCTTGCTGCGGCTGATAAGTGCGCACCACTTCATCAAGATGGCGCACAATCACTTCGATGCGCTCGGCCAAAGGCGCGGCCGGCGGGGTTTTGATGCAGCCGGAAGCCACATAAATCTGCTCGCGCCCGCACACATCGATCACGCCGAAGCCGGTAACGCGGCTGCCGGGGTCGATGCCGAGGATGCGGATGGTGTCGGAGTGGCTCATAAAATCAGGTGTTTGGGCAAAATAGGGAAAATCATCAAAGCGGCAACATAGGGCACCGTTGCCGCCATCGGGGTATGGAAAAATATTTTGAGATCTTTGCAAAAGCAAATATAGTGGAATGCAGGAAAAGTGACACAACGGGTAGGTTGGGTTGAAAACCCAACAAGCCCACAGGCCGTCTGAAACGTTGGGTTTGGCAACCCAACCTACCTGTTATAGTGCGTAGTTTTGTATCACTTTTTCCTGCATTTCACTATATCTGTTGCACCCGCGCAGGCGGGTGTCCAGGATCTGTTCACACTTCTGAAAAATAAATTTCCTATAAAATCAAATGTTTATTGTTAGCACTTTGATAATGCCTGCCTGCCCGACAGCTGAAGCTGTGTTTCAGGCTGGGCGCCTGCCTGCGCAGGCGCAACAAAAAGGGTGTTTTGCGCAGGGCTCATTTTGTTTCAGACGGCCTGAAATTTAGGCAAAAGCAGAGGCTTTTTTAAAATGCCGCTCAGCCTTCAAAAATCTTTCCGGCCCGTCATTGCGGCGCAGGCCGTCTGAAAGATATAGGAAGCCGCATCTTTCAGACGGCCTTTATTTATCAGGCATTCAGCAAATCTTCATCCAGCGTTAAATCTTCGTTTTTATTCACCGCCACTTTGCGCTTCAAAATGTTTTCGGCGATTTGCTGCGCTTCGCCGAGCGAATGCATTTGATAAGTGCCGCATTGATATTCGTTGAGCTCGGGAATCTGGCTTTGGTTTTGCACATCGAGCACATCCTGCATGGCGGCGAGCCAGGCATCGGCCACTTGCTGCTCGTCGGGTGTGCCGATCAGGCTCATGTAAAAGCCGGTGCGGCAGCCCATCGGCGAAATATCGATGATTTCCACATGTTCGCCGTTGAGGTGGTCGCGCATAAAGCCGGCAAAAAGGTGTTCTAAGGTGTGAATGCCTTTTTCGGGCAGAATTTCGTGATTGGGCACGCAAAAGCGCAAATCGTAAACGGTGATTTCATCGCCTTTGGGCGTGGTCATGGTTTTGGCCACGCGCACGGCGGGGGCGTGCATACGGGTGTGGTCTACTTTGAAGCTGTCCAATAAGGGCATGGCGGTTCCTGTGTCTGTGTGTTGCAAACGGCCTTTATCATAACATTTTTTGCATGATAAAAGGCCGTCTGAACGCATGGTGTTCAGACGGCCTTTTGCCGGATTCAGTATCAGCGGCTCTCGGTGCGGCGCAGCGGGCGGTAGGCTTCATCGGCTTGAGTCTGTGCGGCGGCGGGCATCACCAATTGGGTGCGGTCGTCATTTTTTGAAGCGCGTTTGATGTTGTCGTGTTGCACCGTTTGCAAGCCGGCAATTTCGCCGTGGTCTTGCGCGTGCCATTGCGGCTGGTGGCTGCCTTTGGCGGCGGCCAAACCGGCGGACAAAGCAATGATGGCGGCGAAAGTGGTGATTGCGGTGTTTTTCATGAGGGTTTCCTTTTTCAATGATTTCAGTTGGTTTTGGGTATCAGGCATTGTTTGCCAATCGATGTGCGTATTGTATGGATTTTATTTTGATTGATAAATATGAATTTTATTGAACAACTATTTCCTAATAGGAAAATATAAAACATCAATATGGCCGTCTGAACGCATTGCTTCCAGACGGCCTTCAGCTTGATTCAAGCGATGGGTATCAACGGCTTTCGGTGCGGCGCAGCGGAACGTAAGTGTTGTCGCTGTCGGTTTGTGTTTGGGCTGCGGGCGCGACCAATTTCACGCTGTCGTCGCTTTTTTCGGCACGCTCGGCATTATCTTTCGGCACAGCCTGCAAGCCGGGGATTTCGCCGTGGTCTTGCGTGTGCCAGCTCGGTTCATGGGCACCTTTAGCGGCCACAAGGCCGGCAGACAAAGCCGCAACGGCGGCAAAAGTGGTGATTACGGTTTTTTTCATGATGATTTCCTTTTCCAAATAATTTCAGCCTGATTGCGAAATCAATCCATTGTTTGCCAATGGATATGCATAGTGTATGAACTCCATTTGCGCAGATAAATGCACCTGATTTTAAAGGTGTGAAATTTTTCTTTAAGAGAAGCCATCAAAGGTAAAACAGGCCGTCTGAATAAATTTAGAAAGAACTTAATTGCCTAATAAAGCTCTAATTTAAGGCTATGCCAGATAATATAGCTGAAAATAAAGGATAAAATGCCACAGCGCTTCTGCGCCTTTTAGCACTTTATCCTTTATTTCATTATCAATATTCATGTTCGGCCTTCACCGCCATCATGCATTCAGACGGCCTCAAACCTATGCAAAATACTGTTTATGCCATGCTGCCGACAATATTCAACCGCCGGTGAGCGCCATCACGCGGATGATTTTGTGCGGGCTTTCCACAAATTCGTGCTTTTCCGGCTTCATCATCATGGCGCCGCGAATCGCCGCCTCCAGCTCGGCATCGCTGCAGCCGTCGCGCAGCAAATCGCGCAGCGGCACTTTGTCTTCCTGCCCCAAGCACAAGTGAATATTGCCGGTGGCCGACAAGCGCACGCGGTTGCAGCTGGCGCAAAAATGCTGGCTCATCGGCGTGATCAGGCCGAGGGTGAAATCGCCGCTGCCGCTTTGCCAATAGCGCGCGGGGCCGCCGCCGATTTTGCCTTCATAAGGTGTGAGGCCGAATTTCTGCTGCAAATCGGCGAGCACGGGTTGCAGGCTCACTTTGGCATGCGCCTGCCCGGTGGCACCCATCGGCATGGCTTCGATCAAATTCAGGATAAAGCCGTTTTCGATGCAGAAAGCCACCATGTCGTCCAAATCAATATCGTTGATGCCAGAGAGCGGCACCATATTGATTTTGATGCGCTCAAAGCCGGCGGCCTTGGCGGTTTTGATGCCTTCGAGCACTTGCGGCAGGCAATCGGTGCCGGTAATGTCTTTCACGCAATCGCTGCGCAGCGAATCGAGGCTGATATTAAGCCGGCGCACACCAGCGGCGCGCAATTGGTGTGCCTGCTTGCCCAATTGGGTGCCGTTGGTGGTGAGCGAAATATCTTCCACACCCGGTTGGCGGTTGATTTCGGCCGCCAAATCGGCCAAACCTTTACGCAGCAGCGGCTCGCCGCCGGTGAGCCGGAAGCGCTTGGTGCCCAGCCGCGCAAAAGCCGAAGCCACCCGCGCCAGCTCTTCGATGCTGAGCCATTCTTTGGGCACGGAAAAGCCTTTGAAGCCTTTGGGCAGGCAATAGGTGCAGCGCAAATCGCAACGGTCGGTCACGGAAATGCGCAGATAATCTACGGTGCGGCCAAATGCGTCGGTTAACATGGTGATGCTCGCTTTAACGTGGTGTGGTGTAGGATATTATTTTTCAACGATTTTATTGTATGCCGCAGCGTGTTTTTTGTAGATGCTGCATTGTGCTTAGCGGCTAGTTATTTCGGCGGATAGGCCGGCTGCTTGAAATGATTATAAACGATAATGCCGCATAAAAAATCAAGAGGCCGTCTGAAAGCTTTCAGACGGCCTCTCTGATGATATTGGATCTTACTGCATTTCCGAGCGCTTGAAATGGCGCGGCCGAAAGCCCAGCGCCACCAACGAGCCGAAATAAAGCACCACGCCCAGCGCCACCAGCGCCATCAGCTGCGCCGCTTTGTGCAAGCCGTGCGCGCCCACCCATTGCAGCGGCAGATAAGCCTGTGCCGCCCACAAGCCGCCGCCCATCACCAAAAGCGCGAGCACAAGCTTGGCGATAAAGGTTTTCCAGCCTGCGCCCGGCTGATAAAGCCCTTTTGCCCGCAGCAGCACATAAAGCAGGCCCGCATTCAGGCACGCGCCCAGGCCGATGGCCAGCGCCAGCCCCACATGCTGCAAGGGGCCGACAAACACCAAGTTCATCAACTGCGTGCACACCAGCGTGAAAATGGCCACTTTCACCGGCGTTTTGATGTTTTGGCGCGCATAAAAGCCCGGTGCCAGCACCTTGATCATAATGAGGCCGATCAAGCCGAACGAATAAGCAATCAGCGCGTTTTGCGTCATCACGGCATCATTGAGGGTGAATTCTTTATACATAAACAAAGTGGCCACCAGCGGAAACGAGAGCACCGCCAGCCCCACCGCCGCCGGCATCGCCAACAGCATACACAGGCGCAAGCCCCAATCGAGCAGGGCGGAGAATTCCTGTGTGTTGTTGCCCGCCACATGTTTCGACAGCGTGGGCAGCAGAATCGTGCCCAAAGCCACGCCGAGCACGCCGGTGGGCAATTCCATCAAGCGGTCGGCATAATACATCCACGACACGCTGCCCGATTGCAGAAATGATGCAAAAATCGTGTTGATCACCAGCGAAATCTGCGCCACGCTCACGCCCAAAATCGCCGGTGCCATCTGCTTCATCACCCGATTCACCGCCGCATCTTTGATATTGAGCTTCGGCCATTTCAAAAAACCGAGCTTGGCCAGCCACGGCAGCTGAAAGCCCAATTGCAGCAAGCCGCCCACAAACACCGCCCACGCCAGCGCCATCACCGGCGGCTCGAAATAAGGCGCCAGCCACAGCGCAAACACGATAAATGAAATATTCAAAAACGTGGGCGTGAAAGCCGGAATGCTGAATTTGTGGTAAGTGTTCAGAATCGAGCCCACAAACGATGAAAGCGAAATCAGCAAAATATAAGGAAAAGTCACCCGCAGCAAATCCACCGACAGCGCGAATTTATCCGCATCTTTGGCAAAGCCCGGCGCCGACACATAAATCACCCACGGCGCGGCCAAAATGCCGATAGCGGTCACAATCACCAAAATAAACGACAGCAACCCGGCCACATGCTGCACAAAAGCGCGCGTGGCCTCTTCCGATTTCGTTTGCTTGTATTCCGCCAAAATCGGCACAAAAGCCTGCGCAAACGCCCCCTCGGCAAACACCCGCCGCAACAGATTGGGCAGCTTGAAGGCCACAAAAAAAGCATCCGTGGCCATGCCCGCGCCGAATGCGCGCGCAATAATCGTGTCGCGCACAAAGCCGAGTATGCGCGACACCATGGTTAAGCTGCCGACTTTGGCCAGCGCGCCGAGTAGGTTCATAAGCTTGTTTCTAAATTAAAGAGAAATGGATTGAGGCCGTCTGAAAGGTTGAACAGGCAACCATCAGGGTTTCAGACGGCCTTCTCTATAAATAGTTTTATAAAAGATAATTATGTTTTCATTTCACAAAAGCGAACATATATTTTTCCTTCCCTTGAGGCAATTTGTTTTTTCCTCATAATTAAGTCAGAAAAAGTAATTCTTTCTTCTAAAACTGCCATTAAATCAGAGCCGTCCATTAATATTACGACTTTATCTTTTGCTTGAAATGCTGATACGCCCGCTAAAGAAAAGCCATCAATTGAAAGAAATAAACCTAAAGTATTCTCCAGTTTGGATTTAACTTTACTTTCAAATACGACTAAATCTGCCTTGTTAATCAACTCTTTCTGCCATTTGGCTTCAAATAAATATTCTGTTCCATGTAATGAAAAAGCGCCATCAATTTGCTCGCCTAGAATTTTAAATGATGCTTTAGGATCAAGGTCATATAAAGAGAAGATACGATACATCAACTGCTCCAGCTGGAAACCGCGCTGTTGACTATTTTGCTCACTAATCAATGCAAAATATTCATTTTTTATTTCGTCAAGCTGCTTCTTTGTATTTTTAAAGGCAGCTAGCTTAGCCTCTGCCAAGCTCTTCTTTTCTTGTGCCTCTTGTTTAGCATTTTCTTCCTGTTGGTGTGAATTAACCAAGATTTTCAGGTGTTCAACAGCAGTTTTGGCATTTTTAATCTTGTTTTTTCCATCCTCTAAGTGTTCTAGGTGAGAAAAATTAGGAAATTTACAAATTTCAGAGCAAATTTTAATTAAATCATCAGTATATTGCGTGTTTCTTGTTAGCAGAGTTATAAGATCGGCTACGATGTCTCGCTTTGTTTTATTCCAATCTAAGCAGTGAATTATTGATTTATTTGTTAAGCATTGAAATAAAAAACTTTTTAAATCGTTCTTATACCAATAAACATAAATTAATGCCTCTTCTAATGCCCTTACAGCTATTGGAGAGAGTTGTTTTCCCATGCTTACCTCGATACGAAAAATAAGAATTTTTTGTGGTAGATTCAGGTAATTTTTCAGACGGCCTTTGGTCTTATTAAAACTTAAAACGTAAACCCCGTTTCCAATTCATCATCACCCACCAAATCCACCAGCAGCGCATAAAGCGGCGCCAAATCATTGTAGCGGCGGGCGGCGCGGCGCAGGTAGTTGAGAAAGCGCGGAATTTCGGGGCGGTATTTGTCTTTGCCGTCGCGGTAGTGGAGCCGTGCGAAAATACCGGCCACTTTCAAGTGGCGCTGCACGCCCATCCATTCAAACTCACGGTAGAATGCATCGAAATCGGCGCTCACGGGCAGGCCGGCGGCGCGGGCTTTTTCCCAATAGCGTATCACCAAATCAAGCACGAATTCTTCTTCCCATTCGATAAAGGCATCGCGCAAGAGCGACACCAAGTCATACGAAATCGGGCCGTAGAGCGCATCTTGAAAATCGAGCACGCCGGGGCGGCCTTGCGTGAGCATCAGGTTGCGCACGATAAAATCGCGGTGCACATACACTTGCGGCTGCGCGAGCAGGGGCGGCAAGAGCGTGTCTACCGTTTGCTGCCACCATTGGCGCTGCTTGAAATTGAGTGTTTTGCCGAGCTCCTTGGCCACAAACCAATCGGGGAAAAGGTTGATTTCGCGCAGCATCACTTCGCGGCTATATTCGGGCAATTCGCCGGCGCGGCTGGCTTTTTGCAGCACCACCAATTCGTCAATTGCTTCGAGCAGCAGGGCTTTGTGCGCGATTTCGCGCTCATCGTGCTCTATGGCGGCCAGAAACGTGGTGTTGCCCAAATCGGAAAGCGCCATAAAGCCCAGCGCTTCATCGGCCGCCAGAACTTGCGGCACGTTTACCATGTCGAAAAGCTTTTGCACCTTCAAATAAGGTGCAATGCTCATTTTATCGGGCGGCGCATCCATGCAGATAATGCTCTGGCCGTCTGAAAACGTGGCGCGGAAATAGCGGCGGAAATCGGCATCGGCGGCGGCAAAGGTTAATTCGAAGCTTTGGTCGGGGAATATGCTTTGCAGCCATTTTTTTAATTCGGTTTGTCGTTGCATGGTGGTTTTCAGGTTAAAATAAACGCTATTTTAACATAGCGGCTGCTTGGGTTTGATAAATCTCATGGCAGGCATGCCGGCTGGCAAACCGACTCTAAGGTGATATTTTGGCTCGTTCATTCTCATTCAAACCGCTGGTGTGGGCGCTCGCTGCGGCTTTTGGCGCGGCCGGCGCGCAAGCTGCCGATGATTTGTCGCTCGGCCGCACCTGCCTGAGCTGCTCGCCCGAAAAGCTCGGCGAAGAAGCCGCCGCCCATGCCGCGCCCGAAATCCGCCGAAGCGGCGAAGCGCCGCTGCCGGCCGACTACACCCGCATCAGCGCCGATGAAGTGGCGGGGCAAACCAACGTTACCGTGCGCGCCGAGGGCGATGTGATTGTGGAGCGCAATGATCAGGTGCTCAATGCCAAATGGGTGGATTATAACCAAAGCAGCGATGTGGTTACCGCCGGCGAGGGCTTCACGCTCTATCAAAACGGCACCACCATCAGCGGCAGCAAAATCGAATACAACCTCACCGAAGGCAGCGGCAGCAGCACCGACACACGGCTGGATGCCGAGCACGACGGCCGCCGCTTCCAAAGCGTGAGCGAGCGCGCCCAAATGCAGGGCAACGGGCGCTACACCTTAACCAACACCCTGTTCAACACCTGCCAACCGGGCGATGCGAGCTGGTATATCAAAGCCAAAAGCATCGAGGCCGACCAAAACACCGGCATCGGCGTGGCCCAAAATGCCACGTTGGTGTTTGGCGGCGTGCCCGTGCTCTACACCCCGTGGGCCGATTTTCCGCTCAACGGCAACCGCAAAAGCGGCCTGCTGGTGCCTGCGCTGAAAATCAGCTCCGACGGCGTGGAAGTGGAAACGCCTTATTATCTGAACCTGGCGCCCAATTACGATGCCACCATCACCCCCGGCATCATCACCGGCCGCGGTGTGCAGCTGGGCGCCCAATTCCGCTATCTGCAGCCCACTTATGCCGGCCGCATTCAGGGCAAATGGATGCCCGACGACCGCCGCAGTGAGCACAACAACCGCGCGCACCTAATCTGGCAGCACCAGCAGCAATTCACCCCCACGCTTAGCGGCGGCATAGATTACAACCAAGTATCCGACAACGATTATTACCGCGATTTCTACGGCCGCGACGACAGCGCCAGCAACGTCAACCTCAACCGCCAAGCCTGGCTCAACCACAACACCCGCTTGTGGGGCGGCACGCTTGACAGCTACGCCACGGTGCAGAAATACCAAACCTTGGCCAATTCGGATGGTTATAAAACCGAGCCTTACTCCATCATGCCGCGTTTTTCCACCCGCTGGCAAAAGCCGCTGGGCAACGCCCAAATCAACGTGTTCGGCCAATACACCCGCTTCGAGCACGACGACAAACAATCGGGCAGCCGCTTTGTGGTTTACCCGAGCGTGAAATGGGATTTCCACAACCAATGGGGCTATATCCGCCCCAAAATCGGCGTGCACACCTCTTATTACGATCTCGACAGCCTCGATGGCGCATCGGGGCGCACCACCAGCCGCACCCTGCCGATTTTCAATATCGACAGCGGCATGACCTTTGAGCGGCGCACCCGCTTATTTAGCAACAACTATATCCAAACGCTGGAGCCGCGCCTTTTTTACAACTATATTCCCACCAAATCGCAAAACGACCTGCCCAATTTCGACAGCTCGGAAAACAGCTTCAGCTATGACCAGCTTTTCCGGGAAAACCTCTATTCGGGCAACGACCGCATCAATTCGGCCAACAGCATTTCCACCGCCGTGCAAACCCGCATCCTCAACCCCGAAACCGGCGCCGAATTGCTCCGCGCCGGCATGGGGCAGAAGTTTTACATTAAAAACGACAACGTATTGCTCGACGGCAGTGTGAGCCGCTACCAGCGCAACCGCTCCGACTGGATAGGCTTTGTTCACGGCAACGTGAGCCAGAGCGTGAGTATCGACACCGATATCCACTACAATCAAAACCAAAGCCGGGTGGAAAACTTTGCCGCCGGCATACGCTACAATCCCGAGGCCGGAAAAGTGTTAAGCGCGCGCTACAAATACGGCCGCAACGAAAAAATCTACCTGCAAAGCGATGGCGACTATTTTTACGACAAGCTCAGCCAAGTCGATATGGCCGCCCAATGGCCGCTGAAAAACAACCTTTATGCCGTGGCCCGCTACAACTACGCGCTCAACGTCAGCCGCCCGCTCGATATGCTCGTCGGCCTCGAATACAAAAGCGGCTGCGGCTGCTGGAGCGCCAGCGTGGTGGCGCAACATTACGTCACCGGGCTCAACAGCAGCAAAAACGCCGTGCTCTTCAGCCTGCAACTCAAAGATTTGAGCAATATCGGCAACAACCCATTCGAACAATTGCGCTTGGCCATTCCGGGCTACAGCAAAACCAACGAGGTAATTCAAAAATGAACCTGAAACCCCTGATGCTCGCTGCCTTTTTTGCCGCAGCACTGCCCGCCGCCCAAGCCGCCGATGTGAAAATGGTCGACGGCATTGCCGCCGTGGCCAACAACGATGTGATCACCTACCGCGACCTCAACCAAGCCGTGGCGCGCGCCCGTCAAAGCCTGCCCAAAGGCAGCAACGTGAGCGATGCCGAATTGCGCCGTCAGGTGTTGGGGCAGCTCATCAACCAATCGCTGGTGGTGCAGGCAGGCCAGCGCAACAATGTGGGTGCCACCGATGCCGAAATCGATGAAGCGCTCGCGCACAATGCCCAAAGCAACAAAACCACCGTTGCCGCGCTTTATGCGCAAGCCGCCAAACAAGGCATCAGCCGCAACGCCTTGCGCCGCAATATCGCCCAAAGCATCATCAGCCAAAAAGTGCAGCAGCAAGCCGTGATGCAGCATGCACGCGTGAGCGATGAAGAAGTGGATGCCTTTATCAGCCGCGCCGCCCAGCAAGGCGTTACCCTGCCCGAAGGCGCGCCGGTGCGCCAATACCGCGCCCGCCACATTCTGCTGCGCGCCGACAGCGATAATGCCGCGGCCGCCGCTGAGAGCAGCATCCGCAAAATCTACAGCCAGGCGCGCAGCGGCACCGATTTTGCCGCCTTGGCGCGCGAATATTCGCAAGACGGCAGCGCTGCGGCCGGCGGCGATTTGGGCTGGTTTGCCGATGGCCAGATGGTGCCGCAGTTTGAAGATGCGGTGCACCGCCTGCGCCCCGGCCAGGTGAGCGCACCGGTGCGCAGCCAATTCGGCTGGCATGTAATCAAGCTGGAAGAAGTGCGCGATGCCGGCACGCCCGAAGAGCGCCAGCGCAATGCCGTGCGCCAATATCTTGCCGAGCAAAAAGCCCAGCAAGCCAGCACCGATTTGCTGCGCCAATTGCATGAAAGCGCGTTTATCGACATCCGCACGCCGTCTTAAAGCATGATGCCGAGAGGCCGTCTGAAAAGTTTCAGACGGCCTCTCGTATGCGTGAAAGAAGAATAATACCCATTCAAAAAAATAATATACAAACGGGCAGTCTGTAGGTCGGATTCTCGAATCCGACACTTGTTCGCAGAACAAGCATCAGGGCCGCGGCAAATGCCGGGTTCGAGAATCCGGCCTGCAATCCAATCGTCCAAACAACCTGCAATCTGTCCCCATTCCCTCAGAGAGCAGCTTAGAGTCTGCCGTGTTTGATACGGGCGAGGATCGCAAGCGGCACGTTTGAGCGGTGATGTGAAACAACTTGTTTAGCGATAAATTTTTGATGACAAATCATGTCTATATTTATTTTGGCCGCCAAATATCGGGCTAAAAAAAGTCCGAGCGGCGATATATATATAGTGGAATGCACGAAAAAGTGATACGGCAGGTAGATTGGGTTGTAAACCCAACCTACGCCGTTGCAAAATGTAGTTTTGTGTCACTTTTTCTTGCATTTCACTATATTTTCAATATTTCATCAACAGAAAACCAACGGATAAACCATGAAAGCCATGATATTGGCCGCCGGCCGCGGCGAGCGCATGCGCCCGCTCACCGATACCTGCCCCAAACCCCTGCTCCAAGCCGGCGGCGAGCCGCTGATCGGCTGGCATCTTCGCCGCCTCAAAGCAGCCGGCTTCACCGAAATCGTAATCAACCATGCTTGGCTGGGCGCGAAAATCGAAGCGGCGCTGGGCAGCGGCGCGGCCTATGGCGTGCACATTGCCTATTCGCCCGAAGGGGAAAAAGGGCTGGAAACCGCCGGCGGCATTGCCACCGCGCTGCCGCTGCTGGGCGATGCGCCTTTTTTGGTGGTGAACGGCGATGTGCTCACCGATATTGATTTTAAAGCCGCTTTTGCCGCCGCCGAAGCCTTGCAAGCCGGCAATCTGCTGGCGCATTTGTGGCTGGTCGACAATCCGCCGCACAACAGCAGCGGCGATTTCGCCCTGCAAGATAATGGCAAAGTGGCTTCCGACACAGCCGCCGGCCATGCGCTCACCTTCAGCGGTATGGGCGTGTATCAGCCCGCGCTGTTCCGCCACACGCCGCGGCATCAGCCCGCCAAGCTTGCGCCGCTGCTGCGCGAAGCCATGAACAAAGGCTGCGTGTCGGGCAGCCGCCACGCGGGGCTGTGGCTGGATGTGGGCACGGTCGAGCGCCTGACCGAAGCCGATGCGCTGGTGCAAAGCGGGCGCATTTCTGCGCCTTAAGCACAACCAATAACCATCCTCTTGATAAGTGCACGCTTTGCCGCATTATGTGCCGCCCGTTGTTTGATGCCGTCTGAAAACTTTCAGACGGCATCAAATCTTTGCCATATTGCCGCACCGATGAAAAACAGCTCAAACTCGTTATCAATTTCAAAACCATATTGAAATGTCTAAAAAAAGCTTGAATGCCACACAAGCTTATCCTTTTGTCTAAAAATCTGCATAAATACTGTTATGAAATACATAAATTCTGTATCATTCGACAACTTGTCAATCTGAAAAATCTCTTTTTATGAATACCCCGGTTTCTTCCATTTCCGAACCGCGCTCCACTTGGCGCAGCAAATTGCAGGCCATCGGCCCCGGCGTGTTGATGGCTTCGGCCGCTGTCGGCGGCTCCCACATTATCGCATCCACGCAGGCCGGCGCGATTTACGGCTGGCAGCTGGCCATGATTGTGGTGTTGGTGAATCTGTTTAAATATCCGTTTTTCCGCTGCGGCGCGCAATACACGCTCGACACGGGCAAAAGCCTGCTGGAGGGCTATCAAAGCAAAAGCCCGGCTTATCTGTGGGCCTTTTTTGTGCTCAATCTTTTTGCCACGGTGGTGAATATTGCCGGTGTGGCGCTGATCACGGCGGCGATATTGAGCTTTATGCTGCCGGGCATCGGCATCAATATTTTGGCCGGCGGCGTGCTGGCGGTAACGCTTTTGGTGTTGCTGGCGGGAAAATACAGCGCCTTGGACGGAGTGTCTAAATTAATCATGATCGCGCTCACGGCTTCTACCGTGGCGGCGGTGGCGATTGCAGCGGCCAACGGCGGCGCGCCGCGTGCGCCCGATTTTATCGAGGCTTCGCCATGGAATATGGCGGCGCTGGGCTTTATCATCGCGCTGATGGGCTGGATGCCCGCGCCGATTGAATTTTCGGCCATCAATTCGCTATGGGTGGCGGTGAAGCGCAAGCTGGACCATGTGTCGTATCAAGACGGTTTGTTTGATTTCAACGTCGGCTACATCGGCTCGGCCTTATTGGCGCTGGTGTTTTTGGCGCTGGGGGCGCTGGTGCAATACGGCACCGGCACCGAGGTGAAGCTGGCCGGCCCCGCTTATATCGCCCAACTCATCGATATGTATGCCCGCACCATCGGCGATTGGTCGCGCTGGCTGGTGGCCTTTATCGCTTTTTTCTGCATGTTCGGCACCACGCTCACAGCGGTGGACGGCTATTCGCGCGCCAACACCGAAGCCTTCCGCCTGATTAAAGGTGAAACGAGCTACAGCACCCGCGCGCTCTATATCTGGACCGTGCTCGGCTGCGCCGCCGGCATGGTGGTGATTCTGTTTTTCAAAGGCGCGCTCGCACCGATGCTGAAATTTGCCATGATCACCGCTTTTCTCACCACGCCGGTGTTTGCCTGGCTCAACTTGATGCTGGTGCGCGGCGGCGCACACCGCATCAGCGGCGGCATGCTGGCTTTTTCCTGGCTGGGCTTGATTTACCTGGCCGGCTTTGCCGTGCTTTTCCTGCTGCAATTGGTGGGCGTGTTCGGTTGAGATAAGCCGGATAAAATGCATCGTGAAATGAATGGTAAACAGACCCTAGGGTCTGTTCACCATTCATCCGCGAGTAAGATTTTGAGCGCAAAAGCGTGGCTGCAAGGCGAAAAGCACAGCAAGGTTGAACACCTTGCGAGCATTTTCAACGCAGCAGGCGCGTTTTTGAGCCAAAATATTGCCGCGTGATGAAATGTGAACAGACCCCAAGGCCGTCTGAAATTTTTTCAGACGGCCTTGGTCTAACTTGAATGGTTAAACCAAGCACTTTCAGCTAATATGACAATTGAGCAAATTGCTCAATCCATCTAGATAATTATTGAGGAGTTATATCATGGCCTACATCACAACAAACGATGGCGTTGAAATTTTCTACAAGGATTGGGGGCCGCGTGATGCAGAAGTACTATTTTTCCATCATGGTTGGCCGCTCAGCTCGGATGACTGGGATGCACAATTATTATATTTTCTCGGAAAAGGATATCGTGTTGTCGCACATGACCGCCGTGGCCATGGCCGCTCGTCTCAAGTATGGGATGGTCATGATATGGATCATTATGCAGATGACGTTGCGGCTGTGGTCAAACATTTAGGCATCGACAAAGCGGTGCACATCGGCCATTCAACCGGTGGCGGCGAGGTTGCACATTATATTGCCAAACATGGTGAAGCTCATATTTCCAAGGCAGTATTGGTGAGTGCTGTGCCACCGTTGATGGTAAAAACCGATAAAAACCCGAATGGATTGCCAAAAGAAATTTTTGACGACTTCCAAAATCAGCTCTTTAAAAACCGTGCTGAATTTTATCGTGCCATACCCGAAGGTCCTTTCTATGGATTTAACCGCCCGGATACAAAACCTTCAGAACCAGTAATACAGAACTGGTGGCGCCAAGGGATGATGGGCGGCGCCAAAGCCCATTACGACGGCATTGTGGCATTTTCTCAAACCGACTTTACTAAAGATTTGAAAAAAATTTCTGTCCCCGTGCTTGTTTTGCATGGTGATGACGATCAGGTTGTGCCATTTGAAATTTCAGGAAAATTGTCAGCCGAATTGGTACAAAATGGCACGTTGAAAGTTTATCCGGGATATTCTCATGGAATGTTAACAATAAATGCCGATGTGATTAATCCGGATCTATTGGCATTTATTCAAAGCTGAAACCTGAACAATAAAAAATCAAAATACCCAAAAGCTTTTCTTAACCGGACAGCTCTTTTCTGCTTGAATTTACAATCCAAATAGAAAAGAACGACTATTCGGCAACCTATGCAAATTTTTACCCTCTAATCAAAGATAACCACAAAGGAGGCAAATCATGAGAAAGCTTTTATCTGCACTGCTGCTGGGCGCATCGGCGCTGGCCGCAGCACAAAGCACCGAGCAGAGCTATATTCTGGTGGGCAGCTACACCGATGAAGTGCACACCGACGGCATTTACACGCTTTCGTTCAACCCTCAAAACGGCGCGCTCAAACGCGTGGGCAACACGCAAAATGTGCGCAATCCTTCTTATTTGGCGTGGTCGAAAAACCGCGATTTCCTTTACGCTGTGAATGAAAACAGCAGCCAAAACGATGAAGTTTCCGCTTTTAGATTCGACAAACGCAACGGCAGCTTAAGCTTTATCAACCGCCAGCCGGTAAACGGCAGCGCCGCCTGCTATGTGGCCGTGGATCACAGCGGCCGCCATCTGGCCGTGGCCAACTACAGCAGCGGCAATGTTTCCCTTTATGATCTCGAAGCACAAGGCGGCATCAGCCCGCCGCGCCAATCGCTCACCCTGCCCAACCTCGGCCGCCAGCCGCATGCCCACACCACCGTGTTCGGGCCGCGCAACGATTTGATGCTGGTTACCGATTTGGGCAACGACCGCATCTACCAATACCGCTTTGATGCCGGCGCGATGCAGCCGCTGCAGGCAGATCCGCGCGTTTACCGTTTGGGCGAGGGCGAGGGGCCGCGCCATTTGGTGTTCAGCCAAGATGAGCGCTTTGTGTATGTGCTCAACGAATGGGCGGGCAATATCGCCGTGTTCCATTTTGAAAACAACACGTTGGTGCACAAACAAACGGTGGTATCCACCGATATTCTGCCGCCCGGCGAGCGCAATAAAGGCAGCGCCGCCATTAAAATCTCGCCCGATGGCCGCCACCTTTATGCCTCCAACCGCGGCAGCACCAACAATATCGCCATCTTCAAAATTGCCGCCGACGGCTTGCTGAGCAAAGTGGGCGAACAAGCCACCGATGCCCACCCGCGCGATTTTTTAATCGACAAAAGCGGCCGCTGGCTTTTAGTGGCCTCGCGCGACGGCAATTCGGTGAAAGTTTACCGCGTGAACACGCACACCGGCCTGCTCGCCGATGCCGGCCAATCGGTGTCGCTGCCCAAGCCGGTGATGCTGCTGGCTTATTGAGCAGGGCTGCCGACCATTGCGCCTAATAAAATCAGGCCGTCTGAATAAAGTTTCAGACGACCTGATTCATTTGCAAACCCTATTAACCCCATAATCAAGCGGGCGCACAAACGCCCGCTCGCTCAAGCTATTTCACCGCTTTCAAGCGCAGCATTTCCTGCAACATCGCCGGGCGCCCAGCATAAATTTGCCGCGCCGCTTCCATTTGCACGGCCATCGGCTCGCGCACCACGGCAAAGCGATCATACAGGCGGTTGAGCTTTTTCACCCACTCGGCATACTTCTTGCGCTCCGTGAGCATGGCAGCTTCTGCCACCATCAGCTCAAGCCAATGCAAGGCTACGCTATTTTGCTGCGCTTCGTCCAAGCAGTCGATATATTGTTCCAGCAAATGCGCTTGATGGGTTTGCTGCAATAAGCCGCCTAATTTTTGCGTGCAGTTTTCCAAGGCATAAAGCTGCGCCAGCGCATCGCTCCGAACGTGGTTTTGCTGCAATTTTATTTCCTGCTGCGCAAATGCACCCGGCCAATCTTGGACGGGAATCAGCGCGCGCCAGCGCTGATAATAGTTTTCATCAATGCTATAGCCGCCAAAGGCCAGCGCTTCGGCATATTCCTGCGCGGCCTGCTGTTGGCCGGTTTGCGTGGCCACTTCGAGCAGCAGCGCGCGCCATTCGTTCGCCATGCCTTGTTGATGCCCGGCCAGCGCCTTTTCCAAACCCTGCACCAACAAGCGCTCGGCTTGCGCCCATTGCTGCCGCGCCATCAGTTGATCAACGGCAATGCGCCGCATTTCGGGGATGCTCAAATGATCTTGCAGCCATTTTTCCGCCTGCGCCGCATCAATAAATGCCAACACTTCATATTTGCGCAGAATCAGGCGCTCCCGCTCATAGCCGTCGCGCTTCAAGCGCGTGTATTGCGCGTCGAGCCAAGCCAGCACGGCATCGGCGCGACCCGATTCGCATAACGCAGCCTGCCACAGCGCGACGGTTTCATCAAACACAATCCAATGCTCGTCAGAGTCGGCCAATATGCTCTGCCAAAATTTTTCGATTTTGGCGCGCAATTTGGGCTCGGCTTGCCGATAAATCGTGTTGCTCATTTCGATGCAGTGAAAAATCGCATCGCCCAAGATGCCGTCTGAATCATCGGAATATTGGATAATTTTGTTCAGCCGCTGATACACGGTTTGGTGAAAGCCAAACGCATCTTCATCAAACAACACATCGGCATCTTCCAGCAGCGTCCACACCGCATCGCCCAAATCGCCGCTCTGCCGATAATCGCAGCCGCGCGCATAGCGGCGGAATAAGGCGCGCGCCTCATCAAGTAAGGCCTGCGCCTGCGCCGAGCCCATCTCCGCCGCCGCACGCGGCTTGGCCGGCTTTTTCAGCGCCGGCGCTTTGGGCAATTCGGGCGGCTCGCCGGATGAAACGGCATACCACACCGCCGCAATATGTTTGCACAAAGCATCATAAGGGCAATCGCACAAAGCCTGGCGGATGGCACCATCGGCGCCAAAGCGCAGCTGCACCCGATAAACCTGCCGCTTGCTGCCGGCCACTTGCGCCCGCCAAGCGCCATCGCTTTGCTGCTGCACCGATAAAATTTTGCCGCTGCGGTAATAATCCGCCCCGCGTTCAGCAATGGTTTGCCCGAGCGCGGCGGCAATCGGGTCGGCAGCTTTGTTCATCGGCAGGCTCCGCTGGTTTGATAGATGATAGAGAGATAAGGGTAAGGGAATTTGGCGGCCGCTTCAATGCGCTTGCGCGGATTTTTCAAAATATTGAGTTAAAGGCCGTCTGAAAGTTTTCAGACGGCCTTTAAACAGCACCGACAAAACACTGAGACCATCCCACATCTATTTGAAATAAAAAATAAATTTTGATAAACTCAATTTATCAACCCCAAAAAAGGAGCCCGCCATGAACCTGCCCTTATTCAGCCTACAAGACCAAATCGCCATCGTTACCGGTGCCGCCAAAGGCATCGGCAAAGGCATTGCCGCCGTGCTGCGGCAGGCCGGTGCCACCGTGGTGGTGGCCGACATCGACGAAGCCGCCGGCCAAGCCACCGCCCAAGCGTTGGGTGCCGACTTTTACCCGCTCGACGTCACCCACCAAGCCGACTGCCGCCGCCTGATTGCGCAAGTGGCGCAGCAATACGGGCGTGTGGACATTTTGTGCGCCAACACCGGCATTTTCCCGCAAGCCGATTTGGCCAGCATGACCGAAGCCGACTGGGACACCATGCAAAACGTCAACCTCAAAGGCATGTTTTTTATGGTGCAGGCGGCCTTGCTGCAAATGAAACCGCAAGGCTACGGCCGCATCATCATCACCTCGTCCATCACCGGCCCCATCACCGGCTTTCCCGGCTGGGCGCATTACGGTGCCAGCAAAGCCGGCCAGCTCGGCTTTATGCGCAGCGCCGCCCTCGAATATGCCCGCCACGGCATCACCATCAACGCCATCCAGCCCGGCAACATCCTCACCGAAGGCCTGCAAGCGCAAGGCGACACCTATCTTGAGCAAATGAAGGCCGCCATTCCCACCCACACCCTCGGCCGCCCCGAAGACATCGGCTACGCCGCCGCCTTTTTCGCCGCCCGCGAAAACGCCTACATCACCGGGCAGGCGCTGGTGGTGGACGGCGGCCAGATTTTGCCGGAATCGCCGGAAGCTTTGTTGTGAGCCACAGAATAATCAAATATGGAAAAAGGCCGTCTGAATGGGCATAAAACCCTTTTCAGACGGCCTTTCATTTTTATTCACACATCATTGCACATCGCGCACCTGCACCGCCTTGTCAAACAGATTCACCCCGCCTTTCACGCCGAAATCCAGCGTGGTCACATTATAGGCAATATCAATATCCGCCTCGGCAAACGCCTGTTTCAGCTGCATAATCACCTCGCTTTTGGCCTGCATATAATGCGGATATTGCTGAAAATCAATCCAAAACCAAATTTGAAACAAATAAGCCGAATCGCCGATATCGGTGAAATAAAACGCTATATCCTCTTTATCCACCACACAATCCAAGCCCTTCACCGCCGCGAGCGCCACGCTTTGCACATGCGCCAGATCATCGCCGTAAGACACGCCGCTGGAAAGCGTAATCCGCCATTTGCCCAACGTTGAATAATTCAAAAACACCCCGTTATACACCAACTGGTTGGGCACATAAGCCATCTGCCCCTCAATGGTTTGCACCGCCGTGGTGACCAGCCCGATTTCCTGCACCGTGCCCACATATTGGCTGATGTTCACCCATTGCCCCACCTCAAAAGGCCGCTGCGATTTGAGCAAAAAGCCGGCAAACGCATTAGAAGCCACATCTTTCAGCGCAAAGCCCGCAATAATGCCGATAATGCCCGCGCCGGCCAGCATATGCGTGATAAAGCTGGCCAAATTCAAAATTTCCAGCGCCAGCACCACGCCCGAAAAACACATCGCCCCATACACCACCGAGCCCACCAGCTTGCCCGTTTTATTATGCGGAAACAGCCGCGCATACACCCGCACCGCCGCCCGGCGCAGCAGCCGCGCCAGCACATAAAAAATCAGCAGCACAATCAGCGCCGACACCATATCCGGCAACGCACGCCACAGCTGCGCCTGCCAGGTGTCGAGTGCGTGGGTGACTAGGGATAGGGTTTCCGGTTTTTGCATGGAGGGTTTTCTGTTTGAAGTTTGATAGGAATATCGGGGATTATAGAAGATATTGGTGGGCGGGGCGTAATATCGGTTTTCAACTTGAATTTACAATTCAAGGGTAAATCTCAAGCGCTTCGGCATTCCTGATGGAATGGATTTGGAACGTTGGCAGCTGTGGACCCGGTGAATCAAGCTGAAAAAGAAAGCCCCCCCAACTCTGTACTGCACCAGCCTTTGGCTTCTCAGAGAAGGGGGATTATTGGTTTAATCATAGAATAAAGCAGCAAGCCTGTTAAGTTTGAAGCCAAGCCAAGGCCGTCTGAAAAATGTTTCAGACGGCCTTTGTTTCACCCCCTCACGC
>ERZ650312.576-NODE-576-length-20524-cov-4.974693_pt1 | contig 20524 bp, 22 predicted proteins | sample MGYA00376248_ERZ650312 | MGnify/ENA primary metagenome ERZ650312 (study PRJEB26733, sample SAMN07839316) | wastewater metagenome | biome: urban; feature: wastewater treatment plant; material: waste water | place: USA: North Carolina | collected 2016-07-28 ... | reverse complement strand
GAACAATTGCTTCAGTTGTTGTCAGACTACGGTGGAGATGATGTCTTAAGTAAGCATCAAATGGCTGAAATAATAAAATTAACAAACATATTAGTTAAACAGGAGAAATTAGAATGAAATTAGGATTAGATATAGGTAACTCAACAGTTAAAGGTGCACTTCTTGATGATGAAAATACGCTTATTGCGAATATTAAATTCCCATCAGTTGTGACTAAAGTGGCTGATTCGAAATATCTTTCATATCCATATGAAGAAGATTTTTATATTCAAGTTGTAGATAGCGCACTTGAACACTTTGAAGGTATTACCGCAATTGGTGAAAAAGCTATCAATATGCCGGGTTATCAAGAATTCGATGTAACATCAACTTCTTATAAAGCAAACAACCCAATCACTACTGCCTTGTTGTTCGGCGCTCTTGCGGAACATGTTACAGAAGATGGTCAAGTGGATTTGAAACTTGCTGTCACTGTGCCAATCGTAGAGGCAAAAACACTTGGACTTATTCAACAATATAATGAACTACTTACTGGACAACACGTTGTAATGATTTACAGACAATCCGGTATTGTTCGTATGGTGGTTAATGTGGAACAAACCATGGTCTTGAATGAGGGCCAAGCGGGGTTCTTGGGCTTGCTAGATAACTCTGATGCACATTTTAGGGATGCGATGACCAAAGTCTATGAATCATTAGATGAAGATACTGACCCAGTTGGTAGCTTTGAAGACTTCTTGATTGTAGATATTGGAGAAGGTACGACAGACCTTGCGGTCTTCCGTAACAAACGATTCAATCCCGACTTCTCATACAGTGTTACTCGTGGATACGGTAACTTGTTGGAAGACGCTATTTCTAATGCGTCACGTGAAAATCTCACTATTGAAAGTCGCAAGGAACTACAGAAGGTGTTGGAATCAACAAACAAACGTAGAGCAGAACGACGAGAATTGTGGGAACATTACGTGACCCCTACAAAAGCGGCATTTGTGGATACTGTGGTCGATACTATCTTGAAGACATATGGTTCACGTGATTACTTCGATGCAATTATCTTCCTTGGTGGTGGATTCTCAGCGCTGACAGGATACACTGTAGACATTGGACAAGTGTTGACAAGGGATGAGAGCATCTTCAGAGAACTTCAAAAACGTTTGAAAGCGAATCAGAAATCTGCAGACTTGATATTCGGTGTCCCGGCTCCGTATTCTCAAGGTATTAACGAACGTGGTTTGAAACAAGTGTTAAGTCGGATGTAGTTGAGAAGGTGATAGCTGACGGGCTATTGCCTTTCTTTTGTAACTAAATTGTAATAAAACTATGCTTGTGTTTGTGTTAAAAATATGCTATAATATAGGAAAAGATACAGAAATATAGGTATGTAAGATACGGAAAGGTAAGGTATGAAAGGTAAAATAGCTGTTATCATTGCTTCCTTTTTGAGTTTGATAATTGTAATTGCTGCAGGTAGTTTCGCTTACTATAATCAAAACATTTCTGAAACTAAGGAAGTTTTGACTGAGAAAAAATCAATATTGGTTGCACATATTGAAAATGTTTCAAATGAAAATGAGCAATTACAATCATCTATTGAGGAAAAGAATAAGGAATTGGAATCCGTTAAAAAGGATATACCAGAATTGGAAACAAGTATTGGTTCATTGGAATCTGAATTAGATAAATTACAAAAACAAAAGGATGCTTTGACTAATGAATAAATTGAAAAAATATTTAGTTCTTTCTTCATTATCATTATCCTGTTTATCACCAGTTGTATTTGCTGAGGATACAAGTCTTGAAAATATACAAATCAAAGATGAACATATCGAAAGATTAATAACAGAAATAGAAGACCAATTGGAAACGGTTAAATCTGTTAATACAACAAATACAGACTTACAAGAATATGTTACGAAAGTTTCTGACTCTTTGGCATCATCAAGAGCTCAGGTCGATAAACTAACCAAGGCGAAAGAACAATTAAATAAGGATATTGAACAGCTCAAAGCTGATATAGCAAAAGCTGAGGAAGCTAAGAAAGCTGAAGAAGCCAAAAAGGCGGAAGAGGCAAAACTGGCTGAAGAAGCAAGACTAGCTGGAGAAGCTAAGGCGTCAGAGGCTCAGGCGGCTGAAGCAAGTGCAAGTGTTGCAACAAGCGTAAGTACACCTGCTACTTCTACAAGCTCTACAACCTACACTGTTGGTCAAGAACGTGAAGCCTTTGAACAAATCGTAATTGATTTAGGTATTAGTGCGTCAGATAAAGCCATTTGGGCGGATATAATCACCAATGAGTCCGGGTGGTCTTCTACTGCGACAAACCCTTCATCTGGCGCATACGGTTTAGGTCAAGCGTTACCAGGCTCTAAAATGGCTCCATACGGTGGTAACTATATGACAAACCCATATACCCAGTTGCTGTGGATGAATTCGTATATTATCGGTCGTTATGGAAGTTATGCGAATTTGGCTAATTTCTGGGCTGCAAATCATTGGTACTAAATATGAAAACTGCTGATTGTATCAAAATTGGATATGTTATACTTGTAGTTGTGGCTATTATATTGATATTTTGGCCACTTCTATCGCTCTTGTTACATTTGTAATAAATGTAACTAACTTGTAATAGGAAAGGTCTTGATTCGACTTGAAGAATGTGATATAATAGATATATGAATAGGAAAATTAAACAATTTTTGATGTCAGCCGTGGTATTGACTTCCTTTGTGTCGTTCAATATTGTAAGGGCTGATGAAATATCAAATAAATTAACGGAAATAACTATTAAACAATCTAAATTGGAGTATAAGGCTTCAGAGATTGAGGAAAAACTTAAAAATCTAGACGAAGCATCTGAGATGAACGCGAATGTCAACATGCGTGGTATCGTTAAACAATCAGAAGCATATAAATCTCTAGAAATGGAATTACTAGCAACAAAGGCTGATATTATTCATGTTCAGTCTATTCGAAATAATATAGAAAAAGAAGTTAAGGAAGCCGAGGAAAAGGCTAAAAAAGAAGCTGAGGAAAAAGCACGTAAAGAGGCTGAAGCTCAGGCTGAAAAGGAAAGAATTCTTAGTATCGCTGTTGACACTGACGCCGGTGAAACCAACATGTTGGCTGAAACTGGTTATATTAAAGTAGGAACAGATGCTTATCAAGTATACCCAACAAGTGGCTCATACCCAATTGGTCAATGTACTTGGGGGGTTAAAGCACTAGCACCTTGGGTTGGTGATTATTGGGGTGATGCAGGAAACTGGCTATATTCTGCTCAACAACATGGGTTTGAAATAAGCACAACACCTAAAGTCGGCTCACTTGCTGTTTGGACTAGTGGGTTTTGGGGTCACGTGGCCTATGTTGTCGGCGTAGATGGTGATAATATTCAAGTTCTTGAATCCAACTATGGTGGCTCCGGTTATGTTGTCGACTCTAGAGGTATTGGAAATTACCGAGGATGGTTCAACCCAGTTGATGCAGGTATCGCTGGATACGTATACCCTAAAGGATAACCGTTGTTTGGTTGTATACCATAAAGGATAACCGATGTTTGGTTATTCCTTTTTTGTGTGTTATTTACTACTTTATTGCCAACTAGGTCACAATACTTGCTTTTTGAAAACACTTGTGGTATAATAAGTGTATACAAGTGAAGAGCTCTGGTCTATCAGAGTAATCCACAGAAAGCTGGTATATAATGACAGTACTTGAAACATATAATATTATTGTGGACGGTATGACTCAAGAAGACCGGGAATTCCGAGATGCTATTATGGAATTAGATGCGCGTGCAGATTTCTATACCCTTAAGCGGTCTGCTCTAAATAAACTAAACCATGCAATGATTGGTTTGGATATAAATAGAGAAAGGGAAATTGAAATCGTTGGTATGGTTGATTTTGAAAAAAATCACATGGTCATTCAAGAATTATCAGGTGAAAAAGTCTATAATCTTGATGAAATTGACCCTCGTTATCTGGCCTATATTAACAATTTGGAATATGTCGCTGGTCGAGAGAATACCCGACTTCCATTATCTAGAATCGCTTTGGAATTATTAGATGAACAAACTCCAGAAATTGAAGCCAAGCCAGATTTGACCAAACTCGAATCTAAGCCTAGTGAAATTTCAGGCACAACAAAGCTCTTGAGACAATCATTCAACAATGAAATGCTCTTGCTTGTTCAATTAGATAATTTCATTAAAGATAATGGATTAGAAACCGTTGTTGACAGTCATAAGGATGACCTAACTAAATTAGTTGGTACTCATGCTTACGACTATGATTTTAAGAATTCAGTTGAAAAACTAGAACATGAAACATTAGATATAATTATAGACAAATGAAAGAACAAATTAGTAAAGAAATCTTCGGAACTGAAGACTATGAGTCAGTGCTTGCGGTGTTATCACCAGGCGATGCCTCAGTTAGAGAATTCGAAGATAGACTAAAATATTTAGGGGTACAAAATGGCTGATAATAAGCTTATTAACAAAATTAGTACATCAGTAGGTCGTGATATGGATGGATTTATTAACCATCTTGATGACCGTACACTCGAACGCTTTGTGAATATTATGCAAAGACCAAATATTCAAGTTCGTGTTAATACTACTCGTGCACCGTTCGGTGTTACATTAAACACTCCTTATGGTGCTATTCAATTGGACAACCAATTGGTGGCTGAATCAATGTATGTAAACGGTACAAAATTTACCGTTCGTGATACATCTATTGATGGTGTGGAAAAATTAGTCGGTGGTGTTGAAGCGGCTAAAGAAGTCCTTGGCGAAACTCAAGGTCGTCAAAGACGTGGTCGTAAAGTTCGCTCACGCAGACGTACTCGTGAAGAAGTACCTTTTGAAGAAGTACAACGAGCAGCTGAAGAAGAAATCAGAGCAGCAGGCGTTAACTATGACAACCTCTTTGATGAATTAGGCGGTTTGATGGCTAACTCAAACGTAACAGCTAAAGATTTGGCTGATGAATTATATTCAAATAGGGTAGATGAAAAAGATATAGCACATTTCTTGGTTTATGAAAGCCAATATCGAAATGATGTTATCTCAAAAGCCTACAACCTTCCTCTTGGTTCCCAAGAAACTGAATATAACTTCCAACCTGTTACAGCAGATGACAGCTTCCTTGGTCGCTTAATCACATCCCTTGGTGAAACTGAAGCAGAATATGATGCGGAAATGGGTGCGCTTAGAATCAACGACCGGGTTATTACAAACCTTCCATCTGTTGATGAAAATGGAATTTTCTCAAATGGTCAAACTCGCTATATCCCATACCATGTTGGATACTTTGCTGAAGGTGAAGGTTCACGTGTTGACCGCTTGCGGGTAATCGACCCTGTACAAACAGCACTGGATTCCGTGAAACTACAATACGACCTAACAAATGGTGATATTAAATTCCAAACTATCCTAGATGTTACTCGTAACCTTGCTGAATACGACAACCATCCATATGGTCAAGAAATTCTAGACACCTTGAAGAAAAAAGTCGTTTTGGATAAATCACTTCTTGTTACAAACTCACTACATGCAGAATTCAAGGGTAAAACTGACGAAAATGGTGCCGTAGCCCTTACCATGTTGGATGAAGATGCTGAAGGTGTAATTGACCCACTAGGTACATCTAACGGTGGTAATATGGGTGCTATCTTCTACTTGACTAAAGACGCTGAATTTAATCCTGATGGTAGCATTACTAGAGGTCAATCTAAATACTCAGCTTGGGGTGAGGTTCTGTCTCAATTCCACGTTGATAAAGATAACTTCAACCGTAACCAGATGTCATTTAATGCTGGTTTAACCTCATACGACATTAAACTTGTAAACGTTGCCTTTGCTGAAATGGGTATGTTTAACGCTGAAGATACTATCTGGGCTACTAACGCTGGTGCTGAACTCTTTGCAGGTGAAGGTGAACACCAAAAAGCTAAAGTGGTCGGCGATAAGATGCAAGACATGGGCCACGGGGACAAAGGTGTTATCGGTTTCATAGCTGACCCAGATATGGACATGGATGAAGCTATCGAAAAAGGTGAAGAATTCCACGTTCAAATGGCTAAAGATAACCCGGATTTACACTTTGTAGTGTCACCAATCTCTGTTGCTTCTCGTATGAACATGGGTATTGCCCATGAAGGTTTGATGGGTCAAAATAAAATGGACCTCAAATTACCAAACGGTGAGGTTGTAAAAGACGGTATTACTCAAATGATGTATATGAGTTTGCCACAAACAGTAGAACACAAGTCTAAAGACTACAGTGTAGACAATGGCGCTCGTAAATACTCATCACTATACCGTTATGCCTTATCTTCTAAGATTGGTGAAGAATTCTATAAAGAAGCATTCATTAATGAAGATGTCAGAGCTCAACATATTGATGAGATTGCAACAGCCTTCCAACGTCTTGGTGTAACTTTTGAAAATGAAGATGCATCAATGGTTAAGAAGGGTAATGTCTTCTTGTCTGTAACATCTCCTGCAACGATTTCAGCAGATGACTTGTCACTGATGACTCCTGCAGTTATCCGTAAAAAATTGACTGAAGAAATGGTTGATGGTCAAATCAATATTGATTTGGGTGATACACAACTCATCTCACCAATGACAAAAGAACCCGTAGTTGATGAATACGGTCGCAATGTCCTTCCAATTCGTGTAACTAAAGATGGTGGTATTCCATTCCGTTATAATGAGATGTTTGAGAAAATATCCCTTAACAATATCGGAGAGATGCAAAGAGCCTACGACCATGCAATTGGTAATGACTACTCACAATTGACCCGTAAAAACAACCTCTTGAAAAATATAGACACTATGGCCTTTGAAGAAGGTGCTCGTACTGACGTACTTATCTTCGACCCACGTCTCGGTTTGAATGAGGTTAGAAGTGAACTTAAAGACGATATTGTAGCCTTCCACCGTGACCCAGCTATTAAATCTGGTAACACCTTGGTTGGTGTAAACGTTGGTGGTGGTGCTCCTGGTACACTCGCAACCAGTCCTATGATTGCTGTCATGCAAGATGCTGACGGTGACGGGGATACTCAGGGTGTTAAAGACCTTCTACACTTGTCAGATGAGACTCGTGAAGCCATGCTCATGCTGGCATCTCCTGTTGAGAACTTGAACCATTATGGTGAGGTTAACCTTTCACTCGGTGGTCACTTTGAGGCAATGGTTACAGCGTCAGGTGAAGACGTGTCTGATATTACCTTTGCAAACGGTGAATCAAACTATCATGTGGCTCGGATTGTTGAAGACCACATGCACAACATGTTGAAAAATCCAAATGTTTATGGTGCTTATGCTGTATCATTCACAGATGAGAAAACAGTGTTGGATAGTTTAGGTAAACTTGCTGATGATGGTATCAAGGGTAACCGTGAAGAAATGGAACACCGTTTCCATGAGGGTTACACTGTTGAAGAAAACCGGGCTGTTATGAAGGCTCTTATTGCCAAGTCTGAATGGACAGGTCTTGCTGGTGCGATTACAAACAACGTGATTGCAGCCATGGGTGAAAAAGAATTTGACGCTGAACTCGTTCGTGTTACCTTCGATATGACCCACACAATGACCCAATCAGTTCTTCAGATGAAAAAGAACGCTGATAAGTTGCCAATAATTGATGAGTCTATCAACAAGATGAAGGCTGTTATGGCTGGTAAAGAAGATGCTGAGCAAGCTCGTGAGACTCTGAAAGATATCACTAAGGGATTGATTCCAGAAGCAGCTGTTGATAAGTTCGTTGATATAGTTGTGGATAGACAGGCAAACCTTCCATATCGTACAGAAATGACTCGATTCGGTGATGGTGTCCTATCTGGTACAGGTATGACAACAACTAAACTGGCTTATATAACTGGTAACAACTTTAGTAACGCCATCCGTAAGGTTGCAGAACAACCACATGCTGTGACAGAAAAACCAGTTGAACAACCGGTTGAGCTTGATGCGGATACATTGAAAGACTTGGAAAGTTTAGAAGCATCTATGGGGTTATAATATGGTGAATAAAGAAGATATTAAAAAGTTTAGAGAAGGGTTGGGTAAGGGCTTTCGAACTGAAGGCTCCTACACCCACTTAGACCCTGACCAGTTAGCTAAATATGGTTTTGAAACGGATAAATACTTAGTCACTCGTGAAGAAGCTACAAACATATTCAATCAAATCTCAGAGAAAGAAGGTGTCGCACCTTTACGTGATGCCACTGGTTACATGCCTTTAGAGGGTAATGTTTATGAGTATTTGAAAGACGCCTATGATGAAGTCTACAATGGTGCTTTGGATAATATCGAAGCTGATATGTTGAGAGGTTCATCTTACGCTGTTGAAGCTATACTTAATGACTTAGATGCTAAGGTTCGTAAAGATTCTAAAAAACTAGTACCTGAATCAACAAAGTATAGTGAATTACGGTATGTCGCAGCAACTGATGATATTGCAGGCACTATTGACCGGTTTGCTAAAACCCGTTGTGACTACACCTTGAAATGGTCTATCCGTCGAAGTGTCGAAGATGCCGAGTTTGACCGTCTACAAGATAGATTGACTAATATTGGTCTTGATTTGAAAGAAAAAATTCACAATCAGATGAAAGAGGCTGAACTAGACTTGTCTGCTGAATATTCAGAGCAAGAAGCAAACGAATTAGGTGACGCTTTGGAAGGTCTTTCGGTTGATACTGGTCTTGAAAGATAAAAAAGAGATAGTGGTCGATTTGGACAATAACGGTATTGAACGATAAATGAATGATAAAAAAAAGGAGATAGAATATTCTATCTCTTTTCTATTGACTTTCAATCTCCTCTTGAAGTCTGGTTATTCTACTTGGAGCGGGTGTTGATGCGATTTTTGCATAGTTTACAACACTTCCAAGGAAAATTAGATTGGTTTTGGCACGTGTCAGTGCTGTGTATAGGATATTTCTGTTTAGGAAACCTTCGTTATATCCTGCCGGTCTAACCATTGGGATTATAACTGTCTCATATTCACTTCCTTGTGATTGGTGTACTGTTATAGCATACGCTAAATCTAGGTAATAGAGACTTTCGTCCATTCTTGAAAACGCCATTTCACAATCATCAAATTTTACAGTGATACTATCAAGCATTGGGTTTTTGTGTTCAGCATCTATTTTAGTGATAACACCAACTGAGCCGTTGACAACTGTTTCTGTGACGTTTTTCTTACAAATCACCCTGTCTCCAACTCGGAAGATGCGTCCAACACCTTTTGGCCCATAGTTATCATCTAAAAAGTCTTGGTCTTGGTCAAGAACAAAGAATCTCTGGGTGTAGTGATTGATATAGGACACTGTGTCAGCGTTTGCTATTCCTGTTGTTGTGGCTCGTTTTGTTTGGTTCCTGTAAGGTGTTATTATTTGTACATCCTGGAGTTGTCCTAGTTTAGGCGCTAAAACTCGGTCTTGAATGGTTTTTATTACATTTACAGTTGTTGCGTCTGCAAAATAGACATTTGGTCTTTGGTCAAACCATTCCTGGCTTGGGAATTCTCCCTTTTGAACAAGGTGGGCTAATTCTATTATAGCGGAGTCTTCAGCCTGTCTTTGTATCTTAGTGAGGTTGACATGTGGTATATTCTTGTCCAAGAGGTCTTTTAGTACTTGACCTGGCCCAATTGAGGGTAGTTGGTTAGAATCACCAACCAGTATTAGTTTACAATCCTTCACCTGTCTTGCTAATTCAAAGACTGCTCCTGCTATTTCTGTATCCATCATGGATGATTCATCAATAATGAATAGTTTTGTTCTTCTATTAGCAATAATAACATCATCTTTTACAAAACTATTACCTGGTGACAAAATTAACTTTTTATGAATAGTTGTGGCTGGAAGCCCTGTTTGTTCCATCATTCGCTGAGCGGCTTTACCAGTAGGTGCCATTAAGACAATGTTTTCTGCTGTTAAGCGATATTCATCTATATGGGCTTGAATTATGGCTTTAAGTGTTGTTGTTTTACCCACACCTGGCCCGCCTGTCAAGATGAATAAGCCGTTGTGGAGTGATTGACATACGGCTTCGTATTGTTCATCGGTCAATTTGAGCGTACCAATTCTTGATTTCGGTTTACTTGTTGGTTGAAACTCTCGTTGTAAAAGGGTATCGACACCTCTGATTATCTTATTTTCACCATAGTAGAGTGGTTTCGCCTGATAACCTTGTGGGATTTCAAAGATTTCCTCAGTCTGGGTTAGGTGATAGATATATTCATCAAATTCCATAAGGTCTTGGAACTTTTCCTCGTACAAGGCTGTTGCCATGTTTTTTGGTAAATAGGTGTAACCTAGATTATCAAGAGTTGACTGCATAGCATGTCTTACTATGGCTGTACGTCTTCTTGAATCGGTTTCAACGTCCAGGTTTAGAATGCGGGCTATCTCATCACACTTTTCAAGAGTCATATAAGGAATAGTGAACCATAATTCCCAAGGATTGCGTTTTAGCTCTTTTAGTGCGTCGAATCCGTAAATTTCATACATACGCTCTGCAAATTGATTGTTTCTTCCAAAATATGGATATAGCTCTGATATTACAAGGTTTCGTGATATGTTGTTGGTATCAGCTCTTAGGGCTTGTTGAAGCGCTACTTGTGTTTCTGCTGATGTTTCCCTAACAAAAGGAGAATCCTCACCGTAACCTATGTCAATCAGGGCTTCTTCAGCCTTGTACTTAGCCTCTTTATAGGCGTTGAGTAAGTCTGTCAATCCTTCGATTGGTTTATAGTTATCACCAACACCCTCAAGCATATCTGATAAGGTTTGATAGGTGAATTGTCCATCAACAACAAAGGCTCCATCTAGGCTGAATACTTTAAATTGAGTTGGTGACACCCAATAATTGGCTTTTCCTATCACTGTGACATAATCCATTTTTTGGAGTGTCTTAGTTGTCTGAATAGTAAAATATATCTTATGTCGTTTTAAATAGTTTTTATAGTCTTGATTGTTTGTTGTTACCGTTCCACGGGCTTCACATCTGTACCAAATATTTTGGTCGTGTGGTTTTGGTAATACCTCAACAATTCGTCCTGAAAATGATGAGAATTCCTGCTCCTGGAAGGTATTATCTGTTAATCTTAAATAGTCATTCATATGTATATTATACCAAAAAACCCAGACTTTGTCAAGTCTTGGGGTTAAATTCCTACAGGTTCTCCATCCATGAATGGTACTCCTGCTTCTGCTAAAAGTTCGTAATAATTTAAGCGTTCTTCTTCTCGCTCCTAGCAAGTCTTGCAACAAGGCTCGTCGTAGTGTTTTTCTTTGGTGTTATTACCGCAAAATATACATTTAGCCATGTGAATTCTCCTTTGTGATTTCTTATTATATTATACCATATTTTGGTGGATTTGTCAAGTGATAGGAAAGTTATTCGGCAAAATAGGAGTGATGTCTTTTTCCTGTATTAGTACAAAATGTGGTTAACTATCTTCCTGAAATCTGTAAAAATGTAAGCGTTTACAAAATCCTTGTATATTGGTTAACAATATTACTGATACAATTTTTTGTATTATTGTACTAATACAATAATACAAAAAAAAACCGTAAAAAAATAAGGTCAACATATTGACAAAATTAACAAAATGTGGTATACTAATAGTATAACAACCCGTAGAAAGGATACTTATGGTTAAACATATTGTTGTTGTCTCAGACAACAGTCACGATAATATTACGGTGTATACCGAAGAGCCTGCCTTTGTTGTCTTAGCTGACCGTGATGATTTGGATAAATTAAATACACTCGATGAGGCTAATAGAGCTGGAATCTATATTCTATTTGGTGGAAATCAAAGATATGTTGGTCAGGCATCTAAATCAATAATTAGTAGATTGATGAGGCATGACAAAAACTTCAATTGGTGGACGCATGTTATTTTCTTCGGCAGAGAAGACGGTCATTTGGATAAATCACAGACAGACTATTTGGAAAATAAACTGATTTCAGATTTCAATCAAACAAGCTTGAAATTGTACAATCAAACGAATGGTAACACTTCTTGGATTGACAAGACTTCTAAAATATTAGCCGAAAAACTTTGGTTGATAGTTTCAACTATACTACAAGATGTGGCAAACATTAACATATATGAAGGTGATAAGATTGCGCCAGAAACAATAGTTCAAGATTTTACAGCCGTTTTGCCTTATACTACTATTACAGGAAAGAATCCGTCGCAATGTTTTGTAAATGTATTTAAGTATCTATATAACGATGAGGACTATGCTATTCATTTAATAGAAAAAATCATTGAAGGTACACCAAATACCACTAATCTGTTAGGGACAGAGCCACTGTTTGATAATAGAAATAAAGCAAGGACAACAGAATTAGATAAAGGCTTATACTTGTACACTAATTTGTCAACAGCTGCGAAACAACGAGCTCTGCTGAAATTTGCAGAATCTATTAATTTGGAAATTCAAATTAATTGGTAAGGCCGTATGGCCTTTTTGGAAATTCAAATTAATTGGTAAGGCCGTATGGCCTTTTTTGTTGAGTATTGTGTTATGTATCAGTATAATTTCGTAAAAGATGTAAGCGCTTACAAAAAATCCGTAAAAAAAGCAGGATTGACCCGCCTTTAGTCTCCGTTATTGTTGTATTAGTACAATAGTACAAGAAAAACAGTAAAGATAGTCAGTCTTCATTGATTGTCAACACCACAAAAACCCCGTAAAAAAAGAGCCTGAATAATCAAGCTCATTTGTATATGATTTTTACCACGTCATTGTCCATCAAGCTTACGCTATTTTGAACTTCTTCGACTTGCTCTGGTGCTAGACCTTCGATACCTAGTGCAAATGTGATTACTTCACCATACTCTACGTCTACAGGCAAGAATGGGAAAACAGATTTAAGGGGTTCAACATAATAAGATGAAATAAAATCATCTAATCGTGTATCATCAATATTCTTCTTCTTGAGTTCGTTTACAACAAAGGCTGGCAGAACGGCTAACATGTAGTCAAGTGTTTGGTCTAACTGCTTGTTAACAAAGTCTTCTTCTTCTGAAATTCCAGCAATCTTTTCGAAGTTGTCTGTTTCTGCACGTTCGACTGCATATGTTTCAAATTCAGGTCGTTTAATAGTTACTTTTTTACCAGGAATGTGTTTTAAGACATCTTCCAAACCTGACTTTTGAACAACAAATGGTACAATTTTGTTATACAATTCTTCCAGTTCTTGATTTTTAATCTTTGGAAGTTTTGGTTTTTGATATGTGATGGTGTCACTCAGATATGTTTGAGTAACTTTTGCCAATAGTTCTTTTTCTGTCAACATTATCCGAGATTACCTTTCAAATATTCATGATATACGTAGTCGTCGCGGTGACGAAGGTTGTTGTGGATGATTTCCACGTATCGTTCTTTTGGTTCGTCTTCTGACAAATAAGGCTTGAAGTTGTTGATTACGGCATCCATGTAAGTTGGTGCTTCTTCCAAGTTAATTGGGTCTGAATAATAACTTCGAATGCTACCTGTGCGGGCATCATAGACTTTTACAGTCTTGTTGTGCACGTCTGCTTGACCTGATGCCAAACCAGCCAAGAGTGCTGAATCATCATTGACTACCATTGTTGACATGGTTTTGATGCGTAGGTTTGTTGCTTCAGTTTCTTTAGTGATTTTGTTTTCGAAAACATTGATTTGTTTTCCACCTAGTGCTAACAAATCTTCAAGCAATTTTCCACGTTTGAGTTTCAAACCAATCTTATTGTCAACACCATAAGTTATTACCGTCCACATTTTATCACCATGATAAAAGAATTGGGCATAATCAAAAGCTTTTGTTGTAAGTCGTTGGGTAAATTGACCAACAATTAGTTGGATGCTGTTACCTTCTTGTTTTTTGTGTTTGTATTTCTTGTCTTCTTTTGCTTTTTGTGCAAACAAGTTTAAACCGAATGTCATATAGTTCCCTTTCTAGACTGGCTCTTGACCGATTGTAGCAAGCATGATTTCTTTCATGTCTGGTGTTATTGTTTCGTCTGTAAGATTGTATGAAATCATAAATTCTTCTTTAGCTTTTTGCCATGCTAGTTTTTCTTCTGATGGTTGTACTTCTTCAACCGGTACCATTTGTGGGTTGTGTGGTGCTTCCGTTTGTGGATTGTCTAGTTCCACGACCATAATTAATTCTTCAAACATTGTTTCACCTTCTTGTAGTTTAATTCAAAAATAAAGAGGGGACGGGGTGGCAACCCCGTGGTGTTTTTCATGTATATGAAAAACAGCTCGAGAGATATCGAGCTTTAAAGTATTACTTTCTTTTGATTTGGTTTCCAGAGTTCTATATAGTGGTCTGTGTAGTCCCAATTGCTCCAGCTTTTCATTGCCTCTAATGAGTAAGTAGACCAATAGCTAAATCTGACTGAGTCTACATCTATTGAAAATGGTCGATATGTGTTTTCGTATATTTCTCTCGTTATTTCTTCAAAGTTCCCAGCAAAACGACGACCTTGGGCTTTGGCTGTCTCTACGAACAAGGGAATGTCGTCAAAATGCACGAAATATACACCTGATTTAAATTTCATGACTTGCCTCTAAAGTATTATTTTCTTTTTCGGTCTCCAATGTTCAATATATTTGTCTGTGAATGACCAATCGCTCCAATAATCCATTGCATCCAGCGTCATAGCGCCCCAATAACCAATTCGTTTTGGATCACCTTTTCGTCCGTTATCAACGGAAAACACTCGATAGCGGCCTTTGTATTCTTCGTCTTTTATTGTTTTATATGAATGTTCACCCATTGGAGTTCTGCCTGACTTTTCTGCCTCTTTAAGGAATGCATCGATGTGGTTGTAATGGACAAAATATACGCCTGATTTCATAATATTACCTTTCTTGGTTTCCATAGTTCGATATATTCATCAGTGAAATACCATTTGTTCCAGCGGTTCATGGCTTCTAAATTGTAGGTGTACCAGTAGCCAACTCGTTTATCGCTGGTTTTGATACCGTTATCAACTGAAAATGCTCTATACTGGTCTTTGTATTTTGGAAGTTTTAATTGTGCAACTAATCCATCTAATTCTCGTCCTTCTGATGCAATATGCTTCAAAAAGGCATCAATATCATCGTAATGCACAAAATAGACGCCTGATTTCATGGTCTCACCTTTATCTTTCAAGTAGTTTAATTCGAAAATAAAGAGGGTCGGGGTTTTCCCCGTAGTGTTTTTCATGTATATGAAAAACAGCTCGAAAAATATCGAGCTCTTTTTAAAATATTCTAACGTATGTACCTAGCAGGACTCGAACCTGCAGCCGCCCGGTTATGAGCCGGGAGCTCTGACCAATTGAGCTATAGGTACTAAAAAGGCCTTTCGGCCTTAATTTTAAAACATTGAGTTCTTTTCAATGTCTGCGATTAGTCGCGCTTTGTTGTAGTTGTTTACATATGGGTTGTCATCTTTGACTTGGTAACCCGTCATGAATGCTTTAGAAACGAGTTCAGCTACTTCATCAAATGAGAATGTTGGTTTATCATCTAGTGATAGATTACCATCAAAAGTTTCTTGAACTAATGCAATTTCGTCAGCTTTTGTCAATTGTGTATACACACTTGTTGCACCAGTTGAATAACCAGTTCCCCAACCTTGGTGAGCATATGGTCCAGTTTGTGCATATGTGTATGTGCGTACAGGACGGATTTTAACTTGTGCATCCCACTCATCAAATAGTGATTCATCAAAATCTAGTTGGCTACGAGTGTAAACCAATTTTTCTGTAGTTTCATCATAACGTGATGACGGATTGAAATCCATGATTTTATCCAGTTCGTCAGCTGACAAACCTTTTTTCATGATTTCGTTCATGGTTGCCCATGAATACATTACAGGATGTTCAGTGTTGAGCTTACCAAATACAAGTTGGAAACCATCATTTTCTGAGTTTGCTTCATCTTCACCAGATGCGAAAGCGTCCATTGAGTTGTGTGAATGTGTTTCCACATACATACCAAAGACACGGTTGAACTCATCGTAGAAATGGTCATCTGCTTGTGTGTGAGCTTTTGTGTTGTATTGAAGAGGAGTGTATGAGAACAATTTCTCTGTCCAATAATGAACACCTGGGATGTCTTCAATGTTTACTTCAACACCTTGCTCATTCTCAATAGTCTTTTTGTCAAATTCATTGTAGTAGAATACTACTTGAGCTTCTTCATCTGATTCATCAGTGATTCGACGGTACCACTCAATTACAGTGTCCAAAGCACGTTGTGGTATTTTTGGAGCTGGGTTGTGAGTGATGAAAAGACCATCAGCTAGTGAGTCGTAAGCGGCACCAAGACCTGGATAGTTTCCACCTTGGTTTTTGACTGAGAAGCCATATTTTGAATCTTGTGCTTCAAAGACTCCGTTACCAGCCATAATGACGGTTTTAAGAAGTCCCTTTTTGAAGACTTCATCTTTAATTGTGTTTGTTTCTGTGATTTCTGGGGCATCGGACATTTTAAACTCTTTTGCCAAGAAAGGACGGAAGTCTGTTTGCTTGGTCATAATAGTGAGTTTTTTTACTGTTCCAAATGTTTTAATTGCCATTGTATTCTCCCTTTGTTTTTGATTTCAAAAATAGATTGGGGTTTGGGGTGTCCCCAGCGAGTCAAGGTGTCTACCTTGGCGATTATCCCCTAAAAAAAAGACCTAAGTCTTTTGTATGACGCGTGCCGGGTTCGAACCGAGCGAATACAGCCTTGAAAGGGCTGCGAGTTAACCACTTCTCCAACGCGCCAAAAAAAAGCCCCAGATGGGGCTCTCTATTAGTCTTCGATTGCAAATTCTGCAAGAGCAGCGAAGCCTGGGTTAGCTTCACGGATTACAGCAAGGTCTGCTTCACGTTTAGCTTCAGCTTCTGCACGTTCTTTGTCAACAAGTTCTTGAGCAACAGACATTTCAAGGAGAACAAGGAGTTTGTCAGCAGTAAGAGCTACTTGCAACAAGATTTCATCTGAAAGACCTTTTTCTGGGTCAGCTGCGTATACACGAACAGCTTCTACAGCAGCCTTAAGGCGGTCTACTTCTGTGCTACGTTTTGCAACGGCTTCAGCTTTAGCTTCTTCAGCAAGAGTTTCTTCATTTTCGTTAAGAGCTGTGAAGTATTCTTGAAGTTTCACTGGGTTTTCCAAAGTTTCAAACAAGTTGTCTTCTGGGAAAAGCTTAGCGATTGCTTCGATGTTAGCATCAGTTGGGAATGTTGGGTTACCAAGAGGTACAAGAACACCGTCTTCCGTTACGCGAACGCGAGCAGCACCCTTTGAACCAGATGCAGCAGCCAAAATGAGGTTGTCACCGTCGATAGTTTGTTCGTAAGTTGATGCGTCAATTTGCATTGCTGTAAGTGTTTGCTCAGCAGTCATTGATGCTGGAACGTTGATAGTTGGGCGACCTACAAGTGTGATACGTTTAATGTTTTCAAATGCCATTTGATTAATCTCTTTTCTATTTTTAATAATTTTGTGTTTGTAAAGTGTGTGTGTTCTGTTGCTGTTGGTTTACTTAATTGGTGGTCGTATTCTCATTTTGAGTGCACTCTCGCTTTCTTTTAAGATTATGAACCTACCAGGATTCGAACCTGGATACATGGTTTAGAAGACCATTGCACTATCCCTTATGCTATAGGTCCAAAATAAGGCTCAAGCCTTAAATTCAAAAATTGTGAGGGGTGTGGGGTGAAACCCCATGTGGTTTAGACGTAGGTCTAAACCATAGGTGTTACTGATAGCATACGGGTATCAAAAATGACTTTGTTGGTCAACAACATACCACCATTTAAGAGGATTGCAATGATGTTGAAGAGGGTGTTTGCTGATGTTACGTTTGCCGTTACGTTCTGCGGTGCTGATTCAGATTGTTCAGCACATGAGATTTGGTCAGGTCGACGTTCGTCACCTGCGAAGTTTTGGAAGGCTTCATCAATGTCAATTGGTGATTCATAACCTTCTACGAATTCACAGTTTTCTTTGATACATACATAGGCTTGACCATAACGCTCTGCGTTACCTCCGTCAATCCAAATCGCTTCTGGCACTTCATTCATGAAATCATGAGCAAGTTTTCGTGATGCGTTGTTATCCAAACAACCCACAAGCATTGGAATAGTACCTTCTGGGAATTCTTCCATAATTTGGTGGAAGATATCCGTTGATGTGATGAAACCGTGAACGAAGGACATTGAATGTTCTTTTGCTACGACTTCAGCCTTATTTTGGTTAATATGGTTATGTTTGAAGTTTTGTCGAAGTGTGTTTTTTGCTTCTACTACGTCACCGTCCATGACGATTACGTCATTATAGAGGGACATTTTGTCAAGAAATGCACAAAGCCATGACCCTGTACCGCCAGCGCCTAGAACAAAAATTGCATATTTCTTTGGTTGAACTAAATAAGTCATGTTTTACCTTCTTTTTATTTTTTATAAAACTACTGTTTTTGGTTGATAATATTCGATATGTTTATCTGTCCACATCCAATCAGTCCAGTTTTCTATCTCTTTTAATACTTCCGCTTGGTTGTGACAGATGTTCTCTGACCAATATCGGATTCGATTGCCGCAAGAATCTAGACAAAACGGTATTATACAATTTGCTTTTATATAAGGTTCTATCTCTTCGTGAACATTTGTATTATACCATTGCCATCCACTTTTGTATGCCTGGTCAATGAATTTCTGTATATTTTGAGACTCAACATAATATACGCCAGATATTAGTTTTCTCATATTACATCACCTTTTGTCTGATTTGAAATTTTCAAGAATATTGAGGGGGACGGGGACAGCGACGCATGGCGGAGCTCCCGTTTTTTTGATTTTTGCGTATGCAAAAATCAAACCCCGAAAAGGGGTCATTGGGTTACTATTTAGTTGATAGTATTTTTACGTTTTGTAGCTTCTGCTTTATTGTCACGCATAAGTCGTCGACCATTTTGTTTTAGGTCTTCATAGACTTCTTCAGGTGTGCGAGTTTCCATCAAGTAGTTCAAGAGTCCCCAATATGTTTTGTAATCGGTTCTTGTGTTGTTGCTTGTTGATTCGCGAACAATAGTACGAGCTGTTTCGTTTTCTCGACTGTGGTAAATTGACAAGTCATCGTTGCTCTTAGAGAGTAGGAATGTTGGTAAGTTGGTTGCCACGGAATTCACCAATTCCATAACGTTGTCACATTCACCAGCCATGTTACTCAAAACACGTTCACAACACATTTTAGTCCAATGAACATCGTCATTATAGACTTTGTTTCGTGGGCTGTCATAATCTGAATAAATGTTGGTCAAAGGCATCAAGTCCAAATGTTTTGAACCAATATGAACATAGTCACCACTTAGTTTTACATGATTTGTTCTACGGTTAATATCAAATGACATGTGTACATACAATTCCGGAAGTGGAATATCAATTGTACCACTGCGGAATGATGATTGAGTATATACACCTGGTTTTTGTTTGTAGATAAGGTAAAGATTGCTTGAGGATTCTTGGACATAAATGATACCTTCAGCAATATCTTCTTCTACTGCACGCAAATCAAGTTTAATGCGGTTGTTGATTGTTTTGTTTGTCTTGTTTTTCACAAGTACTTTTTTATCACCTAACCAAGCCGCTAGGTTTTGTTGTCGTGGTGAATCTGGAAAATGAATAAGTTGATTTTTTACAAACATAATTTACCTTTCTTAGATACCTGGATAGAATTGCACTTCTTCAGCCATAGCTCGTTTACCATTTTTCAATTCCACACACGGCATAATGCGACCCTTGTAATAATCTAAATGATAGACTGGTAAAGGTGTGAGGTGTAATTGTGAATCTGGTTGTTTTCGGTTTGATGACACTGTACCGGTCATTAAACATTCAATCATTTCTTCTGTGATGTTGACTACTTTTTCATCTTGTGGTGTTTCTACTTCGATTTGAGTACTCATTGTGCCATCCGGTTTGATAATAACCATTTCGTATGTGTTTTCTTCTTCTGTTTTTAATAGTTGGAAATCATTGCGTAGGATTTCTCCAAGTTGTGTCAATCCATATGTTCTGACATTTTTCTTGATTTCTAGTTCTCTTTCATAACTTTTTAATTCTGCTTTTAAATCCATTTGGTTCACCCTTTTTCACTAGTTTAATTCAAAAATAAAGAGGGGACGGGGTGACAACCCCGTATTGTTTTTTCACGTATGTGAAAAAACAAAAAAAAGTCTAGGAAAACCTAGACTATAAGAACTGGTATTTTTGCGTGTGTTGCAACGTAGTTGGCGGTTGAACCGATTAGAATTCTCTCAACAGCATTAAGACCTGTTCGAGATATGACTATGAGGTCTGCTTTGATGTGGTCAGGCATATCGTGAGCCAACATGACTTTTGGATTTCCAAATTCAATACGATACTTGACCTTGTGATATTTGGACAATTCATGAACTACCCACACCTAGCCTGAGCTTAGGTTCTTAGCTGGCTGCGCCAGCGAG
>ERZ650312.571-NODE-571-length-20560-cov-24.077932_pt1 | contig 20560 bp, 16 predicted proteins | sample MGYA00376248_ERZ650312 | MGnify/ENA primary metagenome ERZ650312 (study PRJEB26733, sample SAMN07839316) | wastewater metagenome | biome: urban; feature: wastewater treatment plant; material: waste water | place: USA: North Carolina | collected 2016-07-28 ... | reverse complement strand
AAGACGAAAAAACCCGTCTGCTGGCGCTGTCGCCGGCCACGTATCTGGGCAAGGCGGCGGAGCTGGCCAAGCGCATCTGAGCGCTGCACACCCCCTCCTGGGGTTGTGCAACTTTGCCGTACTGTTTGCACGCGCCAGCCAGGACTGCTTTGCGAAGTGTTGTGAGCGACTCGCGACCTGAGCGCTTCTCAACAGAACAAAGCCAAAACGCCTCGCAGCGACACACTGCGAGGCGTTTTTTATGCATGCGGACAGGGTCAAGCCTGTTTCTGAATGGCCAAAGAGAGGTAAGGCGCAACGGGCAAGCGCGACACAATCATGGCGTCAATCAGGCTCAGAACCATCAAGCGCTTGGCGCCATGATAACGCTGCGATAAACGCTCACGAGCAGAGTGATACCAAATATCGCTTTGTTGCTTGAGACCAGGCGCCTGGGGTTGCAATAATTGTGGGCTGCCGCTAGAAAAGCTCGACAAGATCCCCATAATTTCCCCCGGCGAAGCGCCGCGAATGCCTTTACGCAACATCAACTCCCACGAGGCATTTTTCAGACTGCGTTTCGAGCATGTTCTGGCAAAAGCGCCAGCCAGGCTGTCTGGCAAATAATTGATAAATGGCAGGCTGGTGGTGTGGGTTTCCAGCGGAAAACGATCATCTGGCGTTTGGTTGATGAACAGCACGCCGCCAGGCGCCAGCAACTCCCACATTTGTCGAAGCAGGCGCGGGCGTTCGACTGGCAGGAGATGCTCGTACACAGCGGATAATAAAATATAATCCACCTGCTGAATTTCAGGCGGCAAGGCATCCGGTGACGGCGATTGCAATAAGGTCAGGTTATCACACCGATAATGCGCCGCGCGCAAACGCGCCAAGGCCAAAGGCTTAGGCTCAAGCTCAACGCCATAAATCTGGCATTTAGGCAGAGCGCGCGCCATGATCATGGTGGATGCGCCAGAACCACAGCCAAAATCCAACAGGCGCTTTCCGTCCATGGCGGACTTGCTGACATAGCCAAACACCGAAGCCATGATGTCGCTGGCGGTATAAGAAGGGTCTTCATCCCGAGCGATTTCATCGCATAAATAGGCAGGCCCACGGTGCTGAAGCACAGCCTCAATCAAACTGACAGGATAGCGCGTCACCCACTGCTTTCGAGGAGAAAACATGGCGGAGTTTTTCATTTCCACTCGAATGCGGCGAGAAACGGCATCGATCTCCTCAATATTGATCCGTGCGTCCTGATGTTCCAGTGTGATGATATTCATACAATGATTTTGCCTGACAGAGATAAAATTTATTTGACGCCAGAACGCAGCCAATTCGCCAGATATTCCCATAGTGTGGGATGAGACCATAGCCCAGATGGGCCTACGCCAACCTGAGGGCGCAAGCGTCCATGTTTGACATCGCTCAATGCTTGGCTCATCAACGGCGCCGCCTTGATGACTTGGCGCAAGGGGTAAGTCACAAACGAATCGTCTGGCCCCACCTCAATCACGGCCTGATACAACACACTGCCAGTATCAATGCCTTCATCCACCAGATGCACCGTCACGCCACAGTGTGCGGCGTCGTGGCGGGCGAGCGCCCAGTAGCCGCCATGCACTCCCCGGTAGCGTGGCGTAATGCCAGCATGGGTGTTGATGAATGGCCCAGACACCGATGACAACACTGAGGGCGACAAAATGCGCGTTCCATTAACCACTACGGCATCCGGGTTCCACGCCTGCAACAGGCGGATTGTTTCGGGGTCATTCGCAGACGCCACATGCCTCACCTTGTCAGATGGAAAAGCTGCCACCGTCACTTGCTCGGCTGATAGCAAAGCCTCTCGTGCAGCTTTTGCCAAGCGCACGCCCACCAATCGGGTGTACAACATGAACAGCACTTGCCCAAGCACAGTCCAGATGCCAAGCTTGCGCATGCGTCGCTGCAACATCTGACGAGTGGAAGGCTTTTGTTCGATGATCACCCCCACGATGTCCCAGTCCGGGACAAGGCCGTGGTACATGATGCGGGCGGTGTCATCGTCCCGGCACAACATGACCACTTTGAATGGATGGCGCTCAGCCATGTGGAGCCTCCACCAGCGCCGCCAGTTCGCCCATATTCAACGAGCGCATGCCATACTGCTGCTCAAGCACATGAAAATGCGAAATAATTTTCTCTAGCATAGCCATATTTTCTGTCAAATAACGGCCAAAATTATGAGGATGCCACCAGAGATGAAAAATCTGCTGATGCCGCGCCGCATAGGTCATGGCGCGGGTGATGCGTTGTAAACGCAAACCATCCAGTGCGGCCAGCCGGGGAGAGTAGGGCCTCAAAAAACGACTTGCCGGAAAATTGCACACCGCGCCATCCTGACAGTCCGTCAAGGCGTAGGTGTGATGACCAGATAGATTCAGGTAGCTGTCCAGCAAACGCAGGGCGCGTCGCAAGGGATGATGTTGAGCCGTCTCGGTTGCTCCCGCTTGATACATCCACGCAGACTCATTGCCGCGAAAACACCGAAACCCTTGTTCCGCCAGCACCGACAGATACTGCGCATTCCACTGATTACGGGGAAACACCAAGCTGCGCAAATGGTGGCCCATGCGGCTGGCGACGGCTTGTGCCGCTTGCAAGTCAGCCCGGAAAGCCTCTGCAGTTTGTCCTGCTTCAAGGCAGTAGTAATGGGAAAACGTATGCGACGCCAACTCTTGTCCCGCTGTGTCGGCAATCGCCGCCACCAGATCAGGCGCAAAATGGTAAATCGGGTCCAGCAGGGCATGCTCAGAAAGGTAGTGGTACGGCGACAATTCTGTGCGCCGATATGCGGGTTTAAGATCGGGCGCCTGGTTTAGCGCATCCACACGATCCTGGCAAAACAATAGGCCTACAGTCGCCCAAGTGGCATGCACGCCAGCAGAAGAAAACGCCTTGAGCATAGCCGGCGCAGCCTGGCGCACCCCAAGGAGATTTTGCTGATAATCAGCAATTTGGCATAAGTCTCGCACCCCCCAGTACAGCTCAAAATCCAGGGAAATGGTGAATACCCCATAATCAAGCTGGGCCACGAAACACCTCAACATCACTCAAAAAATAGTCGAAAAATATTCACGCTCGTCTGTTCATGCCCAGTCGCTCCTGCCGTCGCTCCCCAGAAAAATTTACTCGGCGCGGTGGCGCAAAATAAGCCATTTAGGCGTCTTCCAGTGCGCCAGGCAATGGTATAGCCAAGCGTACACCAAGGCGAACATGAAGCAGCACGACAACAACAGTACGGGGTAACGCCAGAACAATACGGCAGGGATAGCGGAGAGTAGCCACAGCAACCATAGATAAGGAGCGGTGAAAGCGTTGCGCAAAGTGCGATGCTGCGGATCTTTGCTGCCTACATGCCAACGCACAGCACGTTTGTACAACATTTGGTGCAGATGACAGGCATCGGGATGACCAGGAGAACCACTATGCGTAGACAGTCGGCGCACAATAGTAAACAAGGTCTCAAAGACGGGATAGAACAGCAGCAGCATGGGAAACCATGCCGACACATGTGGGTGACGCGCCACCAGCAGCACAGAAAGCTCTGCTAGCAAGAAGCCAACAAAGTAAGCCCCGCCATCACCAAGAAAAATTCGCCCAAACGGGAAATTCCACACTAAAAAGCCAAAAAGAGCGCCCGCCAATGACAAGCAAGACAAAGTCATGAAACTGTCGCCCAATAGGTAGCCAACAAACCCCAGACACAAGGCAATGCCAGCAGACACCATACCGGCCAAGCCGTTGTAGCCATCTACTAAATTAATAGCGTTAGCAACGCCCCCCACAGCAACAGCCGTCAACAATAGAGAGAGCGGCCACCACGCGGACAACACGCCATCAAGATAAGGGACATCCAGCCGCGTGAGCGCCGCACCGAGAAACCAATACCCAGCGACAGCAGACATCATGGTCAGCAACAAGCGCGGCAACACGCCCACTCGCTTGGTCATATCCTCCGTGATGCCACCGAAAAAAGCCGGGCCAGCCACCATAAGCAATAGCCATGACTGATATGGCAACACCGAGAGCAGCAAGGAGAGCCAAGTAGCCGCTGCGAGCATGCCAAACAGGATAGCCAGCCCTCCAACGCGCGGCACAGCCACCACATGAAATTTTTGCACGCCATCCAGATCAAGATCCGCTGTGAGGTGCTGATGCAAGGATTCAGAGCGGATGATCAACCAGCAGGATAAGGCCGAAACAAGAAAAGCAAGCAAGAAAACAATCATGAATAAACGATCAAGCGTGGTAGTTATGGCATCACACAATGCCTAGTTAATTTTCACTACCATTCGCTTAGCATGCGCATGGAAGGGAGCACTACTGTACCATATCCAATATAGCCTGAATATAAAAGCTGACAACGTAGTCTTCCGCAAATTGCTGCTCTACTCGTTCACGCCCCGCATGCCCAAGCACACGCCGCTGTGTGGGAGTAAGTCGCGCCACCTTCTCCATGGCTTGCGCCAGCGACTGGGCATTCTTCACTTCACATAGATAGCCATTGACTTCATCGACCACCACTTCACGGCAGCCGGGCACATCGGTCGCCACCAGAGGGCGCCCCATGGCGGCGGCCTCAAGCAAGGTGCGTGGCATGCCTTCACGATAAGATGGCAACACCACGCAATCCGCTTTCTCAACCATGGGCCGGACATCGCTGGCAGCCCCCCAATACTCAACATCGCCTTGCGCCACCCAGGCATCCATCTCTGCCCGAGAAATCGCCGACACGTTTTCCACGCCGAGAAAACCCAGCAGTGCAAAGCGCGCGCCAGGGCAACGCTGGCGCAACAGACGCGCAGCTTCAACGTACTCGACCACACCCTTATCGCGCAACATTCGACCAACCAGAAGGAAAACAGGCGCATCCCCCCGCGCGTCAGGCAGTGCAGAAAGTTGGAAATGGGCAACGTCCACACCAGGGCCAGGGGAGAGTCTGGCTTGGGAGGGATGCAAAAGGCCGGCCCTGACGAACAAATCTAGGTCATCAGGATTTTCAAACATGACCGTAGGCGATGCAGGCAAAGCCAGCTTATACAAGCGCCGAACTAAACGTTGCAGCCAACCTTCACGCAAAAATGCCGTGCCTAACCCAGTAATGGCATTCACCACAGGAACACCGACCGAGCGCGCCGCCAATGAGCCATAAATCACCGGCTTGATAGTAAAGTGCACAATCGCATCAGGCTGTAAGCGCAAATAGTGCTGCCGCAAACGCCAAAACAACAGAAAATCATGCCAGGGATGGGTGCCTTTGCAATCCATCGACAGAATATGAACAGCACACCCAGCCTCAACAAAGCGAGCCACCTCCTCGCCTTCCGGCGTCAACACATCCACATGCCATCCACGCGCACGCAATGTCTTGATCAGGCCAAGACGAAAATTGGCCAGGTTCCAGGCGGAGTTAGCCACAACACAGATTTTCATATTAAAACCACAATAATCAACTTTTTTGCTTGGCCGAGTCAGCCAAATTAGGCGAGACCGTCATGCGACAAGCAAAAATCACGAACAATAAAATAAATGGAAATCGATAACGCGCCGCCGTGCCAAAGTTAAAGATCACCGCCCCATAAATCATCATTGAGGAAAAAAAGAATAGCTTGAAATTCAAAAACTTATTTTCCCACCCTGGCTTTGGTTGTCGCCGCCAATATTGCAACAAAAGGCCAGTCACCATCAGATTTTCAAAACTTTGCACCAGTTGAAGCACGCCATTCACCTGCCAAGGGAAAGGCATCAATAGCACACCAAACGCTGCGCCAATTAGCTGAACGGGCAACATGATGGTCGGGGTCAACAGCTCTACGCTACCCACGCCACCATCCTCAAGATAAAAATTATTTCGATATCGATTCAACTCGTCGAGATAACCGCCAAACAACAACAAGGTAAAGACAAAAGTAAATCCGAGAGCGACGGTCAGCACCATCCGCACCTTTGACTTCCCAGCAAGCAAATACATGGCAAAAGGCACCATTACCATGAACCAATTTTGTGGCTTCACCATCATCAATGGATAAGCGAACAACAACCCTAGCCACACAGAGTTACGCTCAAACAATACGTATAACGCCATAAACATGAAAAACAAAATCAAAATATCTCGAACCCCCACGGCTGAATAAAGCATAAAACTGGGGTAACACAGATAAAAAAACCTGCTTTCAGGCGTAAAAAACCCTCTTCGATGAAGAAAAACATACATCCATATTACGATTACCGTATTAATCAATGCAATCGAGCGCACACTCACCAAAAATGGCATCGGAAAAGCAGCGAACATTTGTGACGCAGAGCGCACGGTGATAGCGTAACCAAATTGATTGCACCATTCCGTAGGTCCACCACGAAACATAATAGCGCAACGGATATAACGCACTTGGTCCGGCATATAAGACACCGGAAAGAGCACATCATTGGTGAGGAACACCAATACCACGCGCAACAGCAACACCCAGAAAGCGAGAGCATCCAGACGATGCGTCAAGCGCAAGCCAAACACCAGACACAGCACGCACAGTACGTTAGCGATCTCTTCTAAGTCCAAGCCCATCCTGCACCCCAACAATCAATACAGGCAAGCCACACTCCCTAGGAACAGAGGTTACACTGGACTTGCGCACAATTTCGACCATTCGCACAAGTAGCGCTCAGCGACGGTTTCCAAAGAAAAGTTCTCCACAATACGCTGCCGGCCGCGTTGCCCCAAAGCTTGTCGTTCAGCGGGGCGCAACATCAATAAATGCGTCAGCGCCTGAGCCAAGGCCCCAGCGTCTCCAGGCGGAACAACTTCACCATTGCCATCCAGAATCCAGGCGGAATCGCCTACATCCGTCACCACCATCGGCACGCCACACGCCATGGCCTCGCCCACCACATTAGGAAATGCCTCGGCATGTGAGGCGTTCACCGCAACATCAAACGCTGCATTCAGCGCAGCAATATCGCGACGTTCGCCGAGTAAGTGCACCTGAGCGCGAATAGCGTCCGGCACCACGGCGGCGGCTTCAGGATTATCAAATGCCACACGACGGCCTGCGCAGACAAAATGTACGTCAGGCCGCTGCTTGGCCAGCATGGCGGCTGCCGCCATAAAGCCCTGGTGATTCTTGACAGGTTGCCAACTGGCGATCATGCCCACCACAAGCGCCTCTTGTGGGATACCCAGTTCACGGCGAATGCGAATGCGCGCTTGAAGATCCGGCCGAAACGCCAGGCTGTCAAAACCATTCGGAATCACCATGGATTGCGCTGCGGCATAGCCAAATTCGTTATGCTGTTGATGAGCCAATTGCGACACATAAAAAATCCGGTCAGACCAACGAGACAAGAAAGCATCCACGTGAATGACTGCACGAGTAAGCCATTTTTCTTGATGAAACGCCGTCAGCGAACCACGCACAGCAGTGGCCAGTGGAATGCGTTTTCCCCCTGACGCCAACAGACGCGCCAGGTGCGCCAATACATTACTGTGATACATCCACCCTTGAATCAATTCTGGTTGGTAATCACGGACAATTTTTCGCAGCCGCAGCAGCCCTTGCATATTGATCTGGGCACGCGCCATACCAAGCGAGCACACTTGTGCCCCCAGGGTGGGCACAGGCTTTTCTGGTATTGCCAAAATCGATACCACCAAAGCATCGACGCCTTTTTTTCGCAAGGTGTGCAAGGTGCGAAACAGCGCCATTTCAGCCCCCCCTGTCGTCAGTGCAGTAATCAATACCAGGATTCTCATATATTTTCTCTACCCACTATTTTATGCTCATGCCAATCATGATTCCGCCAAGGGCTGCTAAGGGCGCGCTGATTTATTGATTACAACCCCATCCCCTAAACGAACCCATTAACATCAAAACCCAGCGCTGAAATGATGATTTTTGCAGCGTTCCTTAGCCGCGCTTGCTGGCATGAAAAAGCATATTTTGCAGCCGCCCCCAGTATGGCCGACAACGCCCTGTGCTGCACTGACTCAGCGCACGGCCGCCGGCATCGCCGCAACCATTCTTTGCACATCAGCCCACATGCGCCACACCATCATCTTGGCCGTAAAAAATGTGCTCGCCACGCCTGAAACACCACAATATGCCAAAGTAAATGGTGTTGGCTGCCTTGACCGGCCAGACAGTCCCGCCATGCTCGGCGCACATTGCCAACATGGAACACACCCTCTTGCCGCAAACGTTGCGCATCCAGCAACGTTTCCACCCAATCCCTCAACGGCCCACACAGCCACTGTCGGACCGGCGCTGAAAACCCTTTTTTCGGGCGCTCAATCAAGGCCTGTGGCACATGACGGTAAAGCACCTGACGCAACACCCACTTACGCTGTGCTTGCCGCACTTTGAATTGCATGGGTAAATGGCAAGCAAACTCCACCACCCGATGATCCAGCAAAGGCACGCGGCTTTCCAAGCCAACGCCCATACAAGCGCGATCCACCTTGGTCAGAATATCGTCTGGCAAATAGTTCAGCATGTCCCAGCCAGTCATTTTTTCGGAAAATGAACAGGCCTGTGGCAATGTGCTGAGCGTATTCAATCCATATGCTGGTTCTTGAGCATCCAGCACCCAGCGAGAAGGATGCTGGCAGTAAGAAATTTGCGCCTGATAAAATGCTTGATCATCCGCAGCCAACAAGATCCTCAGTTTATCCAGTTGCCCACTCAACGCCGAAGCGCGCGACGAATATTGCCCAGCCCAAGACAATGCAGGCTGCAATAGTGCGCCTCCTCCCTGCGCAACCAGACGGGCCAGCCTCGGCAAACCCTGCAGGCGCTGACGCAAATAGGCCGTTTGCGCGTAGCGGCTATAGCCAGCAAACAATTCGTCGCCGCCGTCGCCAGACAAAGCCACGGTCACTGACTGGCTGGCTAATTGCGCCACCAGCATCGAGGGAATTTGTGAACTGTCGGCAAATGGTTCGTCATAGCAGTGCGGCAGACGCTCAATGGCGGCCATGGCGTCGGCGCCGCTGACATACAGTTCATGATGTTCAGTCCCCAAGTGCGCCGCAACAGCTTTGGCAAAACCAGCCTCGTTATACTGCGGATCGTCAAAACCAATCGAAAAGGTTTTGACCGGGCGCGATGCAGAGGCTTGCATCAGCGCCACGATCGTCGAGGAATCCACCCCCCCAGACAAAAAAGCCCCCAATGGCACATCCGCCAGCATCTGACCTTGCACTGCTTGCATCAACAATTGCTCTAACTGGTCCACGGCCTGTTCATCCGAGACGACCAATGGCGACGCCTTGCCGGCAGACCACACGGCAGGCAAAGACCAATAAGCATGAGCGGGTGGAAACAGCCTTTGCTGGCGACTTTGCGCATCAAATTGCACCCAGCAGCCCGGCGGCAGCTTGACAATGCCTTGCCAAATAGAATGCGGAGCAGGGATAAAACCATGGCGCATATATAGGGTAAGCGCATTGCGGTTCAATTCAGGTGAAACACCCGGCCATGCACAGATGGCGTTAAGTTCGGAGGCAAATAACAAAACATCGTCCTGCCAGCCGTAATACAAGGGTTTTTCACCCAAACGATCACGCCCAAGTGTCAGGGTTTGCGTGTCTCGATCCCATAAGGCAAAGGCAAACATACCCACGGCAGCTTGCAAGGTGCGCTCAATGCCCCATTCGGCAAAACACGCCAATAGGGTTTCTGTGTCGGAATGACCTCGAAATATGGGGGCTGCACACAAAGCTTGCCGTAATTCGCCATGATTGTAGATTTCGCCATTGAACACCAACACATAACGCCCACAAGCCGAAATCATCGGCTGATGGCCTGCTGGCGACAGCTCGACAATCGACAAGCGCACATGCGCCAGCAGCACGCCAACATTACTGTCCATCCAATGACCGCGACTGTCTGGCCCACGATGCCGGATTGCGTCCTGCATGCTGCCCGCCACGGCCAGCGCGTCGATCTCACGTGGTTTTGACCATACTGCTCCAGCTAATCCACACATAACTCAACCTTTTCGCCATCCTGCGGCGTATGAGCATTCCAGATGCTCAGCATTGATGCCCCTCAGCCCGCACATACGGCATCTTCATGGGGTTTTTGTTTCAGAGGCAGTACACACATTGCGCAATAGCGTCTCTGTATTGGCGGCCAAAGCCATGACGCTGAATGCTGATAACACCCGTTCCCTGGGCGAGGCCCGTGGGATTTTACGGCAGGCATACGCGTGCAAAATAGCGCGCTCCAAGGCAGGCACATCCCCTGGCGAAACCACTTGGCCATAATCCGCCGCCAACCACGCAGCATCACCCACATCGGTGCAGATCACCGGAAGATTACAGGCCATGGCCTCACCCAGCACATTCGGCGCACCTTCAGTCAGCGAAGCAGAAACGAATAAATCCAGCGCATTGTACGCAGCGCACATTTCCAAATGGGCGCCCGGAAAAAATACTTTGTCCGCAATGCCCAACTCCACCGCCAAGGCGCGCATCTCCTGGACAGCTTGCGACGAGCCAGAACCAATGCACACCACGGCACAAGGCTGAGTCAACAGCAAAGGAGCGGCGGCGCGAAGCAAACCAGCATGATTTTTCAAAGGCACAAAGCGCCCAACAATCCCGATCAGATACACATCTTGCGAGATGCCCCAAGCTTCTCGCGTGCGCAGCCCGGCCGCTGGATCGGGGAAAAACTGCTCACAGTTCACACCATTTGGAACGCATACAGTGCGGGCCAGGGGAAATCCCTGCGACAAGGCGTATTGCCGACCACGCTGAGAATTACAAATGATTAAATCGGCCCAACGGGACAAGCGCGCCTGCAACCAGGCCTCCAGCCTGCCCATCCAGCCATAATGCCGAGGATCAGAGCCGGAGGAACGAATGCCCCACACCACTTTCGGCCAACCAGCAAAGGGCTTGGCCAGCAAGGCCAGCAGATTGGACATTGGCAGATAACCGTGCACAATCACGGGTTTTTCTTTGCGCAGCAGCCGGACCAGTCGCCAGAAAAACGTTAACACATCCCAGCGACCAGATTTTTTCAAGTCAAGCACCGGCACGCCGGCCTGTCGCAGATCAGCTTCAAATGCTCCAGAGGCATAAAATGTCGCGACGCGCACCCGATGGCCAGAAGCATGCATGGTTCTGGCCAGCAAAGCCAGTTGTCGCTCAGCGCCGCCTATGTGCAAAGAACGGATAAGAAACAGCACGTCCAGTGACGCGCTCATTTTTTACTCTCCATTTGCCAAGTATCGACATAGCGAGCAGCGACGCGCCGATGATCATGGTGGCGCATGATGAATTCACGGCCAGCCTGCCCCATGGCGGCCAATTGATCACGTTGCGCCATAATCTGCTCAACCTGAGCCACAATCGACATGGGGTCCTGAGAAATATTGCGAATGGGACAAGGGTCGTCGCCATACATCAGCGCCTGATGCGCCGGCTCGTTGCCGCCCAACACCACCTTGCCCAAAGCCAGGGAAAACAAGCCATTGACCCCACTGCCATGTGAAGAGGTCTGGTCCACCACCACATTCACCGTCGACAAAAGCTTCATGTAGTCCTTGAGCGGCATCCGGCCCTGAATTACGCACTCCACTTCACCAGAATACTTATTAGACAATATGTCAAAAGCTTTTCTTACATAGCCCGTGCCCTTGAACCCCTCACGATTCAAGCCATGAAACACCACCAGCTTGCCTTGCTTCAGGGTGTTTTCCTGATATTTAATTTTTTCCAGGTTTACCGGAATCGGCAATGGCGAACATAGATTGGGAAAGCCTTGATAGCCTACCCAATAGTCGTACATGATCGGAATGATGCCATCGACATTTTCAGCCAGCCACTGGTTGAATTTTCGCCGCACGGGTGAACGCCATGGGCTGGAATTCCCTCCTAGGTCCTGCTGCTCAAAATCGGCAAAGGGGCCGTATGGCAAACGCTGGCGGCCTTCATTCCAGTAAAAAGCATCACATCCGGCTGCGACCAGGAACGACTTGTTGTTCTGGGCAAACAGCATGCGGATCAGTTTTTCGTTATACCCAAATTGGGTGCTAAACAAGACCGGATTGATAAATTGAATCACATCATGATTGATCAGCTTGGGCAGAGAAGCCAGCGGACTCCATAATCTGGCCAGGCGGCCCTTCAAGCCTGGCGCATTCGAACCTAACATGATGTCTGTCGGAATGGCTTTCCAGCCATCCCCGGTGGACGCCACACGCGCATCATGGCCCAAGGCCAGCAAACCATCGCACAAATCTCGATGCAGGGCGCTGAATTCTCCCAACAACAATACTTTCATTTTCCACTTTCTGCCCGTAGGCGGCGGCTTTTCAGCTCACACCACAATGCCATGCTGCTATTGGTGAACACCGCAACCAGCAACGCCAAAAGCTGTGCATAGACCGCACCCATCATGCCAAACTCCGGAATCCACACCGAGGACGCCAGTAAGTTCACCAAGCCCACCAGCACCGTAAGCAGTGATGCAGTAAGAAAAAGCCCACGGCCGATCCACTGCGACGCCATCATGGACGAAAAACTCAGCATGACCAGGATAGGCAGCATGGCCAATAACAAGGGAATGGCTGGCTCATAGCCAGGCCCCGCCACCCAAGGCAGCCAAATATGCGCGCTCATCGCCATGGCCAATCCCGCGATGGCGGTCAGCGCCACCACACCCAACAGCATTTTACGTTGCAACGGCCACACGCCATCAGGCCCCAGTTCGCCCTGGCGGCCATAAATCACCAAAGAAGCAGACTGCGGAATCACCAACAGCACGGTCATCAATTGCTGCGCCAGCTGAAAAAACCCCGCTTCACGGGCGCCCAGCATATTGGCGATCAAGAGTGTGCCCGCCATATTCAAGGCCAGCGTGCCAACGGTGTTCAGATGCAAGCGCATGCCGCCATGCAATAAGGCGCGGCCTTCTGTCGTGCTGGCCCCTGCCGCTTGATGCTGTCGGGCCCATGCGCGCAATGTCGGGAAGCTATAGCCGGCAATCCAGCACTGCGCCAACACAGACACCGCCAATACGCCGGCCAGGGTGACGCCATCCAATACGGCCAGGCACAACAAACCCAGCAGCATCAGGCTGCGTCCCGTCACCAGCGACAGATTAAACACGCGCAAGCGCTCGATGGTGGTCAGCAAGGCATTGGCGTAACCCTCCCACACCAAGCAAGGCAACATTAAACACGCCAGGGCCAAAGCCCATGCCGGGGCATTGCCAAACAATGCGCTGCCGCGCGCCAGCCACAACAAGGCCATGACGCCCCAGGCGCAAATGGCCAGTATCCAGGCAAACCTCAACAAAGCGTGAAACACGTCGCCAAAGCGGGCGCTGTCACGACAACCGGCCAAGCGCTGCATCGCCACCGAGCCAAGACTCAAGCTGGCCAGCATGGCGGCGGTGTTCACCCAGGTGGTCAAGGTGGCCAATATGCCGCGGCCATCCGGCCCCAACCAGCGGGCGGTCAGCGCCAGCGCCAGAATATTCAATCCCATGCTGTACAGCTTGGCGCCGCTGGTCCCGGCAATCAGCGCCACTAAACGCGGTCGCGCCATCAAGCGCCTACACCAAAATGCTGCCGGATCACCGCAATCACCCGGTCAACCTCTTGCAGCGACAAGGTGGGGCCCATGGGCAAACTGAGCACCTGCTCGGCCATGCGCTCAGCAATCGGCAGCGCGCCAGCCGGGATGCCCAGATCGGCGTAAGCGGGCTGCAAATGCGGCGGAATCGGGTAATGAATCAGCGAGCCGATGTCCGCCGCCTTGAGCGCCGCCGCCAGCGCATCGCGCTGCGGCGCGCCCACCACAAACACATGCCACACCGACTCCGCCCAGGCCGGTGTGTGCGGCAATTGCAAGGGGCACGCCGCCAGGCCATCCAGATAACGTTGGGCCACCGTGTGGCGATGGGCGTTATCGGCATCCAGGGACGGCAGCTTGGTCATCAACAGCGCCGCCTGCAAGGTGTCCAGACGGGAATTTACCCCACGCACCAGATTGTGATATTTGATGTGCGAGCCATAATTGGCCAGCACGCGAACACGATCGGCCAATGCGGCGTCTCGAGTGACCACGGCGCCACCGTCGCCCAGGGCGCCCAGATTCTTGCCTGGATAAAAGCTGAAGCCGGCGGCATCCGACAGCGACCCGGCGCGGCGTCCGTGACAGCGCGCGCCATGCCCTTGCGCCGCATCTTCGTACAGACGCAAGCCATGGGCCTGAGCCAACGCGGCCAAGGCCTGCATATCCGCCGGCTGGCCATACAAATGCACGGCCAGAATCGCCTTGGTCCGGGAGGTGATTGCCGCAGCCGCGGCAACCGGATCAATATTGTAAGTCAAGGGATCCGGCTCGACCGGCACCGGCGTGGCGCCCACGGCGCTCACCGCCAGCCAGGTGGCGATATAGGTGTTGGACGGCACCAGCACTTCGTCGCCCGGGCCAATGCCATCAGCCAATAGAATCAGTGTCAGCGCATCCAGACCATTGGCGACGCCGACGCAATGAGGCGCTTCACAATATTGCGCAAACGCAGCTTCAAAGGCGCTGACCTCCCCGCCCAGCACATACCAGCCCGAGTCGATGACTCGTTCACAAGCTTGCAGCAAGGCGTCACGATGACGCTGATTGATCGCTTTTAAATCCAGAAACGGGATAGGACTACTCATACACGCCTCATGCACTCACATGCAAAATACGTTAAGGTCAGCCAGGCGCCTTCCAATCAGAAGGCCAGGCTGGGCACGGTTATGGATGTGATTCAGCCAACAGCTGATTCAGATACAAGCCATAGCCCACCTTGGCCAAGGGGGCCGCCAGGCGAGCCAGTTGAGCATCATCAATCCACCCCTGGCGCCACACGATTTCTTCTGGGCACGCCACCTTGAAACCCTGTCGTTTTTCCAGGGTTTGAATGAATTGCCCAGCCTCGAGCATGGAGTCATGCGTGCCGGTGTCCAGCCAAGCATAGCCACGACGCATCAATTGCACATCCAGCTGGCCTTGCTCAAGGTACACGCGATTCAAATCGGTGATTTCCAACTCGCCCCGGGCAGACGGCCGAATGGATTTGGCGATGTCCACCACTTGGTCATCATAAAAATACAAGCCGGTGACGGCAAAGCGCGATTTTGGCTGCGCAGGTTTTTCCTCCAGGCTCAATGCCTGGCCGTCCGCATCAAATTGCACCACGCCATAGCGTTCCGGGTCGTTAACCTGGTAGGCGAACACAGAAGCGCCGCTGGTCTTGGCGGCGGCTTTGCCGAGCAAGTCCGCCAGCGCATGTCCATAAAAGATATTGTCGCCCAGCACCAAAGACGAAAACGCGCCATCCAGGAACGACTCACCAATAATAAAGGCCTGCGCCAAGCCATCCGGGCTGGGCTGCACGGCATAGGACAATGAAATCCCCCACTGGCTGCCATCGCCCAACAATTGCGCAAACCGAGGGGTGTCCTGCGGCGTCGAAATCACCAAAATGTCCCGAATCCCCGCCAGCAGCAAGGTGCTCAGGGGATAGTAAATCATGGGCTTATCGTAGACAGGCAACAATTGCTTGGACATCGCCAAGGTGGCCGGATAAAGACGGGTGCCGCTGCCGCCCGCCAAAATAATGCCTTTACGCTTCATATGCATTCCCTGCTTATTGGTATTGTTGTCTGACCCACGCATCAAAAGCGCCGCCGGTGACTGCGCGCACCCAATCTTGATGATCCAAGTACCAGGCGACCGTCTTGGCTATGCCAGACTCGAAGGTCTCTTGTGGTTTCCATGCCAATTCTGACGCCAATTTACTGGCGTCAATCGCGTAGCGCTTATCATGGCCGGGGCGATCTTTGACAAAACAGATTTGTTCGGCGTAAGAAACGCCATCTTGGCGCGGAGCCAGGGCGTCCAATTGGGCGCAAATGGTTTTCACCACATCAAGATTGGTTTTCTCGTTCCAGCCGCCAATATTGTAGGTTTCGCCAAGCCGGCCACTGGCCAGCACACGGCGGATGGCGGCGCAGTGGTCGGTCACAAATAACCAATCGCGCACATTGCTGCCATCCCCATAAATCGGCAATGTCTTACCGGCCAAGGCATTCTGGATCACCAGTGGAATCAGCTTTTCCGGATAATGAAACGGGCCATAGTTATTAGAGCAATTGGTGGTCAAGACCGGCAGGCCGTAGGTATGGAACCAAGCACGGACCAAATGGTCGGACGCAGCCTTGGAGGCCGAATATGGGCTATTGGGTTGATAAGGATGCTGCTCAGTAAAAGGCGCATCATCCGCTTCCAAGCTGCCATACACTTCATCGGTGGACACATGTAAAAAACGAAACTCCGCCTGGGCGGCAGCATCCAACTGGGTCCAGTAATGGCGCGCGCACTCGAGCAGGTTAAAAGTCCCGTTCACATTGGTTTGAATAAATTCGCCAGGTCCATGAATCGAGCGGTCGACATGGCTTTCGGCGGCAAAATTAATCAAGGCTTCAGGTTGATATTCGGCAAAAATCGCCTGCACACAGGAGGCGTCCGCAATATTGCCTTGCACAAACTTGAATCCATGATATTTTTCTGCTGCAGCAAGATTTTCCCGATGTCCCGCATAGGTTAGGGCATCCAGCACAATTACCTGGGCATCTGGGTAGCAAGAAAACCATTCATTCACAAAATTGCTGCCAATAAACCCTGCGCCACCGGTAACCACAATCGTTTTTTTCACTTTTTCCGAATCCATTTGAAACCTTTTAGCTTTTGGCGAAAGGAGAAATACCCCTTTACCTCGACACCGATCAAATTCATACGCCGCATATTTTCTTCGTACTGCAATTGCACTTTCAATAACTCATAGGCCAACACCAGCAGTACGCCAAGCAACAAACCAACGAAGCCAGCAATGATAACGATACGTTTTTTTCGCGGATAGGAGGGTGTAGAAGGCGGCACAGCACGATCCAGCAACTCAATCATGGTAGCGTCTTTAACTTGGTCAATTCGAGTTAGCTGTAATTCTTTTAGAAACAGCTCATACACCAGCTCTAAGTTCTTGACTTCACGGTAGCGCTTTACATATTCCATTGAAATTTCAGGCAACAAACCTTCTGAAGTTTGCATGGAAAGATCAGCATTGGTCTGTGCAGGCTGTCGCCATTGCGCCAATTGCCGCCGCAAAGCCTCAACTTCATATTTCAATCGTAAATAATCAGGATTACCTTCGGTCGCAAAGGCCTTCATGGCCGCCAGCTCAGTTTCTTTACTGGCAATTTCTGCCCGTAACCGGCTGCTTTCCCTGATGGCCATTTCAATCTGGGTATCCAGCTTTAGCACACCGGTTTCTTGCTGAATTTTGCGTAAAGCGGTCTCTGCAATGGTCAGCTGGTACAAGGCTACATTCATTTGCTGTTCATAAAACAGCCGTCGCTTGGACGCTTCATTCACCGCCAATTCTTGCGTGATGGCCTGCAGGGCCGACGCGTAACCATTGGCCAGCTTGGCCGCCCATACTGGATCTGTGTCACTGACCTCAATGCCAATGATGCCGCTGGGACTTGGCACCACTTTGGTGCTCAACGCCAGACGCGCATAAATATTATCTTGTGACCCGCCCCATCGCTGGCGCAGGCCAAAACTATTGTCAATAAACTCCGCTGCCGCACGGCTTTGTAAAATCGCCACATACATATCAATGACCGGACGCTGCCCCTCCAGCACCCCACCCAGACCAGAGCCTGCTAAAGAACCTGTTTGGCTCAACATAGTGGCGGCGTTCAATTTGGTTTTAGGAGGAAGCAAGCGCGTGGTGGCTGAGTACATCGAGGGCTGAAAAGACAAAAACACCATAGACCCTGCGATGCACAACAAAGAGGACAACAACAGCCAATGCTTGTAGCGCAATAGCGCCAGCACAACATCGAGAGGGTGAAACTTGATGGCGTGCGCTGCAGTTGGCGGCGGCGAAGCGGTGGGTGTCTGCTCGGAAGACTCAGGCGTAGACATACAGCAGCCTCATTTGTTCAAGGAGTTAATGGCCGCGATCCCGATGCCAAATTGGTAGAAAATCTGCGCCCAATCCCGGACAAATTTACGCCACAGGGTTCGGTTGGAATCATATGGCACCACGACGGTGTCTCCCGGCATCAGCCTCACTGAGCTGGACAGCCAGCCAGAAGAACGCCGGCTCCACACGGAACCATTAGCCCGCAGCACATACACGCCACTGTCATCCGCCTCTGCCGCCATACCGCCCGCCATATTCAAATAATCTTGCAAGCTCATGCTATCCCGGTAGCTGATCGAGCTTTCTCGCTGGACAGCACCCACCACGGTCACCACCTTGGAAGAAGGCGGAATGTACAGGCGGTCGCCATCTTCTAGCACCAAATCTGGCAGATCCTCCACTTGTCGGGCGGCGGGTTGAATGTCCATCAATACGCGGCCAGAGGCTTTCAGCTGTCTGAGCGCACTCAGAAAACGCGAGCGAAACACACCGTCCTTGGTGTCGCTATATTCTTGTGCGGAGCCGGCATTGCGGCTTTGCACAATGCTTTCAAACTCCAGCTGCACATCCATGCGCTGCACCAACTCTTCCATTTGCTTTTGCTGGAAGTTGCGTGCAGACGCCCGGGATAACTCAGCGCCAAACAGATAGGCATATGGTGTGATGCCGCCCAAGCGTTTGAGCAATTGACGCACTGTTTCACCAGGCAACAAGCGATACAAACCCGGGGAACGCACTTCGCCTTCAATGCGAACAAACTGATCATGCTGTTCAACAGGCTGGCGAATATCTTCACGGCTGAACACCGTCACCACATCGCCAGGCTCAAGCAGCAAATTGGCGCTGGGGTCTCGCTGCAAGACTGCCTTGGCCAGATTGAACGGCACCATGGTCACCGCTTGTGTCACCGGATGAATCCGTTCAATCACAGCATAATTCCAGTTCAACTCACCGTTGACGCGTGGATTGAATTCGCTCTCCGAATCGACTCGCCGCCGGATCGCCAAATTACGGTTGACCCAGTAGCTAGGACTCAACAAGGCCGAACGATCTGGAATCAAATCGCTGATGCGCATCCCCTTGCGCCAGGGCATATTGGCCGGCATGGCGACATTGCCGCGCAAAGACACCACATTTTCCAGCTTGGGCGAGATCGGATATACCCGCACGATGTCGCCATCGCGCACTGGCTTCATCAACCCATCAGGGTCCAGATTAAATTCTTCGACCTTGCGCAATGAACGCTCAATGATTCTTTCCACGGTCACGCGTTGACCCGCTGCGGTGGTCGTCAACCCCCCGGCAGACTCAAGCAAATGGGCCAGCGTCTCGCCTTTTTTCAACTCAAAGACGGCTGGATTATTGATGCTGCCCACGATGGCGGCCAAAGGCCCGACAGGCACAATCTGAATGACGTCGCCCGGCAGCAGGCGCACATCACGCGATTTATCGCCGCGCAGCAAAAAGTCATACAGGTCCAGCTCCGTGACCGTCGCGTTATTGCGGCGCAAGATGATGCGCCGCACCGAGCCTTTGCTGGAAGGACCGCCGGTGGAGAACAAAGCGCTCAACAAGGTGCTCATTGAGCTGACCATATATGTGCCGGGATAGCGTGCATGCCCGACAATAAAAATCTGAATGGAGCGTAATTCGCCAAGCGACACATTCAACTCAAAGTTACGAAAAACCCGGCTGATGGCAGTGCGGATATAGGAATTCAGCTGACGATAATCGGTGCCGGCCACATGCAGCACGCCAATTTTGGGGATATTGATGTTGCCGGCGCGGTCGACTTTGGCGCGGTAGTCGATATCTACCTGACCCCAGGCGCGAATCAGCACCTCATCTCCCGGTCCAATCACATAATCTGCAGCAATTGGCGCATCTTCCACGGGTGAATAAGAATTGGGCGCACGAGAAAAAAACTCACGGCCAAACAGCGTCAACGGCGCACCGATCGCACTATGTACAAAAGACTGAAACTCCAGCGGCTGCTCAGGCGCTTCTTGCAGCACCACGGCGCTTTTGCCGGTTTTATCGGTCACCACCAAAGCGGGAATGGGCGCCGAACCATGCGGGGTCGCCTGGCGCTTGTCCGTGACCGGCAGCTGACTGCCCACCACCGGAGCCCCTTCTCGGCTGTTCTCTTCAGCCCCAGCAGACTGCTGGATCGTCGAGCGTGGGTCCTGAGTGGCCTGTGCGGCAGACGCAGCCCATCCTGCACACGGCGCGCAAAGCGACAACAGCGAAGCCAGGACAAGAAAAAAAGCGCGCATGGGCATGGGAAAGGACACGTTCAGGGCGTCAATCTTAACATGTTCGTTTTACGAAATGGCAAACACACGCCAATGGCGCTGCGCCTAGCGGCTCAGAAACAGACATCGACAGCAAGCAAAACCAAGCCAGGCGCTTGCACCCGGCCGGACATCCACTGGGGAGACGTCAGCAGCGCCAAGGCGGCGATCAATGCCCTTCAGGCGCATGGGCGTGCTGCAGCAACTTGTCGGTATACGCAATCGCCGCCGCCGACGCCAAAAAGGCCAAAT
>ERZ650312.568-NODE-568-length-20582-cov-8.492035_pt1 | contig 20582 bp, 15 predicted proteins | sample MGYA00376248_ERZ650312 | MGnify/ENA primary metagenome ERZ650312 (study PRJEB26733, sample SAMN07839316) | wastewater metagenome | biome: urban; feature: wastewater treatment plant; material: waste water | place: USA: North Carolina | collected 2016-07-28 ... | reverse complement strand
GATAGTACGGCAAGGCGAGACAACGAAGTTAGGTTATTTTTTTGGATTGGTATTACAGCGGCTTTACAAGCGTTAAATTGCGTATTGTAACGTAAAACAGGCCGTCTGAACATTCAGACGGCCTGTGTGTTTGATAGTGCTTATGCGGAAGCTTCGTCGGCTTTATGGCCTTTCACCGCAAAGAATACGATGTAGAGGTAGCACACGGCCGACACCACAAACGAGAGCAGCAAGCCGATATGGTCGGCGAAAAAGCCCTGCACCACCGGCACAATCGCGCCACCCACAATCGCGGTGCAGATCACGCCGGATGCGATGCCGGTGAATTTGCCCAAGCCTTTGGTGGCCAGCGAGAAAATGGTGGGGAACATAATCGAGTTGAAAAAACCGATGGCAATCAGCGCCCACATCGACACCGCACCGCCGTTGGCCAAAATCGCGATGGTAATCAGCGCCACGGCCATCAAGGCGTTAAAGGCCAGGTATTTGTGCGGCGCGATTTTGTTCATCACGGCCGAGCCCAAGAAACGGCCCACCATGGCACCGCCCCAATAGAGCGCCAGGAATTTGGCACCGGTGGCGTGGTCGAGGCCGGCGGTTACTTCCATCACGCTCACCAGCAGCGAGCCGATAGACACTTCCGCGCCCACATAGCAGAAAATGCCCACCGCGCCCAACACCAAATGTTTGTATTGCCACACGCTGGTTTTGCCGTCGTGGTTGTGTTCGGTTTCAGCTTCGGCAATTTTGCGCGCATCGGGCAGCTTGATCATTTTCACAAACAGCGCCAGCAAAATCAGCAAACCGGCCAAACCCAAATAAGGAATCTGCACCGAAGCGATTTGCTCGGCCTGGGTGGCGGTGGCTTGAGTGGCGGCATCGGATAAAATCAGCGCCGAACCCAAAAGCGGTGCCACGGTGGTGCCCAAAGAGTTAAAGGCCTGCACCAAAGTGAGGGTAGACGATTCTTTGCCGGGCTTGGCCAGCAGCGTTACATAAGGGTTGCCCGCCACTTGCAGCAGGGTTACGCCTGAAGCCAAGATAAACAGCGCGCCCAAAAAGGTCGGGTAAGAGGCGCTGCCGGCAGCCGGATAAAACAGCAAACAGCCCACGGCGGTGAGCAAAAAGCCGCCGATCACGCCGTTTTTATAGCCCACCTTTTCCACGAGCTTGCCCATCGGCATCGACATGATGGCGTAAGCGGTAAAGAAGCAGAACTGAATCAGCATGGCCTGAAAATAAGTCAGGTCGAAAATCGCTTTCAGGTGGGGAATCAGGATGTCATTCATGCAGGTGATGAAACCCATCATGAAAAACAGCGCGGTCAACACCGACAAAGCGGTGTTGTTGCTTTGATTTTGTGATTGCGTAGACATTTTGATTGCCTTTATTTGGGTTAGTTAGAATCTTACTTTTGTTACTTTTGTTACTTTTGTTACAATTGTTGAGTGTTTGAAGTTAACTTACGTTAAATCAGGCCTGCATCATACTGCCGTTTTTGAAATTTTCATACTGTTATTTTATTACCGCAATCAATTACTTAAAGGCCGTCTGAAGCATATTGGATATCACGCTTTCAGACGGCCTTTCCATTATTTGACCCAGCTCAAATAAACGTGGAAAAAATCAGCACGCGCCGTCTTTATCGCAATTGGCGTTGCGGTAAAGACGCACTAAATGCTCGGTGGAGCTGTCGTGCGGCTGCACCGGCGTTTCTCCGGTGAGCTCGGCCAAAATGGTTTTGGCCAATTGCTTGCCCAATTCCACGCCCCATTGGTCAAAGCTGTTGATGCCCCAAATCACACCCTGCACAAAGGTTTTGTGTTCATAAAGCGCAATCAGGCTGCCCATATTGCGCGGATTAATTTTATTGAGCAAAATCAGATTGCTCGGGCGGTTGCCGGAAAAGGTTTTGTGCGGCACCAAAGCTTCGATGTGCGCCTCATCCATGCCCTGCGCCTTCAGCTCGATGCGCACTTCATCAGGCGTTTTACCGCGCATAAAGGCTTCGGCCTGGGCAAACACATTGGCCAGCAGAATTTCATGGTGGCCGGGCAGATTGCTGCGTTTTTCCAGCGAAGCAATCAAATCAATCGGGGTGATGTGCGTGCCTTGGTGCAGCAGCTGGAAAAAAGCATGCTGGCCGTTGATGCCGGTTTCGCCCCAAATAATCGGCGCAGTTTCGCAGGCCACAGCTTCACCGTCGAGCGTTACCTGCTTGCCGTTGCTCTCCATATCGAGCTGCTGGATAAATTTGGGCAGGCGGTGCAAGTGTTGGTCGTAAGGGGCGATCACATGGCTGCCGCCACCGTAATAATTGATATACCACACGCCTATCATGGCCAAGAGCACCGGCAGGTTTTCTTCCAACGGTGCATTGATAAAATGCTGGTCCATCAAATGGGCGCCGTTGAGCATTTCGATAAAGTTTTCTTCGCCCAAATAAAGCATAATCGGCAGGCCGATGGCCGACCACAAGCTGTAGCGGCCACCCACCCAATCCCAAAATTCAAACATATTGGCCGTGTCGATGCCGAATTCGGCCACGGCTTTTTTATTGGTGGAAACGGCCACAAAATGCTTGGCCACGGCAGATTTGTCGTCGGCGTGTTTCAAAAACCATTCGCGCGCGGTGAGCGCATTGGTGAGGGTTTCCTGTGTGGTGAAGGTTTTTGAAGCCACCACAAACAGTGTGGTTTCGGGATGTACTTTTTCCAGCACGTCGCGCAGCTGCGAGCCGTCGATATTCGACACAAAATGCATTTTGAGGCGCGGATGGCCGAAAGGCTTGAGCGCGGTGCACATCATCAAAGGGCCCAGATCCGAGCCGCCGATGCCGATATTCACCACATCAGTGATCACTTGGTTGGTATAGCCCAGCCAATCGCCGCTGCGCACTTCGTGGGCGAATTCGCCCATGCGGTGCAGCACATGGTTTACCTGCGGCATCACATCTTCGCCGTCCACCAAAATCGGTGCATTGGTGCGGTTGCGCAGCGCCACATGCAGCGCGGCGCGGTTTTCGGTGGTGTTGATTTTTTCACCGCGAAACATCTGCTTCATGCGCTCGGGCAGGCCGGCTTCGCGTGCCAGCTTCATCAAAAGCGCCAAGGTTTCATCGGTGATGCGGTTTTTGGAATAATCCACTTTCAGGCCGCCCACCTCCAGCCAATAGCGCTCGGCGCGCCCCGGGTCGGTGGCAAACAATTCGCGCATATGGTCAGACTTGGTGGCATCAAAATGCTGCCACAATTCGCGCCAGGCGGGCAATTCTTGCAAGTGTTTCATTATGAATCTTCTTTCTCGTGTTCCAAACGTTTGGTGTGTATGCTGCGTTTGCTCTTCTCAAGCTGCAAACTGGCCGTTTCACCCATGCGCAGCGCCAGGCCGATGGCCAGAATATCGATCACCACCAGTTGCAGCAGGCGTGTTACCATCGGCGTGTAGCGCTCGGTGTCTTCCTGCGGCATCACGCTGAGCACGCAATCGGCCAGCTGCGAGAGCGGCGAATCGGCGCGGGTGATGGCAATCACCGCCGCGCCGTTTTCTTTGGCAATGCTCACCGCATCGAGCACTTCAATCGATGAGCCTGAATTGGATATCACCACCAACACATCCTGATCGCTGAGCACCGATGCGGCCATCAGCTGGATATGGGTGTCGACATAAGCCACGGTGGAAATGCCGAAGCGGAAAAATTTGTGCTGCGCATCTTGCGCCACGATGCCGGAATTGCCCACGCCGTAAAATTCGATGCGCCGCGCATGCGAGAGCATGGCAATGGCGTTTTCCAGATCGGTTTCTTTCAAAGAGCGGCGTGCGCCCAAAATCGAGGCGGCGGTGTTGCCGAGCACTTTTTCCATCACACCGCCCATGTCGTCGTCGGCATTGAGCTCTTCATGCACATAAGGCATGCCTTCGTGGCCGATGCTGGCCGACAAAGAAAGCTTGAATTCGGGCAGGCCTTTATAGCCCAAGCTGCGGCAGAAGCGGATAACTGTAGGCTGGCTCACCGAGGCATGCTCGGCAATTTCGGCCACGGCCGCATGCACAAACCATTTGGGCTCGGCCAGCGCACATTCGGCCACTTTACGCTCTGCGCCTGACAAATTGGCTAAAGCTTCGCTGATTTTACTTAACATCATCTTGTTTCCTGACTGTGTTTTAAACAAACCGGCAACGATTCATGGCCTTCTATACCCTTTCATAAGCACGCTGCTCAAACAGCAAGCCTGCCGGCATGTTTATGAAAGGGTATTCAGACGGCCTTTTGATGAGGATAGGCCGTCTGAAAACCATACTGCCTGTTTCTACTCTATTTATCGGATGTTATTGTTTGTTTGCGTAATGTTGAACGCATTTATGCGTTTTCGTTGCCGGCTGCTGCTTTTTGGGCAGCCACCGGTGCAGCGGCTTCTTTTTCCGGCTCGGCCGATATTTCGTCCACCTCACCCAAATGATTGGCCAGCGCCACGGCGGCACCGGAAATGCCCGGATATTTGCTCAACACGATATACACCGGAATCGCGGCCAGATAAGCATCGAAGCGGCCTTTGCTCTCAAAGCGGTTGCGAAACGGCGAATTTTTAAAGTAATCGATAAAGCGCGGAATAATGCCGCCGCACAAATACACGCCGCCGCTGGCGCCCAGCGTAAGCGCGAGGTTGGACGACACCGTGCCCAGCATGGCGCAGAAAATATCCAGCGTGAGCCGGCAAAGCGGCGATGAGCCGCTCAGGGCGCGGTCGCTGATTTCCGCGGGCGTGAGTTTTTGGCGCTTCACCCCTTCACGCGCGGCCAAAGCTTCGTGAATCAGCACCAAGCCGGCGCCGCTCAAAAAGCGCTCGGCCGACACATGGCCGTATTTTTTCTTGGCATATTGCCAAATCATGATTTCGGCATCGTCAAACGGAGCGAAGCTCACATGGCCGCCCTCACCCGCCAGCGGCACCCAGCCCGATTTGCTCGGAATCAGGCCGCTCACGCCCAAACCTGTGCCCGGGCCGATCACCGCTTTGGGCGCATCGGGCACTTTTTTGAAGCCGCCGATCTGCACCAGCTCTTCTTTCGGCATCTTGGTAATCGCCAAGGCTTGCGCGGTGAAGTCGTTGAGCAGAATTAGGTTTTCCAAATGCAGCGCCTGGCGCGTGGTTTCAATCGAAAAGGCCCAGTGGTGGTTGGTCATCTGCACCCAGTCGCCCAAAATCGGGTTGGCAATGGCGATAGAGGCATGGCTGATGGCCGGATTGCCGACACGGCTCAGGTATTCGCGAATGGCGTCTACCACGGTGTCGTAATCGTTGCACGGCAGCACTTCTACTTTTTCGATTTGCTGCGGCGCGGTTTCCAGCGCAAAGCGGGCATTGGTGCCACCGATATCGGCCACCAAGCGCGGCCATGAAACGGTTTCTTTAGTTTGCGTAGTAGACATGGCAAGTTACCTTTTTATGGTTAAGCACAAAGCTTAAAGGATAGGTTTTACTGGCTTGGGCGGCAGCCGCTTCATATACGGCTTTTTTCTCCGCGCCCTGTATGGCCAAAAACACCGCCGGCGTGGCGGCCACCGCCTCGAGCGTCATGCTGATGCGCTCGTGCGGCGCCGTTACGGGCGAAGTGTGCAGCAGCGGCTCGGCATAGGCCGGATCCAAGCCTTTATCGAGCTGCGGTGCCTGTGGAAACAGCGAGGCGGTGTGGCCGTCGCCGCCCATGCCCAGCACCAGCGCATCGGGCTGCCGGTAATGCTGCAGCGCAAAAGCCACCGCTTTTTCGCTATCGGCCAGCGCGGCCTCATCAGCACCATCAGCCACCATCGGAATCCAATGCGCGGCGGCGGCTTTGTTTTTCAACAGATATTCGCGCACTAGGCCGGTGTTGCTGTCGGCGTGATCGGTGGGCACGATGCGCTCGTCCACCAGCGTGATGCCGATATTTTGCCAATCCAAATCTTTTTGCGAAAGCGCATCAAAAAAAGCAATCGGCGAGCGCCCGCCCGACACGGCCAACACGGCCTGCCCTTTTTTATCCAGCGCATCTTGCAGCGTTTCAGCCACGGCATCGGCCAGCGCGGCGGCTGAAGCGGCGGCGTTTTCATGCGGATACCATTGAGTGCTCATGGCATAATCCTTGTGGTTGGTTTTACTTTTTTTCAGACGGCCTTTTCTTTTATTTATTGCCAAAGGCCGTCTGAAAGCCTTATTGCGCTTCGTGCCATTGATCGCCGTTGCGCGCCAGCAGTTCGCGGGCGGCTTCGGGGCCCCAGCTATTGGCGGCATAGCCGTGCGGCGGTGTCGGGCTTTGCGCCCAGTTTTCCATAATCGGCATCACCCATTCCCAAGCGGCTTCCAATTCGTCGCGGCGGTTAAACAAGGCCAGCTTGCCGTTGATCACATCCAGCAGCAGGCGCTCGTAAGCTTCGGCGCGGCGGCCGGCAACGGCTTTGCCCAAATCCAGGCTCAGCGCGGCCGTTTCCACATGATTGCCCGCACCCGGGGTTTTCACTTGGGTGTAGAGGCGGATGGATTCGGTGGGCTGCAATTCAATCACCAAGCGGTTGGGCGCGGCATGGCTGCCTTCGAAAATATGGCTGTCCAAATCGCGGAAATTCAATACGATTTCCGCCACTTTGCCGGCCATGCGTTTGCCGGTGCGCAGATAAAAAGGCACACCCGCCCAGCGCGCGTTGTCGATTTCGGCTTTAATCGCCACATAGGTTTCGGTGTGGCTGCCGGCGGGCACTTGGTGCTCATTCAAATAGCCTGCCAAGGCTTTGCCTTCTTTTTCGCCGGCAATATATTGGCCGCGCACCACATTTTCATCCACATCAGCCGAAGTGAGCGGCTTGAGCGATTTCACCACTTTGAGTTTTTCATCGCGCACGGCATCGGCATCGAGGCTGGCCGGCGCTTCCATAGCCGTCATACACAGCATCTGCATCAAGTGGTTTTGCACCATATCGCGCAAGGCGCCGGTGATGTCGTAAAACTCGCCGCGCTCTTCCACGCCCAGCTCTTCGGCAATGGTCAGCTGCACGCTTTTCACATATTTGTTGTTCCACAAAGGCTCAAACACCACGTTGGCAAAGCGCAGCGCCAGCAGGTTTTGCAGCGCTTCTTTGCCCAGATAATGGTCGATGCGGTAGATTTGGTCTTCTTGATAGAATGCGCCCACGGCGGCATTGATTTCTTGCGAAGATTTCAGGTCGGTGCCCAGCGGTTTTTCCAGCACCACGCGCACTTTGCTGCTGTTGAGGCCGATGTCGGCCAAGTTTTGGCAAATCGGCGTGAAGAATTTCGGCGCGGTGGAAAGATACACCACCACATTATCAGTGTCGGGGCGCTCGGCCACGGCTTCGCCCAAGGCTTTGAAGGTTTCGGGGCGGGTGGCATCCACCATTAAATATTGGATGCGGGCAATGAAAGAAGCCCACAATTCATCGCTGAAATGGGTTTTGATGTGGATTTTGGAATCGCTTTCCACTTTTTGCAGAAATTGCGCAGTGGTGAAATCGCTGCGGCTCACACCCAAAATACGCCCTTCGGGGTTGAGCAGGCCGGCGGCATGCGCCTGATAAAGGCAGGGCAGCAATTTGCGCATGGCCAAATCGCCGGTTGCACCAAACAACACCAAATCAAAATTCGCTTGTTTACTCATTTTTCATCTTCCATCTAATCTGAACGGCTTGCGCCATCGTAATAAAAATTTTGTGTGTTTATCTGTTAGGCATTATGATTTTATATTAAACTACAGATACTTAAATTCGGTTTTACACATTCCCGCCTATCGCTACAGGCCCTGTGCAAGTCGTAGCAATCCTACACGCCACTACAACTTTTGTCTATGCGGTTTCGCGAAAATTATTTGACTTAGATAAAACTAGCGTCATCTTTCACGCCTATTATGTTACAAAGCTACAAAATAAAGTTTGATTTGGTTCAACTTTCGTTATGTAATTTAACTACAATTTAACATTCATCCGTATTATAATCATCCTATAGAAAAAGCCATTCAGACGGCCTGCCCCACCCCTCGGCTGCCTGCCCTTTCACGATATCCAGCCAGAAAGGCACACAATAATGAACACGCCCACCCTCCACCCCACTCTTGCCACCGTCACCCAACGCATTATCGAGCGCAGCCGCCCCACCCGCGCTGCCTATTTGGAGCGCATCCGCGCCGCCCACCATGCCGGCCGCCTCGAGCGCAGCCAATTGGGCTGCACCAATCTGGCACACGCTTTTGCCGCCGCGCCCCACGCCGTGAAAATCGAATTGCAGCAAGAGAAAACCCCCAATTTGGGCATTGTGTCGGCTTATAACGACATGGTATCCGCCCACCAGCCGCTGCAAATCTTCCCCACTTGGATTAAAGAAGAAGCCCTCAAACACGGCGCCACCGCCCAATTTGCCGGCGGCACGCCCGCCATGTGCGACGGCATCACTCAGGGCTACACCGGCATGGAATTGTCGCTCTTTTCGCGCGATGTGATTGCCATGAGCACCGCCGTGGCGCTTTCGCACCAAATGTTTGATGCCGCCCTTTATTTGGGCGTGTGCGACAAAATCGTGCCCGGCTTATTGATCGGCGCGTTGAGCTTCGGCCATCTGCCCGCCATTTTCGTGCCCGCAGGCCCGATGACCAGCGGCATTTCCAATGATGAAAAAGCCAAAACCCGCCAATTGTTTGCCGAGGGCAAAGTCGGCCGCGATGCGCTGCTTGAAAGCGAAATGGCCTCTTACCACAGCCCGGGCACCTGCACCTTCTACGGCACCGCCAACTCCAACCAAATGATGATGGAAATGATGGGCTTGCACATGCCCAACACCGCCTTCGTCAACCCCAACACTCCCATGCGCGAAGCGCTCACCCGCGCCGCCGCCGCCCACATCGCCACCGCCGTCAGACACAACACCATTTTGCCGGTGGGCGAAATGGTTAGCGAAAAATCGATCGTCAACGCCATTGTCGGCCTGATGGCCACCGGCGGCTCCACCAACCACACCATGCACGTAGTGGCCTTTGCCCGCGCCGCCGGCATTATCGTAAACTGGGACGATTTCAACGAAATTTCCGACATCATTCCGCTGCTCACCCGCGTGTATCCCAACGGCAAAGCCGACGTCAACCATTTCGCCGCAGCCGGCGGCCTCGCTTTCGTGATTCGCGAGCTGCTTGATGCCGGCCTGATGCACGAAGATGTCGACACCGTGGTCGGCCACGGCATGCGCCCCTACACCAAAGAGCCGTTTATGATTGAGGGCAAGCTCGAATGGCGCGATGCGGCTGCCCAAAGCGGCGACGACAACGTAATCCGCACCGCCGCCAACCCTTTCTCTGCCGATGGCGGCCTGCGCCTGATGAAAGGCAACATCGGCCGCAGCGTCATCAAAGTATCCGCCGTCGCGCCCGAGCACCGCGTGATTGAAGCGCCGGCCATTGTGTTTGACGACCAACGCGATGTGTTGGCCGCATTCGACCGCGGCGAATTGGAGCGCGACTTTATCGCCGTGGTGCGTTTTCAAGGCCCGCGTGCCAACGGCATGCCCGAATTGCACAAGCTCACTCCGCAGCTGAGCATTCTGCAAAGCCGCGGCTTCAAAGTGGCGCTGGTCACTGATGGGCGCATGTCGGGCGCATCGGGCAAAGTGCCCGCCGCCATCCACATGAGCCCCGAAGCCCTGCTCGGCGGCGCCATCGGCAAAATCCGCACCGGCGACCTCATCCGCTTCGATGCCGAAAAAGGCGAGCTGGACGTGCTGATCAACGAAGCCGAATGGCTGGCGCGCGAACACGCCCATGCCGATTTGCGCAAAAACGCCCACGGCACCGGCCGCGAGCTTTTCGCCGGCTTCCGCAGTCTCAGCAGCAGCGCCGAAACCGGTGCCATGAGCTTCGGTGGCGACTTTGCCTAAACCTTTTTCAGACGGCCTTTTATGATGAACAGGCCGTCTGAAACCCACCCGCATTATTTTTTTACATTGGAGAACCTCATGACCCCACGCGAAATCCTCACCGCCGGCAAAGTTGTGCCCGTTATCGCCATCGACGATCTTTCAACCGCCGTAGATTTGGCGCACGCCCTTGTTGAAGGCGGCATTCCCACCTTGGAAATCACCTTGCGCACCGCCGCCGGCCTCGAAGCCATCCGCCAAATCAAAAAAGAAGTGCCCAATGCCATTGTCGGCGCCGGCACCGTAACCAACGGCGAGCAACTCAAAGCCGTCACCGATGCAGGCGCTGTCTTTGCCATCAGCCCCGGCTTCAACATCAATTTCGCCAAAGCCGCAGAAAAAAGCAGCATCGCCGTGATTCCCGGCATTGCCACTCCTGGCGAGCTGATGCTGGCGCTGGAGCACGGCATTAACACCATGAAACTTTTCCCCGCCGAAGTGGTGGGCGGCAAAGCCATGCTCAAAGCCCTCTACGGCCCCTTTGCCGACGTGCGCTTCTGCCCCACCGGCGGCATCAGCCTCGAAACCGCGCCTGAATACTTGGCCCTGCCCAACGTATTGTGCGTAGGCGGCTCATGGCTCACCCCCAAAGAAGCCGTGCAAAACAAAGATTGGGCCGCCATCACCAAGCTGGCCAAAGAAGCATCCGCGCTGTAAACACCGCAATATCAAAGGCCGTCTGAAATTTCAGACGGCCTTTGATATTGCGGGTAGGTTGGGTTGAAAACCCAATAAATCCACAATCCGTCTGAAACCTTGGGTTTATCAATCCAATCTACGCCGTTGCAAAATACAGTTTCGTGTCACTTTTTCTTGCATTTCACTATGCGCATGAAAAAAGGCCGTCTGAAAAAGCGGGTAGGTTGGGTTGTAAACCCAACAAATCCACAAGCCGTCTGAAACCTTGGGTTTATCAATCCAATCTACTCCGTTATAGTGCATAGTTTTGTGTCACTTTTTCTTGCATTTCACTATACGCATGAAAAAAGGCCGTCTGAAAAAATTTCAGACGGCCTTTGATTCAGCAACAACAATTAAATCCCGCTGCCTTGCGCTTTCAATTTTTCGGTGCCGAATTCCAGCTTGCTCAAAGCAGAAAGATAGGCTTTGGCAGTGGCCACCAACACATCGGTATCTGCGCCCTGCCCGTTCACCACGCGGCCGCCGCGCGCCAGGCGCACGGTGGTTTCGCCCTGGCTCTCGGTGCCTTCGGTAACGGCGTTCACCGAATAAATCTGCAACACGGCGCCGCTATCGGCCACGCTCTCGATGGCTTTAAAAATCGCATCCACCGGGCCCGAGCCGTTGGCACTAGCGCGGTGCTCCACGCCGCCCACGCTGAACACCACTTCAGCCGCCGGCAATTCACCGGTTTCGGTGCTGATTTTTTGCGAGATGAATTTATAGTTGTCTTGCGACAAATTCACCATTTCATCCGACACCAGCGCGTGCAAATCTTCATCGAAAATTTCGCGTTTTTTGTCGGCCAATTCTTTAAAGCGGGCAAAAGCGGCATTGAGCGCTTCTTCGCTCTCCAATTCGATGCCCAAATCGGCAAGCTTGGTTTTAAAGGCATTGCGGCCGGAAAGCTTGCCCAAGCTCAAGCGGTTGGCGGCCCAGCCCACGCTCTCTGCCGACATGATTTCATAAGTTTCGCGGTGTTTGAGCACACCGTCTTGGTGAATGCCCGATTCGTGTGCAAATGCATTAGCGCCCACAATGGCTTTATTCGGCTGCACCGGATAGCCGGTAACGGTAGACACGAGCTTGGAAGTGGGCACAATCTGGGTGGTGTCCACGCCGGTTTCGAGGCCGAACACATCGTGGCGGGTTTTAAACGTCATCACGATTTCTTCCAAGCTGGCATTGCCCGCGCGCTCGCCCAAACCGTTAATGGTGCATTCCACTTGGCGCGCGCCGCCGAGCACGGCAGCCAGCGAGTTGCCCACAGCCAAGCCCAAATCGTTGTGGCAATGCGCCGACCACACCACTTTGTCGCCGCCCGGCGTTTTCGCAATCAGCTCGCGGAAAAAGGCTTCGGTGCGGTGCGGCACCGAATAGCCCACGGTGTCGGGAATATTGATGGTGGTGGCGCCGGCTTCAATCACCGCGCCGCAGATTTCAGCCAAAAAGCCGATTTCCGAGCGCAGCGCATCTTCGCAGGAAAATTCCACATCATCGGTGTATTCCTTGGCGATTTTCACCGCTTTCACCGCCGATTCAATCACCTGCTTGGGCTTCATTTTCAGCTTGTGCTCCATATGGATGGGGCTGGTGGCGATAAAAGTGTGGATGCGGCGCTTGGCGGCAGGTGCCACCGCTTCGCCGGCGGCGCGGATATCGCGCTCCATGGCGCGGCTGAGCGAGCACACGGTGGCGCGGGTGAGCGTTTTGGCAATTTCGTTGATCGCTTCGAAATCACCCGGGCTGGCCGCAGCAAAGCCCGCTTCGATCACATCCACGCCCAGCTTTTCCAATTGGCGCGCAATGCGGATTTTTTCTTCTTTGGTCATGGCGGCACCGGGCGATTGCTCGCCGTCGCGCAGCGTGGTGTCGAATATGATAACGCGATTATCTTTGGGCATGTTTTGTTTCTCCAGAGTGGTTTGTTGCTGCATAAAAGCATTCAAATCCAGCGGCCGGCCTTGCGCTTCGGCCAGCGCCGTCAGCTTTTGCAGCTGATTGAGCGGCAGCGAGCCGCGCGTGCGCCATTTATAAATAGCCGCCGTGCTGGCCGCATGCTGCGGGTCTTGCTGCTTGAGCGCCTCGGCCAGCGCATTCACGCCGCCGAAATAAGCGATTAAACGGTCGATGTCCAGTTGCATGATGCACCTTTGTCTAAAAAATGTTTTCCAACAGATTGATGAGCCTGATTATACTTAAATCAGACAAAACGGCAACAATTTTATTTATTTTGATTGTAAATTTATATTTTAGGATATTTTATATACAAATTGTCTATTTTTGGATATATGGCATATGCTTGAAACCGCATAGGGCTGCGTAGGCGCGCACAGCCACAGGCCGTAATCGTACGCATGCGATCGAGCATATTCCTCAGAATCAAACAGGCCGTCTGAAAATAGCGTAAACTGGCGGCTGCCGATATATTTGACAAACCGCTATGCTTGATAAATATGATTTGATTCCCACCGGCCGCCACGATGAGCTGCCCTGGCGCAACGAAAGCACGCAAAAGCCGCCCAAGCAAGCGCTTTTTGTGCACGAAACCAATGCCGATACGGTGCTGAAAAACGCCCGCGAGCACATTGCCAGCGTGTGGCGCGGCGATTTTCACAACGCCAAGCAAGTGCTGGCCGCAATGAAAAAGCGTTTGCACAAAAACAGCACACGCGCCGCCGATGCCGATATTCAAGCCGCTTTCCACCGCCACCGTATGCAGCAGGCGCAGCAAAGCCGGTTGCTCAATATGCTGGCGGTGGAAATTGGTGCAGGCTTCACGCTCGATTTGCCGCGCGCACCCGATGTGCGTGCCGCGCTGCACGATGTGTATGGGCAGGCCAATGATGCGCCTTTTTTGCTGCCGCTCAACCAATTGCTGGGCTTTATCGGCGCGCACGAATGGCATAAAAAAGGCGTGGATATTCCCGCGCTCGGCGGCAAAATCCACGTGCCTTTCGGCGTGTTTTCCCCTTTGCGCGGCGAATATCTCGATTTATTGATGCAGGCGCCGTTGCCCGAATCTTGCCAACACGCATTCGATATCGGCACCGGCAGCGGCGTGCTCGCCGCCCTGCTCGCCCGCCGCGGCGTGCCGCACATCACCGCCACCGACACCAACCCGCGCGCCATCGCCTGCGCCCGCGCCAATCTGCAACGGCTGGGGCTGGAAAAACAAGTGCAAATCGAAGCGGTGGATTTATTCCCCGCCGCGCGCGCCGATTTAATCGTGTGCAACCCGCCCTGGCTGCCGGCCAAACCCACATCCGCCATCGAAGCCGCCCTCTACGACCCCGGCAGCGCCATGCTGCAAGGCTTTCTCAACGGCGCAGCCGCCCACCTCAAGCCCGGCGGCGAAGCCTGGCTGATCATTTCCGATTTAGCCGAGCACCTGCACCTGCGAACGCCCGAATTTCTCAGCCAATGCTTTCAGACGGCCTCACTAAATGTGATCGATATTCTGCACACCAAACCGCAACACCAAAAAGCCCTCAACACCGCCGACCCCTTAGCCTTCGCCCGCACGCAGGAAACCACCTATCTTTACCGCCTGCGCGCCAAATAATGCCGCCACATCGTAGGTACGATTAAGCGTATTCCACAACAATTGCGTAGGTACGCACGGCCATAGGCCGTAATCGTACGCATGCGATTGAGCGTGTTCCGTAGCAATCAAGCAGGTCATCTGAAAGCTTTGAGGTTTCAGATGACCTTTGCTTTATGAAGGTTGTGAGGCTTCATACGTACGATTACGCCGCCTTTGGGCGGCGTGCGTACCTACAGCTAATCGTACCTACGACGACTGCGCGCGAAGTAATGCGCAACATCGTAAGTGCGCACGGCCGCAGTTCATGCGTACGATTACGCCGCAAAAAGCGCGGCGTGCGCACCTACAGCGCTTAAATATATTTTCATTTATAATCACTTTTACACATTAAATCCGACATCTTGCAATATGCCGAATTACAAACGTATGCACCGCCCCGGCGGCATGTGGTTTTTCACCGTCAACCTGTTGCAGCGCAGGCACAATGATTTATTGGTGCGTGAAATAGAATTGCTCAGGCAATCGGTTCGAAAAGTGCGGGCAAGCCATCCGTTTGAGATTGTGGCTTGGGTGGTGTTGCCAAACCATATGCATTGCATTTGGCGCTTGCCCCAAGGAGACAGCAATTATTCCACGCGCTGGCGGCTGATTAAAAGCCATTTCAGCCGCAGCCTGCCTTCAACCGAATATCGCTCGCCCATCCGGCAGCAAGCAGGTGAACGCGGCATTTGGCAACGTCATTATTGGGAACATTTGATTCGCGATGAAGAAGATTTTCACCGGCATTTCGATTATGTGCACATCAATCCGCTGAAACACGGCTTGGTTGAGCAAGTGAAAGATTGGCCATATTCCACTTTTCACCGCTATGTTGAGCAAGGCGTTTATCCGCAAGATTGGGCCGGCATAATTGAAGAAGGCGATTTTGGTGAGTGACGGCATGCATGCGATTAAGAGTGTTCCACAACCACAGCGTAGGTACGCACGGCCGCAGGCCGTAATCGTACGCATGCGTCCGGGCGTGTTTCAAGCAACATCGTAGGTACGATTAACCGCCCAAAGGCGGCGCAATCGTACGCATGCGATTGAGCGTGTTCCGTAGCAATCAAGCAGGCCGTCTGAAAGCAGTTGGGTTTCAGACGGCCTTTGTTTTATGAAGGTTGCGAGGCTTCATGCGTACGATTACGCCGCACAGAGCGCGGCTAATCGTACCTACGGCGGCTACGGTGGTGGCGGCTATAAAAAAAGAGCCTGCGAAGCAGGCTCTTTTTCAAGGCTAATCGTGAGATTAGAATTTGTGACGCAGACCAACCATACCGGCTGTGGTTTCAGCTTTGTTGTCGCCGCCGCCAGCACGCAGCCAGCCGGCAGATACCAAGGCAGTGGTGCGTTTAGAGAAGTCGTAATCGGCACCCAACACAACTTGGTCGTATTTGGTGATCTTACGCTCTGAATCGGTCAAACCGTCACCTTTACCTTTGAAGCCGTGGGCATAAGAGAAGCGCGGTACAACATTGCCGAAGCGGTAAGCAACAGTGGTAGCCACTTCATGTGCTTTCAGGCCTACGCTGTCATCGGCAGCAGCGCTGTAGTCGCCATCGTTGCTCAACTTGGCAACATAGCTGTCATAGCTATCCCAACCATTGGTGTATTGGTAGCCCAAACCAACAAACAGGTTGTTGGCATCGTAACCACCTTCTACTTTATGCGCTTGGCCTGTTTTGCTTTCGCCGCCAGTAGTTACATAAGCAGATTTTTTATAGCCGAAGCCGTAGCGAGCAAAGAAACCGGCGTTTTCATAGTTCAAACCGGCGTAGTAGCGTGAAGTATCGCTGGCAGCATCATTACGACCAGTAGATGAGTTAATGGGATCGCCATTGGCGTTAACACCCAAACCACGCACTTCAGTACCGTTATCACGCGGAGTGAATTGTACGTTACCGCTGAAGCCGGCCCAAACCGGAGAATCGTATTTCACAGAAACAATGCGCTCACCGGTGCGTTGGAACATGCCCAAGCCCAAAGCGTTGTTGTTGTATTCCCACGGATCCAAAGAATCCATGCTTTTCAGTTGGGTTTCCAGTTTACCGGCACGGATTTTACCGAAGTTGCCTTCCAAACCGATGAATGATTCACGACCGGCCCAGTCGCCGCCACCGGCTACTGATACGTCGTTTTCAACCTGCCAAATGGCGTTCAGGTTGTTGCCCAGATGCTCGTGGCCTTTGAAGCCGATGCGTGAGCCGAAGTCGGCGATTTGCGAACCGGTGTCGCTTTTGGTCTCAACGCCATTAACTTTAGTTTTAGTTTGAGAAACCTCAACGCCGGCTTTGATTTGGCCGTACAAGATTACGTCGGCAGAAGCTGCAACCGGCAGAGCCGCCAGGGTCAAAGCAATCAGAGTTTTTTTCATTGCTGTATTCCTTTTCTATGTTTAAGAAATCAAACTTAAATGGGGTGATATGAAATCCATCCAAGCTTTTGCATTCATCGCAGCGTTAGCGATTTCATGTCTGCTAATATAATTGCTTCGTTGTAAAAAAACAAACTTTATCCGCCTTTTGCTTGGCAGTTTATGCCCAAAAGTGTGTGCTTTTTCCCACATATTTTATTTAAGCCCTTAAAAATCATAATGATATAAATTCGGCAATTTGATTTGCAGGTTTACAACACAATCGGGGTTTGTGTGGCATTTTGGCACTTGCTGATGCGGCTCGGGGCAATTTTGTTGTTTTGTTTAATGCTGAAAACGGGTGTGGGCGGCTTAAAACGGGCATTGCGACAGCTTGGATGGGAATCGGCGGGGTGGCTTTCAAGGTAGGGATGTTTCAAGCGGGAATGTATCATGTTTGTTCTGCGAACAAGTGTCGGATTCGAGAATCCGACCTACGCACTATTATGGGAAAGGCCGTCTGAAAGAAAGGCTTCAGACGGCCTTGAGCGCACAAGCCCGCCGGTTTGCTGAAAATCCGTAGGTCGGATACTTGTATCCGACATTTGGCCGCAAGGCCGAATAGGCACGATGTTTATTCTACAAAAGTGAAAGATGCTTGTTCTGCGAACAAGTGTCGGATTCGAGAATCCGACCTACACGCTATTATGGTAAAGGCCGTCTGAAAGAAAGGCTTCAGACGGCCTTGGCTTATCGCTTCTATATATATGCTCGATGTGCTGCTTTAATATCGGGCTTAATCGTCGAGCACATCGAAGCTGCTCTCTTTGGTGAAGGTGGTGCCGGGCACGCTGGCAATCAGAGGGTCGAGCGCGCCGATGGCTTTTACGTCTTTGCCCGGATAATCGAGATGGTGCAAAAAGGCGCGGATGCAGTTGAGGCGGGCGCGTTTTTTATCGTCGGATTTCACCACTGTCCACGGGGCGTCGCCGGTGTGGGTGTGGAAAAACATGGCGTTTTTGGCATCGGTGTATTCATCCCAGCGGTCGAGCGATTGGATATCGACGGGTGAGAGCTTCCAATGTTTGAGCGGGTCGTCGCGGCGGGAAATAAAGCGGCGCAGCTGCTCTTCGCGGCTCACGGAAAACCAAAATTTAAACAGATGAATGCCGCTGGACACGAGCATACGTTCGAATTCGGGGGTTTGGCGCATAAACAGTAAATATTCGTGCGGCTCGCAAAAGCCCATCACGCGCTCGACGCCGGCGCGGTTGTACCACGAGCGGTCGAAAAACACCATTTCGCCCGAGGTGGGCAGGTTTTGGATATAGCGCTGGAAATACCATTGGCCGCGCTCGGTTTCGGTGGGTTTTTCCAAGGCCACCACGCGCGCGCCGCGCGGGTTGAGATGCTCCATAAAGCGCTTGATGGTGCCGCCTTTGCCGGCAGCATCGCGGCCTTCGAAAATGCACACAATGCGCTGACCCGATTCTTTCACCCAGCTTTGCACTTTGAGCAATTCGATTTGCAGCTTTTTCTTTTCTCGCTCATACACGCGCCGGCTCATGCGGGTGCGGTAGGGATAGTTTTCGGGCAGCGGCGCCACGCTGGAATCTTCGGCGCTGCTGCGGCCTTGATGCTCGAGCACAGATTCTTCAAACACTTGCAGTTGGTCTTTTTTATTGCCTAAATCGATTTTTTCATACGGCTTTAATTGTTGGTCTGCTGTCATTTGCTGCCCCTTTTGTTGGGTGGTTTCGTCTCTATTTATATGTGCTTATTTTAGCGCTTTTAACAAATATATACAAAATAATTACCGTTTTTGCCTGATGCGGCGGCGGTTTTGCGTTTGTGACAACCCGCCGCACGCTTTGCGCTATCTATAAAGCAGAGAAATGAAGAATGAAGATGCACAAGGCAGCCGGCCGCAAACAGAACAAGCAGCATGCCAAGGCGCGGCAACGCCGCAGCACTTTTTGATTCATTTCACTATATAATCGCGCTTTTATTTTGCTGCCTGCCGTATGCCTTATTTTGCCTTGCTCGACGATGCGGTGCGCGATTGCGCCACGCTTTATGATGATTATGTGGAAAGCCGCTTTTTGCAGGCCGACACGCTGCACGGGCTGGATGGGCTGTTGCAGCAAGGCTGGCAGCGGGGGCTGCATGTGGTGCTATGGGCGGATTATGCTTTCGGCCACCCGCTGCAACATTTAAGCCCGCAGCCCGATGCCTGCCTGGCGCTGCATTGGTTTCGAAAATGCGAAACGGTTGCCGAGCCGGAAAAATGGCTGCAAAGCCGCTATCCCGACCATGCACCCGCCGGCATCAGCACGCCGACAAGCCACACCGGCAAAGCCGATTATCTGCACGCGGTGGGCGAAATTCAGGCGGCGATTGCGCGCGGCGACACTTATCAAATCAATTACACCACGCGCTTGCAGCTGCAAAGCTACGGCCACCCGGCGCAGCTTTATCGGCGCTTGCGCCAGCCTGTGCCTTATGCGGCGCTGGCGCACCTGCCCGACCACAAGCAGCAGCCGGGCTGGACGCTCTCTTTTTCACCCGAATTGTTTGTCAACATTGCTTCAGACGGCCTGATCACCACCGAGCCGATGAAAGGCACGGCGCCGGTGTTGGGCGATGGCGGCGATGAGGCGCGCGCGCAGGCTTTGCAGGCCGACCCGAAAAACCGCGCGGAAAACATCATGATTGTGGATTTGCTGCGCAATGATTTGGGCAAAATCGCCACCACCGGCGGCGTGCGCGTGCCCGCGCCTTTTCAGGTGCGCCGCTTCGGCAGCGTGTGGCAGATGACCACGGCCATCGAGGCGCAGGCCAAGCCGCACACGAGCGCGGCGGATATTTTTCGGGCCGCGTTCCCCTGCGGCTCCATCACCGGCGCGCCCAAGCGCATGAGTATGCAGATTATCGATGCGCTGGAAACTTCGCCGCGCGGCCTCTACACCGGCAGCATCGGCTATCTCAAACCTTGCTCAAGCGGCCTGGGCTTTGAGGGCACGCTCAATGTGGTGATACGCACTTTGCAGCTCAAGCCGCTTTCAGACGGCCTTTATCAAGGCACTTACGGCGTGGGCTCGGGCATTGTGGCCGACAGCGAAGCCGAAGCGGAATATATAGAATGCCAATGGAAAGCGCATTTTCTCAATGCGCTCGCGCCTGAATTCGGTGTGTTTGAAACGCTGCGCGCCGAGGGCGGACAATGTGCGCTGCTGCCGCTGCACCTCGAGCGCTTGCAACAAGCCGCTGATGCGCTCAATCTGCGCCTGCCGCCCGATGCGGCGCCGCAAATCGGCCGCTATCTGCAAGCCTTGCCCGATGCCTGGCCCTATCGTGTGAAAGCCTTGCTCAATTCAGACGGCCTGCATTTGAGCCACGCGGCCTGTGCACCCTTGCACGGCGCGCAATATGCGCTGATCGCGCCGCAAGCTTTGCCGCTGCACGATTATCTGCGCCGCTTCAAAACCACCCGCCGCGCGGCTTATGATGCCGGCTGGCAACAGGCCGAGCAGCAAGGTGCGTTTGACAGCCTTTTTTTCAACACCGAGGGCTGTTTGCTCGAAGGCGGGCGCAGCAATGTGTTTGTGCGCTTTGGCAGCGAATGGCACACGCCGCCGTTGAGTTTGGACATTCTCAACGGCGTGATGCGCCGCGCCGTGCTGGCCGATTCGCAACATTATTTAAACACCGCGCACATTTTCGAGCGCCGCATCACGCAGGCGCAATTGCGGCAGGCGGATGAGATTGTGTTGTGCAATGCGCTGCGCGGGCTGATTCGCGTGGAATTGAAGATTTAGGTGCGGCTTTTCACAAGCGCGTATGCTGGCGCTGTGGTGGGGTTTCGGGTAGCGGGGATGCGATTCGTGCGTATGATTACGCTGCGCTAATCGTACCTGCGCATCAGCTGTTGTGTGCTATAGTGAAATGCAAGAAAAAGTTATACCAATTCAAAAAAGTAAGCTAACAAGGCGGCGAGCTGCAGACAGTACAGATA
>ERZ650312.567-NODE-567-length-20588-cov-10.508645_pt1 | contig 20588 bp, 18 predicted proteins | sample MGYA00376248_ERZ650312 | MGnify/ENA primary metagenome ERZ650312 (study PRJEB26733, sample SAMN07839316) | wastewater metagenome | biome: urban; feature: wastewater treatment plant; material: waste water | place: USA: North Carolina | collected 2016-07-28 ... | reverse complement strand
GCGTGTCGCAAAGACAGTTATTCCAACTCTTAATTGAGCTGGCAAAAGCGGATTCTAATGTGGTTCAGGCATTGCGTGGACATTTTGCTTTTGTGGAAGATCGTTTAAATGCCCATAAGACAGAGCCACAAACCTTATGGTTTGAGCGCTTTGTAAAAGGTGACCTTGTAGGAAATGCATGGACGGAAATAGGCAACGTAGAAATAGGTGATGTCGTCACGCGTGTGACAGAGTCACAAAGTGGAAATCTCGTCGTGAATGGCCAGAAATATTATTCGACAGGGACTATTTTCGCAGATTGGATCTCTGTTCGTGCATTAGATCCTGAAGGGCACGTAATTATTGCCATTGTTCCAAAAAACAGTGAAGGATTAGAGGTTATTGATGATTGGAATGGATTTGGGCAACGAACAACGGCTAGTGGTACAGTTAAATTAACTACTAAAGAATTTATAGAAAAAATTAACTTTTGACTTGTACTTTGAAAAAAGCGTTGTTAGATTAATTAAAGAAAGTTGTTGAGGTATAAACCTTAACAGTGTGGATTTAAACCAACTTGCCAGCACTAAAATGGCTAAATCGGAGTAAGCGAATGAATACGCTCAGCATTTCTGACATTTTTTCTCAATTTTCTTATTATCAAGAACATTATCTTTCTATCTTGTCTACGCCTGAACAATACTATACAGCTGTAGAAGGTGCATATATTCATGTCTGGCCATTAGCACCTCAAGATTTGTATTTGGGCGATTTATTGCAATTGTGGTTTAGTGAAAAATGGCTCATTCAATCAACCTGCCAATTGCTTTCAGATCATCCAGACAACGGCACCAAAAAACCATTACAGCGTGATCATGATTTGTATTTGTACCAACTGGCAGGCAGCGCACTTTCGGGGAGCAACCGTTCACACGTGTGGTCTGTGTCTGAACAAAAACCATTGCGTGTACAATTAGACTCTGTTTTTCGCTATTTATGTGAATATAAAGCGACATCTCAACCAACAGTGTCTAAGTCAGAGTTGATAGCAGCATTGAAAAACAGTGTTTGATCTAAGATGATTCATTATGGTCAGCCAAATAGATGTGTATCGAGTCGAGCTAAATAACTCGTACTGAAATAGTGTTATCAACTGCGATACAGATTTACGGACAGCTTGAAAAGGATATTCAGCCGTGTGGATAAAAATAAGCATTGCCATGCTCGCATTTGCTGCAAATTCCTTGCTATGTCGTTTGGCATTGGCTGAACAGCAAATAGATCCTATGAGTTTTAGTTTGCTCAGGGTTGGCAGTGGGGTAGTGTGTTTAGGACTGTTCTATGCTGTTTTGCAGGTTCAACAACCAATTCAATTCCAATGGAAATCTGCACTAAGCCTTGCTGTATATCTGCTCGGTTTTTCGTTGGCGTATTTGCATATCGATGCAGGTATAGGGGCATTAATTCTATTTGGCGCAGTGCAAATTACCATGATCAGTTATGCCATTTTGCATGGTGAGCGTATGACTTTAGCGCGCTGGGTTGGACTAGGCTGTGCTGTGTTAGGGATGGGCTTACTGCTATTGCCTGAAGCCAGTGCACCAACATTCAAATATGCGTTGATGATGTTGCTGGCAGGTATTGCATGGGGTTTTTATAGTATCGCTGCAAAGACGATGCAGCATGCTTTAACCAATACTCTGTCTAATTTCATTTTAGCGACACCACTTGTTGCTGTATTTTTTCTTTGGCATTTACCTGAAAGTTTTATCACTTGGCAGGGTGTGGTTTTGGCAGTGTTGTCGGGTGCATTGGCTTCGGCTGGAGCGTATGTGTTGTGGTACAGCATTGTGAAAAAAATTGACCATATTACCGCAAGTACTGTGCAACTTTCTGTGCCGTGTTTGGCGATTTTAGGTGGTGTGATTTTTCTAGGTGAACAATTAACCCTGTTGAGGGTTATAGCAACCCTGATTGTGTTATGTGGTATTTTGATGGTGATTTTAACTAAGCCGCGGGTTTAACCAGTATTCCTATAATTTGCTCGGAATTTCATCCATGTAAAATAAAAAACCCACGATTCAATCGTGGGTTTTGTTCATCTAAACAAGTTTAGATTATTTTGCAGCTTTTTCAGCTTCGATTGAAGCAATCGCTTCATCGACACCTTCAATTGATTCTGCAGCTTTTTTGATACGAGCCAACGCATCTACAAGTACTTCGTCTGCAGTTGCATAAGAAATACGCATGAAACCACCTAAACCGAATGCATCACCAGGAACAACGGCAACACCAGTTTCTTCCAATAACCAGGCAGAGAATTCTGTGCAAGATTTTAAGCCTTTGGCACGAATCAATGGTTTGATGTTTGCATACGCATAGAATGCGCCATCTGCAGGTAAGCATGAAATACCTTTGATGTCATTCAAACCGTTTACAACTAAGTCATGACGGCGTTTGAATGCTTCAACCATTGGCTCAAGTACGTCTTGAGGGCCGTTTAATGCAGCTTCTGCAGCAACTTGTGAAATAGAAGTTGGATTAGAAGTCGATTGAGATTGAATTTTCTTCATCGCACCAATTAGTTTGGCAGGGCCCGCTGCATAGCCAATACGCCAGCCAGTCATTGCATAAGCTTTAGACACACCGTTTAACACGATTGTGCGGTCATAAAGGTCTGGTGCAACAGTCGCGATGTTGTAGAACTCATCATCCCAACGGATTGGTTCATACATATCGTCAGAAGCAATAAATACTTCAGGATATTTACGTAGTACTGCAGCTAAAGCTTCTAATTCTGCTTTGGTGTAAATCATACCAGTAGGGTTAGATGGGCTGTTGAGTACCACTAAACGTGTTTTGTCAGTGATCGCAGCTTCTAATTGTTCAGGTGTGATTTTGAAGCGTTGTTCTTCGCCACATTCCACAATAACTGGCACGCCTTCAGCAATAATCACCATATCTGGATAGCTTACCCAGAACGGTGCAGGGATAATCACTTCATCACCCTTGTTTAATAAAGCCAACGCCAAGTTAAAGAATGATTGCTTACCACCGCAAGACACCAAAATTTGGTTCGCTTGGTAGTCAAGATTATTGTCACGTTTTAATTTTGCGATAATGGCTTTTTTAAGACCAGGCGTACCGTCAACAGCAGTATATTTTGTAAAACCGTTATTAATTGCTGCAATAGCTGCATCTTTGATGTGTTGTGGTGTATCGAAATCCGGTTCACCTGCACCCAAACCAATAACGTTATGACCCGCAGCTTTAAGTTCAGCGGCTTTATTGGTGACTGCAAGTGTTGGGGACGGTTTGATGGCATTGACACGATCAGAGAGACGTACGTCCACGGCATATTCCTTCTTATAGGGATAAAAAAATAAAAAGCATATTATCTTAGCCTAAATTCGATGTCTGCGTCGTTTAAAATTGCATCAAAATAATAAAAAATCACCAAATTAGACCAATTTCCTATGAAATCATGATTAAAACTGCTGTGAGGTGGAAGTTTCTCGCATCGGGCAGCAAAAAACTTTAAAATAGTCCAAATTTTAAAAGAGTGATGGTCATGAGTAAGCAGCAGCCTACTTCAAAAAAACCATTGGTGAATCTCCCATTCCCAATGCCAAATGCAGAACAAAATGCTGACAATGTTGCACATAATCAGGTTCGTCCAAAACCTGAACAGTATGCAGATCGTACTTGGATGCCACCACGTGGCACCCGTCGTTCGATGGGTAAGCGCTAAAAAAATGCCACAATTCGTGGCATTTTTTATGGATGGAGATTACTGTCTGTGACACTTCGCCTTATGAAATGCCAAGCGTCCAAAAAAAATCGTTGAGATTAACGTACATGCTTACGGGCTTTGTTGGCAGGCTTCGGTGGTGCAATTACACGCATACCATGCCAAACATCGCTAAAGTCTTGCTCATTGATATTATACAGTTCCAATAAAGCTAAAATGACGGCACCAAACAGCATAGGTCCTTCAGAATTGCTCTGGAATTCAAAGACCTTACCATTTAAGTTATGCAAAATATCCTGAATTTCAAAGACCCGATCACGACCATTGCTGTCGGTTGGGTACATTTGTGTATTCAGTATAATTTTGGCTAAAGCTTTTTCATTTTCACTCAAAGCCAAGACTTCAATTAATTCATCGGTGGCAGGGGTGAAGATCACAGAATCACGGTAAATGGTGTGTAGTAGTTTTTGCGTCAGTTTAGGCAGTGCTTTTTCAACAAAAGGGCGAAACGACGCAGGAAAAATCACATTATGAGCGATGCCTTTAAACATTGGGGCAATTTCTTCAACGGTATATCCTGCAATACCACAACCAATTGAAGTTAAAAAATACTTCATTTTAGGATGGTTTTTGGCATAGATTTTAAAGTCATCCACATAGTGCTGAATTTGCGAAAGCGGCATTTGTTGTAAATGTTCATTCATGGTAGGAATGGCAAAACTTTGTCCTGCCCAACCGCGCCCGACGCCTTCAACGGCACCAAAAAATTCTTTGGCTGTTCGTGCTGCACCACCTGCATGTTGTCCTGCCATATTACTGCCAAATACGAAAACAGTATCTTCAGGGAGGCTTTTGATAATTGATTCGTCGTGATATTGGTAAGTCATGAGTGTGTGCTTTTATGGTTGTCATCCTGAAATTTCATGTTGCCTTTGAATAGCCAGTGGGTCAAGACTTAAAGCAGTTTCCCTATGCTCAATTTAGTCGTAGAACATCTTTGTTCTAATAGCGTGCATGACAGAATTAAAACTGAGCGATAGCTTTGCAGAAACGTAACATCGCCGCTACATATTCGAATGCCCTGAGTGTAAGCGAATCTGCTAAAATGTCAGGTCGCATTAAACCTGAGAACTGCATTTGTGAGTGATAAGCAACCTTTCGATTTAGTCACCAACTATCAACCTGCAGGTGACCAACCACAAGCCATTGAAAAATTGGTTCAAGGGATAGAACAGGGCTACCATGATCAGCTATTACTTGGGGTTACAGGTTCAGGCAAGACTTATACCATGGCCAATGTAATTGCCAGAACACAGCGACCGACCATTGTTATGGCACATAACAAAACGCTGGCAGCGCAGTTATATGGCGAGTTTAAAGCGTTCTTTCCGAACAACGCAGTTGAATATTTTGTCAGTTATTATGACTATTACCAGCCTGAAGCCTATGTGCCATCTTCAGATACCTTTATTGAAAAAGATGCGGCCATTAATGATCATATTGATCAAATGCGACTCTCGGCTACTCGTGCATTATTAGAACGTCGTGATGCGATTATTGTCGCATCGGTATCTGCAATTTACGGTTTGGGCGACCCTAATGCTTATATGAGTATGTTGCTGCATGTGGTGCAGGGCGATCGGGTGAATCGTGATGATTTAATCCGTCGTTTGGTCGAAATGCAATATAGCCGCAATGAGTTGGAATTTTTGCGCGGTACTTACCGTATTCGGGGTGAAATTTTAGATGTTTTCCCAGCCGAATCTGATCAGCATGCTATTCGCATAGAATTGTTTGATGATGAAGTTGATTCGATTCGTTGGTTTGATCCACTCACAGGTAAATTGGTACGTAAAGTACCACGTGTGACCATTTATCCTAAAAGTCATTATGTTACGCCTAAAGATAATTTGGAACGCGCGATTGGCACCATTAAAGAAGAACTGAAAGAGCGTTTGGTATTTTTTCGCGAACATGACAAATTACTAGAAGCGCAGCGCATAGAACAACGTACCCGCTATGATTTAGAAATGATGCAGCAATTGGGCTATACCAATGGGATCGAAAACTATTCACGACATTTGTCTGGACGGCCTGCAGGTGAAGCACCGCCAACTTTATTTGATTATGTACCTGATGATGCCTTGCTGATTATTGATGAATCGCACGTGACTGTCCCGCAAATTGGCGCGATGTATAAAGGTGACCGTTCACGTAAAGAAAACTTGGTGAATTATGGTTTCCGCTTACCCAGTGCTTTGGATAACCGTCCAATGAAATTTGAAGAGTGGGAGCGAATTGTTCCGACCACGGTTTTTGTGAGTGCAACGCCTGCACATTACGAATTGGAAAAGTCAGAGCAAATTGTTGAGCAGGTCGTTCGTCCAACAGGCTTGATTGATCCTGAAATTGAAGTACGTCCAGTATTAACTCAAGTCGATGATGTACTTTCTGAAATCAATATTCGTAAACAATTAAATGAACGTGTCCTTGTGACAACCTTGACTAAACGTATGGCGGAAGATTTAACCTCATACCTGAAAGAATATGGCGTTAAAGTCGCGTATCTGCACTCGGATATTGATACTGTTGAACGTGTAAAGATCATCCATGAGTTGCGTACAGGTGTACATGATGTTCTGGTTGGGATTAACCTACTGCGGGAAGGTCTGGATATGCCAGAAGTATCTTTGGTTGCAATCTTAGATGCAGATAAAGAAGGTTTCTTACGTTCAGAACGTTCTTTGATTCAAACCATTGGTCGTGCAGCACGTAATGTGAAAGGTAAAGCGATTTTATATGCAGATCGTATTACTGACTCGATGCGTAAAGCGATGGATGAAACAGATCGTCGTCGTAACAAACAAATTGAATTTAATGAATTACATGGTATTACCCCACGTAGTGCTGTGCGTCAAGCAATTAAAGAAATCGATACGGGTGAAGTACTCAGTGATGATGAAATTGATGAAAAAGTGTTAGAGCAAGCGCAGAGTATCAGTGCCGACGAACAGCATCTTTTATCGGATCCAAAACTGTTTGCCAAGCATATTACCAAGCTTGAAAAAGAGATGTTAAAAGCTTCAAAAGAGCTTCAGTTTGAGCAAGCAGCTAGATTGCGAGATGAGATTGTTCGTCTCAAAGCCCATATGTTGCAATCGTAATCTAGTAGAGAAATCCTCAAGAGGGATACATATCGCAACAATCTTTGTTTATAAAATAGGCTATGTTGAAAAGCTAAATATATGACTATTGATAACAAATTTCTGTTTTGAGGATTTCCCATGCCGCTGATTAAGAATTTCCCTAAAGCAAGTTGGCGTTTAACAAAAATTGCAATTGGTGGAGTGGTCTTAACTGGACTGGCTGTAGGAACGATTGCTTATGCACAATCAAAGTCTTTACCTACAGTTGAAAAAGTAGAACTCGATAAGTATTTAGGTGTTTGGTATGAGGTTGCTCGTAAGCCAATGTTCTTTGAACGTAAATGCGCTTATAACGTGACAGCAACTTATACGTTAAACGAAAATGGCAATATTGTTGTTGATAACAAATGTTATGATGGTGAGGGTGCTTTACAACGCAGTTTAGGTGAGGCGTTTGTTGCGAATGCGCCTTTTAACACCAAATTAAGAGTGAGCTTTTTACCAGAAGGTGTGCGTTGGATTCCTGTTGCACGCGGAGATTACTGGGTTTTAAAGCTTGATGAAGATTATCAAACCGTGCTTGTGGGTGAACCACGCCGTAAATATCTATGGGTGTTGTCACGTACACCTCAGCCGAAAAAAGAAATTATTCATGAATATCTAAATTATGCCAAATCATTAGGCTATGATATCCGTGATGTGATTTACCCTGAACATCGTTAAATCGGTTATACTTAGTTAAAACCATGCTTGCATGGTTTTTTTATTTTTATATAGTGGATAATTCACGTTTTTAAGATACGTCCCAAATGCTTCTGAGGTCAAAATGTTAAAAGGCATCGCTTATTCAGTTTTGGCTTCTGTCACCTTTGGGGTTCTGTATTTTTACACTCAATTACTGGGTGCATTAGATAGTGAACAAACTTTTGGGTGGCGAATTATTGCCACAATTCCATTTTTGACTTTATTTATGTGGTTTAGTGGTGACTTGACGCATATCAAAACCATATTTAATCGAATTATAGCAAAGCCTAGTTTATTAGTGTTTCTAATGATCACTTCCGTACTGACCTCAGCACAATTATGGTTGTTTTTATGGGGACCTATGCATGGTCGTGGGTTACAAGTTTCTTTGGGGTATTTCCTGTTGCCTTTGGTTCTTGTGCTTGCTGGAAGCTTTTTATATGGCGAGAAATTGTCTAAGTTACAGTATCTCGCAGTATTTCTGGCAGTATTTGGTGTTGGGCATGAGATTTGGCGCTTAGGTACAATAGCTTGGGAAACTGCTTTTGTTGCTTTAGGTTATGCAGCTTACTTTATTCTTCGTAAAAAAATTCAAACCGACAACTTAGGTGGTTTTTGGTGGGATTTATTCTTGATCCTGCCAATTGCGATTTTCTTTACTCAGACAGGTGAAACTCCATATTTAAAGTTTTTAGAGCATCCTAGTTTGGGAGTTGTCGTTCTAGGTTTGGGTTTGTTGAGTGCGATTGGCCTAGGAAGTTATATTTTAGCAAGTCGCTATTTACCCTTAATTATTTTTGGTTTACTGGGGTATTTGGAGCCTATTTTATTGGCATTCGCGTCGTTGGTGCTTGGTGAAAAAATCAGCTCAGGTGAATGGTTAACTTATATTCCAATTTGGTTGGCAGTATTGGTATTGGTAATTGAAGGAGCATGGCATCTGTATCAACAACAACAGCGTAAGCAGCATTTACATCTAAATGTGAAACAATATTCAAAGCGAATCAATTTTGATGATCAAAGTTAAAGTTTAGGAATTGATTACAAACAAGAGAAAACTATCAATAAAACTGCTATGAGAATGATTTAAATTACACGTATTGTGATGATTGAAAAAGACTTTTACCTAAAATCACAAAAATAATTATAGGTATTTTATGAATTTATAGTGAATTAGGACAAAATCTTAGCTCAATTAACAGCTTTTGATTCAATCTTGATGATAATTCCATTACAATTATGGCGTTTTAAAAATTCACGCCCAGTATAGATATTAAATTTGAGGACGTAACTGTGAGCAAAGACACTATCGTTGCCCTACACGCAGAACATCAAGGTCGTTGGAAAAACCGTGAAGAAATCGCGGAACGCATGATTGCTTTGATTGGTCAATTATACCGTGAGAAAAATATTGTTGTTTCTGTTTACGGTCGTTCTTTAATAAACCGTTCAGTGATTCAAATTTTAAAATCACATCGCCGTACACGTATGCTTGATGTAGAACTGTCAGTTGTTCATACCTTCCCAATTTTGGAAGCGTTAATGAAAATTGAAAACATTGGTTCTGCTGAAGTAGACATCGGTAAACTTGCTGTTGAATATAAAAATCAAGGTGGCGATGTAGATGCATTTGTTGCAAATGCCGTTGCTTCGATTGAAGGTAAAGCAAAATCTGAACAACCTAAAGATGTCGTTCTTTACGGTTTCGGTCGTATTGGTCGTATCTTAGCGCGTTTAATCATTAGCCAATCTGGTTTAGGTCGTGGCTTAAGTTTAAAAGCGATTGTTGTACGTAAATCATCTGATGGTGACTTATCAAAACGTGCTTCTTTGTTACGTCGTGATTCAATTCACGGTACATTCGACGGCACAATCTCAGTTGATGAAGAAAACGAAGCAATCATTGCAAATGGTCAATTCATCAAAGTGATTTATGCATCAAGCCCAAGCGAAGTAGATTACACAGCTTACGGTATTGATAATGCTCTTCTTATCGACAACACAGGTAAATGGCGTGATGTTGATGGCTTAAGCCAACACTTACAATGCGCTGGCGTTGCTCGTGTTGTGTTGACTGCACCTGGTAAGGGTGACATGAAGAACGTTGTATTTGGTGTGAACCAAGCTGACATTCTTGATGAAGATACCATTATCTCTGCTGCAAGCTGTACAACCAACGCAATTACACCAACACTTAAAGTATTGCATGACAAATACACAGTGTTGAATGGTCATGTTGAAACAGTTCACTCGTTCACAAACGACCAGAACTTAATCGACAACTACCATAAAGCAGACCGTCGTGGTCGTGCTGCAACGTTAAACATGGTAATTACTGAAACTGGTGCGGCTAAAGCAGTAGCTAAAGCACTTCCAGCACTTCAAGGTAAACTGACAGGTAACTCTGTACGTGTTCCAACACCAAACGTTTCACTTGCGATTTTGAACTTAACTTTAGATAAAGAAGTTGATCGTGATGAAGTGAACGAATACATTCGTAAAATTTCAATCAGCTCTAGCCTTCAAGGTCAGGTTGGTTATACCAACTCGACTGAAGTTGTATCATCTGATTTTATCGGTTCGCGTACAGCAGGTGTATTTGATGCGCAAGCAACAATCACTTCGGGTAACCGTTTAACTGCATATGTTTGGTACGATAACGAAGTAGGTTATAGCTGCCAAGTGTTACGTATTGCAGAGCAAATGGGCGGCGTAAGCTATCCAAAAATTCCAGCTGAAACAAATGCATAATTTGTAATAGCGACTAAAAAGAGCCTCAATTGAGGCTCTTTTTTTTGCGCTGTTGTTGTGGGATGAGGCTGATCAGATGCATTGGGGTGACATAAGTATTGGCTTGGGTGGTAAGAGTTGCCAATGTTTAATCCCTAGTCATTTACTTAGAATAATTAGAATACTGTGTAGAATAGGGTGATAAAAATTATAGAGTCTGGTTGGTATACCGTCCTCAATGACTTTCTAGGCTGACAAAAGGATGATATTTGTCAGATAAAAGAAAATAAAACAAAAGGAATTTGAATTTGCAAGTGAAGCATGTGCTAAGTGGATTGGCATTCATTGTGTTGGCATCTGTATGCGGTGTGCTTATCGCTATTTGGATGTTTAACCACTTTAATATTTATATTCCCTTAGAAAATCAAAAAGTCAGTATTGATCTGCAAGAGCCTTTACAAGCCGAGGTTAAAATTCATGATGCCTTAGATGTTGATGTGACAGGGCGTGTCAATGCTGAAATTCCGATTCGTGAAAACCTGAATATTCCCCTGACCCAAACGCTGACTCCACGGGTATATTTTGATAATCAAGTTCCGATTAAAACCACCATTCCAGTGCGTGAAACCTTGAAAATTAATCAGAACATGTCTGTAGATACCAAGGTACAGGTGAAAGTCATGGGGCGAGATGTGACTTTGCCTTTAAAAGGCAATATTCCTATTCAGCTGGACGTGCCGATTCATATCGATGTGCCGCTTGAACAGCAGGTACACCTCAAGTTTGATGCACCTGTGAAAACTGTACTGAAAGAAAACCTACATATTCCAGTCAATACAGTGGTTAAGACCAGTATTCCAATACAAGGGCATTTAAACGTTCCAATTAAAACAGCATTGAAAGCGTCGGTGGATGTGCAAAATACATTACCAATTGAAATCAAGCAGGGTGAGTTGAAAATTCCACTCAATAGCTTGCAATTACTGCGTGAAAAACCTCAACCTCAAGAACACGTGAAGCCATAGGAGGGAGTATGTGGATATTCCAGTCTGCGAAGCGGCTTGTATTGAGTTTTGTATGCGTTGTAATTTTAGTGGGTGCGCTGTTTTGGTTGTACCTGAATATTCAAGCCAGTATGCAAGTGTCTGCGAGTGAAGCCCAAATTCAACTATCAGACTCCTTACCGACAAAAATCCAAGTGAGTAATTATTTAGAAACCCAATCCGTTGGGACTTTAGATACGCAACTGAAAATCGATCAGAAAATCAATCTTCCTTTGATTGGGAAATATTTGGCAAATTTAGAGTTTGAAGTAGAAGTACCTGTTTCAGTATCTGTTGATTATCAAACCGAGGTACTCATTGATGAGAACATGCCGTTGGAGACAACTACAGATCTAATTTATCAAAATAAACTATTGCCTAAGTTCCCACTCGCTTTAGATATTCCGATTAAGCTGGCTGTACCATTTCATTTAAAGCAAGACTATCAGATCCCAATCAAAATTATGTTTAATGGCTTGGTCTATTTTGAGTTTGATGAGCAAGTGCGTCTGCATGTGTTACATCAGTTTGCACCACAGTTAAATTTGAATGACCCAATGACTATGCGAAAAATAGCAAGCTTCAATGCGACCATGTATAACACGGAACGGAGTACGACTGCGAATTTGGAGATGAATATGACACTACCTGTGAAGAACATTCATCCATAAAAAACACCACCAATCACTGGTGGTGTTTGAATGTGAAGATTAAATGATTGGCTTAAAGTGCGGCTTTGATTGCATCTTGAATACTGGTGGTCTTATGTCCAATCAATTGTTCTAGGTCTTTACTGTCACTATACATCGCACCTTGTATAGTTTGAATGTCTGCATCAACGATTACATCAACTAAGCCAGCAGGTAAGCCTGCTTGAGTTAAGCCTTGCGTGTATTCTTCCGCACTTAGGTTCTGATAAATAATGTCTTTATTTACAGCTTGGCCAATGAAAGTTGCAAGGTCTGAGAGGCTAAAACTTTCAGAACCTGCCAATTCATAGGTTTTATTCTCATGACCTGTTGAAGTTAAGACTTTGGCTGCAGCTTCAGCATAATCTATACGTGATGCTGAGCTAATTCGGCCATCTTGAGCTGCGCCAAAAAGCGTCCCAATTTCAATAGTGTGAGCAACACCTGCAAGGTAGTTTTCGCTATACCAGTTATTTCTTAAGAAGGTATAAGTGATTCCACTGTCTTGAATTAGTTTTTCGGTTTCACGGTGTTCTTGGGCTAAGCCGAGTGGGGACGTATCTGCACGAAGTAAGCTGGTATAAGCAAGATAAGGTACGCCTGCCACTTTCGCAGCATCAATCACTGCTTGGTGTTGAGGTGTACGGCGACCAATTTCATTGGCTGAAATCAGTAATAACTTATCTATTCCTAATAGAGCAGGAACTAATGTTTCAGGGCGGTCATAATCAAACTCACGCGGCTCAATACCTTGGACTTTGAAATGTTCAGCTTTATCAATTTTACGAACCAGCGCAACAATATTCTGGGCAGCGGTCAGCTGCAAAAGTTGCTCTATAACGAGGTTACCAAGTTGTCCTGTTGCACCTGTGATTGCAATTTTCATAATTCACCTATGTTGGTTGTTTTCTATACTTGATGGTTGTATCTTAATCTGTTAACTTACTAAATGTAAGTACATACCAAAAAGTAAGTAATAAACCAAATGGAGAGAAATGATGCACACCTATGCGACAAGCAAATTGTTAGGTCAAGTTTTATCCACGGAGTGTCCGTCTCGTGAAATTTTGGAGCATCTTACGAGTAAATGGTCGGTACTGGTGTTGCGTTGTTTAAGTGATGGCGTACATCGTTTTAGTGAGCTCAAACAGCGTATAGAAGGAGTGAGTGAGAAAATGCTTTCTCAGACGCTCAAAACGCTTGAGCATGATGGCTTTATTCTACGGACGGTCTATCCCGTGGTGCCGCCCAAAGTAGAGTACCAATTGACGATCTTGGGTTCTCAAGCCGCTGAGAAAACCATGTATTTGATTGGTTGGATTGAAAAAAGTTTGCCTGAAATTCTAGAAAGCAAGGAGCGAGTAGCAGCTTTAAAATAAAAGATGACAAGTAATGTGGATTGGTTGTGATAGTCCTTAATTGCGCTTTAAGAGTGAATTCCTAAGGCGTGCGGAAGTGGATTAGAGCTGATTCAATTTCAGGCTGTGAAAAAGTCTTGTTATCAAACAATCTACTCTTTTAGTGCGCTATTTTCTTGTAAAAATCCTTCTTGAAAATAAAAGTTGAGTAGGATTGAATAAAATGAGTCGAAGAGTGACCGAACGACTAAATGGTCCGCACATTTAAATTAAAAAATGAAGAAAATCAGGTGAAAAGTGTCGAAAAGTTAGATTTTGGTTTTTTTGTGACTAAATTTCATGTTTCGCTGAATAATTCTATTCGAGAAATTTTGTAAAATATGGCAGAATATGCGGTTTTAAAGTATTTAGAGGATTGGCAGCATGCGCTTTGTTGATGAAGCAGTCATTACCGTAGAGGCTGGCGACGGTGGCAATGGCGTAGCCAGTTTTCGCCGTGAAAAATTCGTACCTTTTGGTGGTCCAGACGGTGGTGATGGTGGTCGTGGTGGTAGCGTATTTATCGAAGCTGATGATAATACCAGTACCCTTGTAGACTTCCGTTATACTCGCCGCTTCCGTGCGGAGCGAGCTAAAAATGGTCGTGGCGCGAACTGCGCAGGCCGTGGTGGTGAAGACACAGTATTAAAGGTTCCTGTAGGTACAACCATTGTTGATACTGACTCAGGTGACATTATTGGCGACTTGGTTGAAAGTGGTCAGCGTGTGCTTGTCGCAGCGGGTGGTGATGGTGGTTTGGGTAATACTCACTTTAAATCATCGACGAACCGTTCGCCACGTAAGTGTACCCATGGTTTTAAAGGCGAATTCCGTGAAATTCGCTTAGAGCTAAAAGTACTGGCCGATGTTGGCTTACTGGGTATGCCAAACGCAGGTAAATCGACGTTTATTCGTGCCGTATCAGCAGCAAAACCTAAGGTTGCAGACTATCCGTTTACTACGATGGTTCCAAACCTTGGTGTGGTCGATGCAGACAGTCACCGTTCATTTGTAATGGCGGATATTCCTGGCTTGATCGAAGGGGCTTCTGAAGGTGCGGGTCTTGGTATTCGTTTCTTAAAGCACTTGGCGCGTACGCGTATTTTGCTTCACATTGTGGATGTTCAGCCGATTGATGGTTCTGATCCTGCATACAATGCAAAAGCGATCTTGGGTGAATTAGAGAAATTCTCTCCGACACTTTCAAAGTTACCTATCGTTCTAGTGTTAAACAAAGTTGACCAACTTGCAGACGATACGCGTGATGAATGGTGTCAGCATATCTTAGATGAAATGCAGTGGGATGGCCCTGTATTTAAAACTTCAGGTTTGATGTCTGAAGGGACAAAACCAGTTGTGTATTACCTGATGGATCAAATTGAGCAACAACGTGAACGTGAGCTTGAAGATCCTGATTATGCAGCAGAAGTGAAAGCATTCCGTGAGCAGCTTGAAGCTGAAACACGCGAACAAACGATTGCCGCTAAAGAAGCATATCGTGAAATGCGTCGCCAACAACGTCTTGCAGGCCTGTTGGCTGATGATGATGAAGACGATGATGAAGATGACGGCGAAATGGAAGTGTTTTACGTACGTTAAGCTCGTAATGAGTAACTGAGGACAAGATGATAGAAGTGGTAGATGGGCAACGTAAGCTCGAAGCTTGTAAACGAATCGTTGTTAAAATCGGATCATCTTTACTCACAGCAAATGGGCAAGGTTTAGATATAGATGCAATTTCGCATTGGGCGAAACAAATTGCAGATCTACACAATGCAGGACATGAGATTATTCTGGTGTCGTCAGGAGCTGTGGCTGAAGGTATGGTTCGTATGAAGCTAGACAGCCGACCCACCGATCTACCCAGTCTTCAGGCGTGTGCTGCCATTGGTCAGATGGGCCTTATTCATACGTGGTCAAGTGTGCTTGAAAAACATCACATTCAGACTGCGCAAGTGTTATTAACCCATGATGACTTGGCAGACCGTCGTCGTTATTTGAACTCATGTGACGCTTTACAGAACTTGATTGAATGGCATGTCATTCCTGTAATCAACGAGAATGACACGGTTTCGACCGATGAAATTCGCTTTGGTGACAATGACACGCTGGCCGCGATGGTTGCAGGTCAAGTCCATGCAGATTTGTTAATTATTTTGACAGACCAGCAGGGGATGTTCGACTCAGACCCACGTTCAAATCCAGATGCAAAACTGTTCCATACTGTGCGTGCTCTAGATGAGAGTTTATTTGATATGGCTGGCGGTGGCGGTAAGTTTGGTCGTGGTGGGATGTTGACCAAAGTTCGTGCTGCACGCTTGGCTGCAAAGTCTGGCTGTCCAACGCTGATTGCCAGTGGTGAAAGCGACAATGTGCTTGCACGTTTGATGGATGGTGAAATGCTTGGGACATTGTTTATTACTGACAATGACCGCATTACTGCTCATCAACAGTGGTTAGCAGCTCACTTACAAACTGCGGGTCGTTTGGTGTTGGATGATGGTGCTGTCAAAGCGATTAAAGACAATCATCGTAGTTTACTTCCGGTTGGCGTGAAAGCTGTGGAAGGGCATTTTGAACGCGGTGACGTGGTTGAATGTGTTGATATACAAGGTGGTCGTGTTGCGGTCGGACGTGTCAACTTTAGTTCGCGCTCTGCGGAGCTGGTAAAGGGCTTGGCGTCAGATAAAGTTCATCAAGTCCTAGGTGAAGCCCGTTCACTTGAGATGATTCATCGAAACCACATGGCGATCTACTGATTTAAACGCATTAAAAAATCCCGCTTTCGAGCGGGATTTTTTGTTTTAAAGCAAAAGTTATTTGATATAGCCTTTTTGAATGAGGGGCTTAAATAAGTAAAAGTGAAGGGTGAGTGCCCATTGCATGATTTTATCTTTATAGAGATTCCAAAGCTTTAATCCAAAGAAGTTTAAGGCAAAAGCCAATAGAAAAGCGCCGAGCATATCTAAAGGAAAATGCACACCAAGATAGACACGTGACCATGCAACCAGCCAAGCCATGACCAAGAGAGAAATTCCCAGTTTACGCTGTGCAGAGAAGAGATAAGAAAAAGCGATACTGCTAAAAATCAGCATATGGTCACTCGGGAAAGAGCCATTGGGTGCATGGTAAATGAGAGTGCGTCCGACCTCCATGACGAAAGGCCGTGGGTGATAATACACATGAGAAATACATTGGCTGATCAAAATGGCGATACTGGTAAAAATAAACGCCTTCAATATCTGTTTTTTAGTGTCGTAGTTACCACGTAGCCAAAACCAAGCAAACAGTAAAATCATGCAATAGAGCAGGTCATTGGCGATGAATATGGCAAAATGAATGCTGGTATTACTGGCTTCAGGAGAAGCATTAATCCATGAAAAAAGCGATAAATTAAGTTCTGAAAGAGTCATGAAAGTGGATTGTGTTTATCAAGTACTGAAGAGAGTCATAATTTTGTCATATTGTTAAAATAAAAAAGACCACAAAAATGTAGTCTTTTTTAACAGTTCAATATAGTTGAACGAATTGGCTTTAAGTTTTAGAAATCAAATGACGTTTGAAGGTAGAACGTACGTGGTTGCCCTACATATTTTCCGCCTGTTGAGTCAGTAGAACGTGTGAAATATTGTTTATCAAACACGTTTTTAACGCCACCCGCGATTTTTAAACCGTGGAATTGCTCACCAAAGTCATAGGCTGTACGCACGGCAAAAGTGGAATAACCAGGAATATCACCTAATTTTCCATCAGCCGATTCGTCAGTTTGATAGGTATCACCCGAACCTGGAGAATGCTGCTTAGATTGGGCAAACATATCTGCATTGACGCTCCATTGATTCACTTTATAGCCTAAACCAACATTTGCGGTGTGGCGTGAGTAGAATGGAAGATCTTTGTCTTCAAAGTCGCCTGCTTCAGCCACAGCTTTGGTGAAGGTGTAGTTGCTATAGAGTTTTAAGCCCTCAAGCGCATCGGTCAAATAAGCAAAGTCATAAGCCAGACCAAGTTCTACACCTTTGTGGCTGGTTGCGCCTAAGTCTGTCCAAATGCCATTGTTCTGGGCATCGCGTTCTAAAATTAACTCTTTTTTGAAGTCTAAATAAAACGCGGTTAATTCTGCATTTAGACCATTGCCTAAATATTTCGTCCCAATTTCATAGTTATTGGACTTTTCAGGATGTAAGCCATCAGTTGTGCTTTGCGCAACCCCACCTTCTAAACGTGCCAATTGGTTGTATTGCTGTGGGCCGAATGAAACGCCAGCATTGGCAAAAATGTTCCAATTGTCTGTCGCTTTATACATGACCGATAGGCTGGGTAAAAACTCATCTGAATCAATTTTGGGTGAAACGGTATTAACTGCTACGCCTTGGTTATAGGCAGTAAAATTGTTATGCGTTTCAATTGATTCAAAACGTAGTCCCGGTGTGATGACCCAGTTACCTAAATCGAAGCGGTTATCTGCATAAATTGCATGTGCTTTAGTGCCACCTTCACTCGTGGTACGTGCTTTAATTTCGGTCACAGGTGCATTCAATGCATATGTCGATGAGCGACCTGAGAACTCAGAACTATCTTCATCTAAATAACGATAGCCGATAGTGAATTCGCTATTTGAGTTACCTAATTGGTATGCACGAGACCAGCGCGGTTCAATGGCAAAAACTTTGTAGTCGCGTGGAGAGGTATCCATACGCGAAGTGGTCGCACTAACATCTGTCTCTAAGTCACTCGTGCGAAATGAGTCAATATAATAGGTCAGCAATTCAAAGTTATTTTTTTCATCTTGATGTGTATAACGGAATGACACATCTGAGCGACGACCAGAGAAATAATTACGTGACTTATTTGACTGATAAGGGTTTTGTGCATATTTTTCGGCAGTTAAGCCTTCAGGCATTTCACCATAACCTTCATAGTGATGTAGGTTTAAGGCAATCGCATCCGCATCTGTAATTTGATAGGCCGTTTTTAACATGACATCGTCAATGTCAGTTTTATTATTGGCTTCACGGTAGCCATCACCTTTTGTGCCCGAATAAAGCAGAGCAAGGCCTAAACCATTATCTAAGGTACCGCCTACAAATAGGTTCGGGCTGTATTTAACTTGATCTGTACCCGAAGCATATTCGGTTGTTAGGCTGACATTAGCTGCAAACTCTTGAGGAATCGCGCGAGTTGCAAAATTAATGATACCGCCAACGTTCTGCGGCCCAAAACGTACAGAACCTGCTCCACGAACCACATCCACAGATTCAATATTGCCTAATGATACCGGTGCTAGAGAAAGCTGAGGTTGTCCATAAGGCGCAAATGATAGCGGAACACCATCAAGCAGTACAGTAGAACGAGGCGATAAACGAGAGGCTAAACCACGGACACCAATATTGAGTGAAACATCACTGCCACCAGTACCATTATTTTCTTGGACTTGAACACCAGGCACTTGCTTCAGGGCATCTTTAATTGAAGTCGCAGCAACTTCATCTAAGCGATTGCGATTAATAATCGTACGAGCGCCTGCATGCTTTTGCACTTTCTCTGCATTGGCATCTTCTAACCAGTTGCCTTGTGCTTCAAGTTTGATGGTCGGAAGCACATTGTTGCTCGTTGCTTCAGTGAGTTCTTCTGCTTGTGCATAGGTCAAGCAGCTCATAGAAAGTCCAATCGCAATACTGAGTTGTTTGGCTTTGAATAATCTGCGATCCTGCAGATGAAGACGTGATGAAATCATTCTTTTGTGCGCAATCCATAATAAAGAGCGCGGCTATCATATGCTGAACTTTGTTGAAATCAAATAATAACCATTATCACTTATTGCAATTAAAACACTAAAATTAATAGGCGAATTAAAGTTTTCTTGATGGATACACAATAAAAAAGCCATGTTTAACATGGCTTTTTAGATGAATTTGAATGAAATCTGTTATTTAAGTTGAACAGTACCATTTGCATTCACAGTGATTTTAGATTCACCGCCAGCTACATCTTGCATTGGTGCATCAGCTGCTGCAAATTTTGCACTTTCTGCACGCATCATGACTGGGCGAGGGTAGTAGTTGCTGGTATTAATGTTTAAGTTAACCAAGTTATAACCTGACTTACTCCATGCTTGTGCTAATGATTGCGCACGCTGTTGAAAGTTTTTCGATGCTTCAACAATCAGCTCATTTTCCACTTTCTTACGTTGTGTGTCGGACACACTAAAGCCGATTGACTGAGTTTGGAAGTTTTGCTGTAGCTCACCAATCAACTGGCTCGCTGCTTTAAAATCGGTACTTTCTAAATTAATTTCAGCACGACCACGCCATTCTTTTAACTTTTGGTTGTCATCGTTGTAAATTGGGTAGGTGGTTTGAGAACCTGTTTCGACTTTTACGCTTGGATATTTACGAGCTAAAGCTGTGGCTTGATTCATCAGCTGCGTAATTTGTGTAGCGAGTTCGGCAGGTTGTTTGTTACTACGTTCAATGTAAAGCGTTGCATTCATTAAATCGTTGGATACTTGGCGTGTTGCCTCGGCCTGAACATTGACAATATTGTAGTTCAATTGGTTCTCAGACTGAGCAAAAACTGCTGAGCTAAATAAAGCACTAAGCGCGATTGCTGGGATGAAGAATTGACGCATTTTTATTCCTTTTTTATTTAGGAGGAGTTTTGCAACATTTGTAAAAAGCTTAAAGCCAATTTGTGGTGAATTTGCGAAAATATTGTGGTTCGATTGTAAAAAAAAGGTATAAAATATTTTTCAGAAAAACCTAGATAAATCTATTTATTTCAAAAACTTATTTTTCAACCAAGGTGAGTATTTTGAATTTTTGTGGCGAAGTTGAAAAATAAATAAATTCATCGGCTTTTCTTTACGTTGTCACACTATAAGAGGATAATTTAAGCTATGGTTTGGCATGATATATTTTTTTAGTAAATTTCTGGCAGATAATGTCCAAAAGCTGTTTATTTTATTGAAAATTTCTGTATCATCCGCCTCCTAGTTATGAAGTATCCAAACGCTATCTGACTAGATTTATAAAGCGCCGAGTCAAAGGACCAAAAGTCACCCGACTTATTTCTTTCAACCCATATCAGAGATGGTAATTCGATATGAG
>ERZ650312.566-NODE-566-length-20594-cov-11.943230_pt1 | contig 20594 bp, 13 predicted proteins | sample MGYA00376248_ERZ650312 | MGnify/ENA primary metagenome ERZ650312 (study PRJEB26733, sample SAMN07839316) | wastewater metagenome | biome: urban; feature: wastewater treatment plant; material: waste water | place: USA: North Carolina | collected 2016-07-28 ... | reverse complement strand
ACAACATCAAATAGCGGTATTTCTGACCGATAAACATCAACTCTACGCCTTGTCTAAAGCCTATTTGCAGCAAGCTTATCAATTGTCTAAACGTGAATTTGAGCTGTGTGAGTTGTTGTTGAATGGTTGTAAGTTAGAAGAAATCGCTGAACATTGTGGAGTTACGCTCAGTTCGGTGCGCACTTATTTTAAAAATATTTATGAAAAAACCCAATGCAACTCGCAAATTGAGCTCATGCATTTATTAATGGGCTGTACGATTCATTTTGAGCATATTGGTTAAAGCTGCCTAAATTTTGCTTAGGCAGCTTTAAAATATGTTTAGTTACTACGTTGTAGGGTAACAGAGGGTTCGCCTTGTGTGCCTATGGTCAGACTTGTGCCTGAAATAGTATAGTTTACAATTGATTTGGAATTGTCAAAGCTATCATGGAATCCAGCACATTCGTTGGTGTCATAAAAAACTTCGGTAGGTGTGAGTGTATTCGCATTAATGGATAACTTGCCATATTCAATTCCCGCCCAACCGCAATCTTCACCACCTTCTCCATCTAGGAAGAAGTAGTAGTTATTGTCAAAGAAGGCAAAGAGTTGAGTTTCTGAGAACTTCCAAGTACCGACTAGACCTGATGATTGTTTGACTTTAGTTAAAATATAGGTGCTATTACTTCCTACATCGGTCAGCACTAAATCTGTACCGTTATAACTTAAGCGGTATTGACCATCATTGTCAGGATGTGAAAGCCCGTAGTCACCGTTTGTATCGAGTGAGATCTCTGGACTCAGCGCTGAAGTTAAAGCATTCCAATTTAATTGTCCTATTTCAATACCAGGTTGCCCCGTTACATCAGCTTCATCTGCTTCACCTAGCACGTAACGTCCGTCTGGTAAAATATGTAATACAACAGCAGCTGTATTGGTGCGTCCAATTTCCCAAGTTCCGGCAATATCTTTATAAAAACTGGCTTGGAAGTTTTCTGCAGCTTTTTCTGGTGTCACGATTCGATCTAATGGGATATCGGTTTTAGGGATCACTTCATTGACAAACGTAGTTGAAAACTCTGCGGGTGCTTGCTCGAAATTCATATTCACAGCGGTTAAGGCTGTTTGAATATCTGGTTTAATTTCGATCCCATTACTATGGTCGCCATCATGATCTAACGTTTGTAAAAACACCATTAAATTTGTTCGGGCATTTTCTGATTCAGCTAAATCTAGTGGTGTAATACGTGCTTTGGCTTCAATCGCTTCACCCAGTTGGACATCGCCAATAAAGAATCGGACAGTATCGCCCTCAGCATATTTAAACTCACCTTTATCATTGGTGAAGTCTTCAATACTTTCACCTGAACTCGAGGTTCTGAGATATTTAACCCCAGTTACAGGTCCATCGGTTAGTACACCAATTTGTGTTGTTGAACTCGGTGGAGGATTAGGATTGCTATCAGAATCATTGTCTGAACCGCCACATGCACTGAGTAAGCCTGCTAAAGTTAAGCATAATAAAGTTTTTTTCATCACGAATTCCTTGTTATTCAAATTGTCATGTCTGCAGTATAGAAATAAGATGAATCTAGGAGCTATCCCAAAATTGGGAGGGTAAATTAAAAAATCTGCAAGAAAAAATGAAGACCAATCAACATTTTTGTGTCAAAACTAGGTTTTTTGATATGCAGTCATAGAAGTTCTATTTAGCTGTGTTAATTTGAAATACAGTTTCAAGTTTTTTGATGATATTCGTCCACTTGATTCATTTCATATTTAAATATCAAAATTTTCATCTATAAGTGATCCTGTTTTATGCTGTCTAAATTTTTTATTGAACGTCCTATTTTTGCTGGTGTGCTCGCCATTATGGTGATGGCACTTGGGATTTTTTCAGTATTAAATTTACCTGTAGAACGCTACCCAGACATTGCACCACCGCGTATCACCGTCAGCGCCACGTATACTGGAGCTTCGGCAGAAACGGTTGAAGAAAGCGTCACACAGGTTTTAGAACAGCAAATTAAAGGCTTAGATCACTTACTGTATTTTAGTTCTAGCAGCGATTCTTCAGGACAAAGTCGAATCAGCATTAGCTTTGAAAATGGTACCAACCCCGATACCGCACAAGTCCAGGTACAAAATGCGATTAATGGTGCAATTAACCGCTTACCTGAAGATGTGCAGCGTCAGGGGGTGAATGTCTTTAAGTCATTGGGCGATACCCACATGGTGATTGGGCTGTACGATGCCACAGGCAAAAGCAGCAATATTGCCTTGTCTGACTATATGATGAGTCATTTAGAGCAAGAGCTGGCACGTATTGAAGGCGTAGGTGAGGTCGATGTTTTTGGTGCACAATATGCAATGCGGATTTGGCTGAATCCGTTAAAGTTAAAACAATATGCGCTGATGCCAAGTGATGTACGTGCTGCGGTATTGGCACAAAATACCCAAGTCGCAGCAGGGGCAATTGGTGAATTGCCCACAGCACAAGAACAATATCTCAATGCCAAAGTCACCTCAGGTTCACGCTTAAAAACGGTAGAAGAATTTGAAAATATTATTTTAAAAGCAGATCAAACAGGTGGCTTTGTTTATTTAAAAGATGTGGCACGTATTGAACTTGGTGCAGAAAATTATCAAAGCTTTAATACCATTAATGGTTTTCCATCGGCAGGGATGGGGATTTCCTTATCGTCTGGTGCCAATGCGCTACAAACTTCAGCCTTAATTCAAAAACAAATTGAGCATTTAAAACAACAATTGCCCGAAGGTTACCAAATTGTCTATCCACGAGATAACACGCCTTTCGTGCAGGAATCGATTAAAGAAGTGGTGAAAACTTTAATTGAAGCGGTGATTTTAGTTGTCATCGTGATGTTCCTGTTTTTACAAAACTGGCGCGCAACGCTCATTCCTGCTGTGACCGTGCCTGTGGTGATTTTAGGCACCATGGCCGTGTTGCAACTCTTTGGCCTGAGTATTAACACGCTGACCTTATTTGCTTTGGTTTTAGCGATTGGTTTGCTGGTGGATGATGCGATTGTTGTTGTCGAAAACGTCGAGCGTTTGATGCACGAACAGCAGCTTTCGGCTAAACAGGCATCCATTGCTTCGATGCAGGAAATTAGTGGTGCTTTGGTCGGTATTACCTTGGTTTTAACCGCAGTATTTATTCCTATGGCATTTTTTGGTGGTTCAACTGGAGTGATTTATCGCCAGTTTTCCATCACCTTAGTCACTGCGATGGCACTGTCTTTAGGTGTGGCATTAATTTTAACGCCTGCCTTATGTGCCTTGATTTTAAAACCCAACCCACAACCAGCCCAATGGGCCATCTGGTTTAATCAAAAACTGGAACGCTTAAAACAACACTATCTCAAATTAACAGGCTGGACGATTCAGCATAAAGCGGTTTGTCTAGTTGTTTTTGCAGGTTTACTGACAGTTTTTGCTATGTTTTACCGTGCCTTACCTACCAGTTTTATTCCCAATGAAGATCAGGGCATGTTGACGGTGCAGTTTAAATTGCAGGAAGGTGCGCCGTTGTCTAAAAGTCGTGAAGTGGGCGAAAGCATACGTGAATACTTTATGCAGCATGAAGCCCAGAATGTCGATTTGGTGATGATTCGTTATGGACGTAATTTTTCGGGAACAGGGCAGAATTTAGGGCAGGGTTTTATTGCGCTAAAACATTGGGATGAACGTCAAGGGCAGCAACATACTGCACAAGCCATTCGTGAACGTGCCATGCAGCATTTTCGACAGCATCCGAATGCACACATTACCATTGGCATGCCCGCAGCAGTCCGTGGTTTGGGGCAAACAGATGGTCTAGAGTTTTGGATGCGCGATGTGAACGGTACAGGACGTGATTTTTTAACCCAGCAATTTCAAAATTTGCAGCAGCAAGCCACTCAATATCCAAGCTTTAAAAATTTAGATCAACGCGCCAATCCTGAAAAAGCTGAGCTAAACGTCACGATTGATCAGAAACAGGCGATGGCTGCAGGTTTAAATCAAACAGCGATTAACAGTACTTTAGCGGCAGCGTGGGGCGGCAGTTATATCAACGATTTTATTGACCGTGGTCGAATTAAGCGCGTGATTATGCAGGGTGATGCCGAGTTTCGTGGCAAACCTGAAGATTTGAACCAATGGTCGGTACGCAGTCAGCAAAATCAAATGGTACCTTTTAGCCAGTTTGCTCAACTCAGCTGGAGTGGTGGGCCAGAAGTGGTCAATCGTTTTATGGGTTATAGCGCTTTGCAAATGGAAGCTGACACTGCTGAAGGATATAGCTCGGGGCAGGCGATGCGTGATTTAGAACAGATGGTGGCACAGCAGCAGGGCATTGACTTGGCATGGAGTGGATTGTCTTTTGAAGAAAATCAGTCCAGTAATCAGGCTTTGTTACTGTATTTGGTTTCTATCGGGTTTATTTTCTTGTGCCTTGCGGCCTTATATGAAAGTTGGAGTATTCCCACAGCGGTCATGAGTGCCATTCCTTTAGGAATTGGTGGAAATATTATTTTTAGTTATTTGGCAGGTTTCCCAAATGACATTTATTTCCAAATTGCATTGCTGACTACCATTGGTTTGTCATGTAAAAATGCCATCTTAATTGTGGAATTTGCTTCGGCTGCGCAGCAACAAGGCAAACAAGTCATTCAAGCCGCTTTGGAAGGTGCGAGTTTGCGGCTTAGACCTATTTTAATGACCTCATTAGCATTTGGTGCAGGTATTTTACCGCTAGTATTTGCGTTTGGTGCTGGTGCAGCAAGTCGTCAGGAAATTGGGGTGAGTGTTTTGGGTGGAGTAATTTTTGGCACAATTTTAGTGCTTGTTTTTATTCCATTTATGTACGTGCTGATTCGTGCTGTATTTCAAGTCAATCGTTCTTAATCTATGAATTAAAGGTGTTTTTTATTAAGCACTTAGCAGAATAATAGGCTATGATATAAAACGCTCAAAATCTTGTATCAATCAACCTGTTTTCGGATTTTAAGTAGTGGTTTGGGCTGCGAAACTTAGCCCATTCTTCATTTTACGTTTTGGAATGATGGAGTGGGTGAGATCAATGACCAATCTGCACGCTGAACAGTTAGAACAAGCCTTGCAATTACATCAGCCAAGTACAGTGAGCAGCTTGATAGATGGTATCAACCCTGCCGATTTAGCCGACTTAATGCAGCATTTAAGTCTAAAAGCACAGCTCAGTTTAATTGAACAAATTGACAGTGCTGCCTTAGTGATGGAATTTTTACCACTGCATTCACAACTTCAAATTGCCGAAGCGATGGCACCGCAGCAATTGGTCAAACTGATTTCAGCCATGCATTCAGATGACCGCACCGACTTATTTAAGTTACTTTCGCCGCATTTACAGCATTTTGTCAGCTTACACATTACCGAAGAAAAACGCGCACAGATTCAGACTTTAGCGCGCTATCCTGAAGAATCTGCGGGCGCGATTATGAGTTCGGATTTCGTGGTGCTCTCGCCAGAACTGAACATGCAGCAAGCCATAGATGAATTGCGCAGAATGACCGCAGATCGGGAAACTTTGTACCTGATTTATATTGTCGATGAGTTGATGAAACTATTGGGGGTGATTTCTTTAAGAGAAATTATTCAAAACCCACCTGAACAAAAAATTAAAAATGTGATGTGCACCGATTTAGTCACTGGTTTAGTGACAGAAGATCAGGAAAGTATTGCGCAAAAACTCAGCCATTATGATTTTTTGGCCTTGCCGATTGTAGACCACGCACAGCATTTACTGGGGATTGTCACCTATGATGATGCGATGGACGTGGTACAGGCAGAAACCACGGAAGACTTTTTAAAATCCAGTGCGGTCGCATCTTCTCCTGGCATGAGTATAAAAACTGCGCCAATTTTGTTTCTATACCGCAAACGTGTGTTTTGGTTGGTGATTTTGGTATTTGGTAGTTTATTGTCAGGAATCGGCATTGCCCATTACGAAGATATTATTGCAGCACATATTGTGCTGGTTTTTTTCTTGCCACTTTTGGTCGGTAGTGGTGGTAATGCGGGTTCTCAGTCTGCGACCTTAATGGTACGGGCACTGGCTACAGGCGATGTGCAATTTAAAGATTGGTTGCATTTACTCGGGCGTGAAAGTTTAGTAGCGCTGTGTTTGGGTGGAACTATGGCTTTTGCGGTCTCAATTTTAGGCTATTATCGTGGCGATATGATGGTGTCTGTAGTATTAGCACTGAGTATGTTGGGCATTGTGCTGATGGGCTGTTTAATTGGCATGAGTCTACCTTTTATTTTGCATCGCCTGAAACTAGACCCTGCTAGTGCCTCTGCGCCTTTGGTAACGTCGATTTGTGATGCAACAGGCGTGGTGGTGTACTTATTTATCGCTTCGCAGTTGTTACTTTAAATGCTGTCGGTGATGATGTGACTCATTGCAATTTTATCTTAAAACTTTTTCTATTGATCAAAATTCTATTTATCAAAACAATACAGACTTGAGCAAAAAACAGCTTTATTCTCAAGTAGATTGCACTTACCTAACGATACGTTTTCTATGCCAGAACCTGCATCTTCAAAAAAACTTAGCCAGCAAGAGGTGATTCGCTTAGAGCGCGATTTAGCCAAATTTGCCAATATGATGGATTCTGTGGTGCGTATTCCATTTACCAAGCAGGGTGTGGGAGCCGATGCTGCATTGGGAACTGTACCTATTGCAGGGGATGCTGCAGGTTTTGCACTGACCTGTTATGCGATTTATAAAGCCAAACAAATTGGCGTACCGCAAACCAAACTCACGCCAGTGATTAAACTTGCTGTGGTGGATGCGGTGGTTGGTTTTGTGCCAATTGTCGGCACAGTATTTGATGTATTTATTCGCCCAAGCCGCAAAGCTTTAGATGTAGTGCATACGCATATCCGTGAAGAATATCAGATTCACAGTGAACATCATGTGGTGCATCCTTTTTTACATGAGCGATTGGAACATAAACAACAATACTCGGCATTTTGGCGTAATCCCGTAGTCGCATGGCTGTGGTTACATTTGCCTGATTTGCTTGGCGTGATTTTTCTTATTTTCTTTGTTTGGGCGGTCTGGCTTGGTGCAAGTTGGTTGTGGCACTGGTCGCAAAGTTTTGCGTTTTAAAGAACCTGTTTAAGATATTCCAAAACCACGCAGCAGATCTAATTTACAGACATGAAAAAAGCTTCCCTGAGGAAGCTTTTTGGTGTAACTGTTACTGTGTCGCTATGAGCATTAAGGTAAATTTAATTGCTGTAAGGCTGCAACACGTTGTTCAATACTTGGGTGAGTTTGGAATAACGCTGCCAAGCTAAAACCTTCTTCTTTGCCTGCAGAAATTGCAAAAGCTTTCATTTCTTTTGGCATAGCATCTGGCATTTCAGACTCTGCTTGTAAACGCAATAACGCAGAAATCATGGCTTGTTTACCTGCCAAACGTGCACCTGCTTCATCGGCACGGTATTCACGTTGACGCGAGAACCACATCACAATTGAAGAGGCCAAGATACCAAATACGATATCGAGCACAATAGTAATTGCAAAATAAGCCAAGCCTGGTGCTTCGCCATCTTCACGACCAAATACGTTACGGTCAATGAAGTCACCTACAACACGGGCAAAGAACATGACGAATGCGTTGACCACGCCTTGAATTAGCGCCAAGGTCACCATGTCACCATTGGCAACGTGCCCAATTTCGTGTGCCAAAACTGCACGTAATTCATCTTTGTTCATACGCTCAAGTAGCCCTGTAGATACAGCCACTAAAGCATCATTTTTGTTCCAACCTGTTGCAAAAGCATTCGATTGGTAAGAAGGGAAAATACCCACTTCTGGCATTTTGATACCAGCACGTTGCGACAATTGTGCAACTTCATTTAATAACCACGCTTCAGCTTGGTTACGAGGGGCATTTGGGTCAATTAATTCAGTTCCAGTTGTTTTTTTCGCCATCCATTTAGACATGAATAGTGAAATTAAAGAGCCAACCATACCAAAGACAAAACAGATGACCAACAGGTTGCCTAGGTTTAAGCCACCCGCGCCATGGTAACTACCGACACCGAAGAGTGACAAAATTATGCCAGCTACAACCAGTACCGCGAGGTTGGTTAGCAAGAACAAACCAATCCGCATCATTGAGTAAATCCTCTTATATTAAAAATGTAATCTGATTTATTAATAAACCATGCCGTAAATATGCGGTGTATGTATTAAAAATTCAAGAAAAAATAATAAAACTGTACTAAAAATATTATGCGCTGATACTGCAATTGGCATTACAAAATGGCTTGCGTTGCCGCAAGCTCAAATGAAGTGCTGTGCCTTTTATTCTGAAATAAAAATACGTGCCGAAGCTGTGGCATTACCTGTCGCGTAAGAACCTGCAGGTGCATCGGTAAAGCGACCATCGGCGGCCATAATAATTTGACGTTGTGGGCGTTTGTTTGCCGCCACTTGATGATTACTGGCGGTGTAATTCTCTGACTGCGCAATCACTTGTGCATTTTGGCTCTGAGTATTGCTATTGTTATTTGCAGTAATTGCGCTGTTGCTAGAACTTGCATTGACACCGCTAGCATACAGGTTGCTAAAACGACTGGTCACACGCCGTACATAGTCTTGTGTTTCACGAAAAGGTGGTACGCCGCCGTATTTTGCGACATTACCTTCGCCTGCATTATAACCTGCCAAAGCTAAAGTGGTGTTGCCATTAAAGCGTTTGAGTAACCAAGCTAAATATTTTGCACCCGCCATAATGTTTTCATGCGGGTCATAAGCATTGCTGACATTAAAACGCCGTGCTGTCGCAGGCATGAGCTGCATTAAACCTTGCGCACCCACTGGCGAGCGGGCGTTGACATTAAAACCTGATTCAGTATGCATCACGGCTTTGATTAGACCTTCTGAAACACCGTGTTGCTGTGCTGCTTGCTGAATAATGTGGTCAAAGGCATTTTTATTACGGCTATAACTTGGCAATACCGATGCTTCGGAATTGCCCCAATTGCGATAACTGTGGATATTACTGTCTGGATAATAGGTGACTTTTACTTTAGTCAGTGAACGATCTGCACTTTTACGGTTGGTCAGCAAGGTACTACCATTGCTGTCCTTATACATATAAATTTGACCTGCGTGCGTTGACGTTGCCAAAGGCATGATGCTGGCAGTCCCCAAAATATACAGTAAAAAGGCATTAATTTTATTATTCATGCTGTGAATACACTAAAAGCTGTTCCCAAACAGTTATGAGGAGTTTAACAAAAATCTCACAGATGAAAAGGCTTTGTACAAATTCATTTATAGTAGTGTTGAAAAAAATCAAGCTCAATTGCTGACAGAGTAATCAAAAAAAATATTTATTTTTTTTTAAATGGATCAGCTTGACACACCTAAACCATTAATTTTAAACATAAATAAAATTGATCAAAAAGTAGGCAATTTAAAGAGAAGCCTTAGAATATCGGGAAGAGGCCTTGTCAAGTTGTTTTAAATCCACAAAGTTATCCACAGGATTTGTGGAAAACTGTGGAAAAGTCCAAAAGATAAGCATCTTGCCGAAAAACTGAACTCGAAGGTTCAAAATAACATGCGGTTCAATACAGCCCGATGACAAAAATTTTGATTGCGATGAAATTACATTCTTTTGATGCGGGATTGGTCTGAATCGGCTAAAATTGCGCGGTAATTTTTTTCATGGGTTAATCGCGTTTATGTTCTCACCAGTTGAGTCCGATCAAGGCTTTAATTTCAAACCAGAACTTCCAACCAGCTCTGCGTATTATCGTTTGTTGAAAAAGCTGCGTCGCCAAGTCGGGCATGCGATTCGTGACTTCAATATGATTGAAGATGGCGATAAAGTCATGGTGTGTATTTCCGGTGGTAAAGACAGTTATACCTTGTTAGACATTATGTTGCAGTTTAAACGCATCGCACCTATCAATTTTGATGTGGTGGCTGTGAACTTAGACCAAAAACAACCGGGCTTCCCTGAAGATGTATTGCCGCGTTATTTAGAAGAAAATAACATCCCATATTACATTTTAGAAAAAGACACCTATAGCATCACCAAGCGTTTAACACCTGAAGGTAAAACTTACTGTGCAGTGTGTTCGCGTTTGCGTCGTGGTTCTTTGTATGGCTTTGCGCAGGAAATTGGGGCAACCAAAGTGGCGCTTGGGCATCACCGTGATGATATTTTGGCGACTTTTTTCTTAAACTTGTTCCATGGCGGTAGCTTGAAAGCCATGCCACCGAAGTTGTTGTCATCAGACAAGAAAAATATGCTGATTCGTCCCCTGGCTTATGTGGAAGAAAAAGACATCATTAAATATGCAGAAATGCGTAAATTCCCAATTATTCCGTGTAATTTGTGTGGTTCTCAGGAAAACTTACAGCGTGCGATTATTAATGACATGCTACGTGAGTGGGATAAAGCACATCCTAAGCGTTTACACAGTATTTTTGGTGCTTTGCAGAATGTATCGCCATCGCAGTTGGCAGATCGCGAATTATTTGACTTTGAAGCTTTAGATAGCCAGCGTGTATTTGATTTTGCAGATCAGGTTGAACAAAATGCTGCTGAGCAGAACAAGCGCATCAATATGGTCAATTTAGGCTACGCTGCAGACTAAGTTTAAATAGTGCGTCAATCCTAGATTCAATATAAACACCAAACTTCGGCTTGGTGTTTTTTTTATGCTATTGATTTATTTAATAAAGTATTAAATATACAAAAACTGAACGTCCCGTACAAAATTTCTTAGCCTTTATTCTGGTTATCATGCTATAACAATCAGCAAGCAAAATAGCTTAATAATGATGGTGTCTGGATAGACAACACACATGCACAAATATATTGAGGAAAAATCATGCCTGCTTTTTTAACTGATGATTGGTTTGCGACTGTAGAAAACTTAACGGCTCAAGCTGGTGATTTAAATTTACCTCCTGCATTGGCAAATCTGGCAATTAACTTAGTGGTGACTGATGCTGCAGGTAACACTGAGTTGTCTTTAGATGGCGGTAAAATCCAAAAAGGTTTGGCGGACAACGCGAAAACAACATTAAATATGGATGCGGAAACTTTACGCAAAGTATTCTTAGAATTTGACATGGCGGCAGCTATGCAAGCATTTATGACTGGTAAAATTAAAGTACAGGGCGATATGTCACAATTAATGGCATTACAAACTGCAAAACCAAGCCAAGAACAAAAAGATTTGTTTAAGAAGATTCTTGAGCAATCTGCTTAATTAAAGTCATTTCTGCTGTAGTGGGTATTTATTGCCGCTACAGCATTAAAAAAGCCTAGCTGACGTATCAACTAGGCTTTTTTATTTGGGCTATAAATAAGAAGCTACAAAATCAAATTTGTGATTTAAGCGACTTAGATGTTAACCAATTGTGGTGTGGTCTTAATATGCTCTAAATAAGCACGAATACGGGTCACGTATTGCACCGCTTGACGATAGCGACCATTGCTGGCTTTGTTACGATCTAAATAAGCATATAAGTTCACCCAGTTATTTGGGTTTTTACCTTGCGCACGAATTCGCTTCTGAATCTGACTGACTGCGCCTGGGCCCATGTTATAAGCCACTAGTGCGTACCAGTTACGATCAGGGAACGGAATATGATCATAGCGGTTTAGCATTTGGTCATAATACTTGGCACCACCCTGAATACTTTGAGCAGGATCGGTACGGTTACTGACACCCATTGCTTTGGCTGTGTTATTGGTCAGCATCATAATACCGCGCACACCTGTTGGCGAAACCGAGTTTGGCTTAAGGTAAGATTCCTGATAACCAATTGCCGCCAAAAGATGCCAATCTAAATCGTACTGCGTGGCAGTCTTTTTAAAGTTGGCCTTATATAAAGGTAAGCGATTACGCAAATCACGTTGGATCACATCCCACGATTCTTGCTTGACCACATTACGATTATAAAATGAAGCTAATTGGCTAATTGCGCCATTTTGCTTGCCACGACAAACAAAGTTGCTTGCGGTTTGGCTAAGCGGATCATCTGCGTGTTTAAACACCCAGTTCAACTCACTATTTAAACCATTACGCTTTAAAGTATTTAAATCGCCACAACTGGCTGAAAATGCCGTGAGTTGCTGCTTTTCAATACTTTGGATACTCGACGTGGTCATGGCAAAGTTCGCTTTACCAGAAGACACCCATTTTAATGCGGTCGCATTGTCGCTTACCGTTTTGAATTCGAGTTTCACATTCATGCTGTCGGCATAGTTACGCACAAGGTCATAACCAAAGCCGTGTAAATGTTGTCCATCTTTAAACACTGTGGTTGGATTTACCACAGACACAACGGTCAATTTGTTCTGATTGACGACGCTGTCAAATTGATGAACGGCTTTGCCTGCGTTAATACTGTGAAATGGGAGAAGAGCAGTACTGAAAGCGAGGACTTTGAATGGGAGGTGATTAAAAAATGAGTGAAGGCTAAGCCTAGACCCAGACGTTGAACTACTGTGCATGTTGGCTCCGCTACAAGTAATTTATGCCCTAAAAAGCAAAGGCAACATGCCTTGAACTTTTTCAAGTTTGATAAATTCAATAAGGGTTGGGCAGTCATGACGTCATTCAAAATGACTTGGGATTAAAGGGAAAGTGTGTAAAATTTCTACACGGGTTAAAAAGTGATCAAAAATAAAAGATGTGCGAATAATAAAGATGAAAATTTTGGATGTCAAATTTTGTACATAAATTTTTTTAAAAATACAACATAAGATATTAATTTCATTGGGGAATAAATTTTATAAATTTTTATTGTGTATAAAAATGCAATAAAATATACGATTGATGTTAACCAAATGTAAAAAAATGGCTGCAAAAACACCATGAAATCTAACTTAATTACACGTTCTGGACACGATAAACTCGTGGCTGAGTTAAAGCATTTGTGGCACGAAGAACGCCCTGAAATCACCAAAAAAGTAAACTGGGCGGCAAGCCTAGGCGATCGTTCAGAAAATGCCGATTACCAATATAACAAACAGCTTTTGCGTAAAATTGACCGTCGGGTGCGTTATTTGGGCAAGCGTTTGGAAGAATTGCGCATTGTTGATTTTGCACCTGAACAAGAGGGCAAAGTATATTTTGGCGCATGGGTCGAAATTGAAAATGAACAAGGCGAGCAAAAGACCTTGAGAATTGTGGGCGTGGATGAAATTTATGATCATCATCCACAACATATTTCGATTGATTCACCTATGGCTCGGGCTTTGTTGTCTAAACAGGTGGATGATGAGGTGGAAGTGCAGACACCGCTGGGTAAAAAGAGCTGGTTTATTAATTCGATACGTTATGAAAAGCCTGAAATTGCAGAAAATGACTGATTTTTGATTTTATTTTGAACATTTGGATCATAATTTTTAGAAAATATTTGCCAAGCTGAATTTTTCTTTATATGATAGCCGCCATTGGAAGCGTGGCAGAGCGGTTTAATGCACCGGTCTTGAAAACCGACGAGGGTGTGAGTCCTCCGTGAGTTCGAATCTCACCGCTTCCGCCAAATATCAATAACAAAGCTCTGACATCCTCAGGGCTTTGTTGTTTCTAGGCTTATGCAACGTAAGCCTGTAGTAAGCATAATAAAAACTTGGTTTGAGTTTAAATTATTGTTCAAGACTAAATACAATCTCAAATTGGATACCGTCCCAAATAGTTAATTCACCGATCCAATTGGTTTTTGCATTAAATCTTTTTGGGTATTGGCTGCCATCTTTACCATCTAAAATATTTTGAAAATCCGAGCTTTTATCGAGCATAGCTATAATTGGTCTAATTTTTAATTTTTCTCTTGATGCAAGATCAAGGTTTTTCTTAAATTCATTACGTCCATTACCAGACCATCTATCAATACGGTCACGATAAACTTGTTTTCTTTCAGTTGGATGTTTAGATAATAAAGGTTTATGACCCCATAAACTAACAATTAGCTCATTATTAGAGCTAATTGAAGATACTGACCAGTTAGGATTTTTAAGATCAGCATCAAATTTTTTAAACTCAGAAACGATACCCACAATAATACTCATATTCAAATTAATCCTTATTTAAGATATGCTGAACGGCATAAATTACAAGTATTTAAGGTTAATAAATGTCTGATACTCCGACTGTTTGGGGTGTACACATGGGCGTACATGTTGGAACTGAGCCAGTTGAAAAAAATTACATTGGAATTGGCTGGTCAGAGTTAGGTGATTTAAGTCAGATTGATGCTGATAGGGAAGCCTTTAAATTTGCTTTGCAAGCAAAGCAACCTGATTCTTCAATGCCTTCTATCCGAACTCAGGTAGCCACAATTTACAGATTTATGCATGTGATAAAAATTGGAGATTATGTAGTATACCCATGCAAATCGGATAGATTGGTCTATATTGGTATTATTAGTGGAGATTATGAGAGAGCTAATTCTGAAGACGAAGATGCTTATTTAAATCGTCGTCCTGTAACATGGCTAACACCTAATGGAATCCCACGTAACAATTTTTCTCAAGTAGCGTTATATGAAATTGGTGCTTACATTACGTTGTTTGAAATTAAGAAAACAGCAGGTGATTTTTTAAATGCTGTAGGTATTGAATACCAAGCTACAATAAATAAAGACCCAATAGTTGAGTTAGAAGCGCAAGAATTAGAACAAGAAGAAATACCCGATGATGAAACAGTAACTAAAGTAATTAATGAAACAGCAAAATATTCAACTGAAGATTTTATTATTCGTAGATTACATCAACATTTAAACGGTTATCAGTTTGAAGAGTTTGTCGCTCATTTGCTTGAATGCATGGGGTATGTTGCTAGGGTTACTCAGAGGTCGGGTGATGGCGGTGTTGATGTTATTGCTCACAAGGATACACTTGGCTTCGAACCCCCTATTATTAAGGTTCAATGTAAAAAAACTTTAACATCTAATGGCTTACCTGAAATAAATCAACTTTTAGGTACTCTTGAAGATGGCGAATATGCTTTATTTGTTAATCTTGGAAGTTATAGTAATCAAGCAAAGAGTAAAGCTACGAATAAATCACGGTTAAGACTTATTGATGGTAAAGAGATTGTAGAGTTAATTTATCGTTATTATGAAGATTTTAAACCACAATATAGAGCTTTAATCCCTTTAAAGCAGGTTTTTATTCCTGATATTGGTGACTAAGTTCTAGTATCGTCAACTAATTGTTGTTGATGTGGTACAGCAATAGCTTCCCACTCATCATAAGACAAAATAAGTGGAAAAGCGGCTACTAATTGAATAGTAGTTGCTTTGTTCTTTCTATGGGTTTCGACTTTATCGAAAAGTCTTTCGCATTGTGTAAAGGTGAGAAAATACCTCTAGTAATCTAATCACTCAAAAAATTCAGACTAAGTGATGAACTGCCCATAAAAACAAAAGCCAGTGAATTTTACAATTCACTGGCTTTTGAAATGACATTATATATAGCGCATGGGCAAATGAACTACCCATGCGGCATAAAGCACTTAATTAATCGAATCATCCAAGTTTGGAGCTAACCAACGCTTCGCTTCATCTAAACTCCAGCCTTTACGCTGTGCGTAATCTTCAAGCTGATCTAACGAGATTTTACCTGCGTTAAAGTACTCAGAAGCAGGGTTAGCATAGTAGAAGCCGCTCACAGATGAAGGCGGCCACATCGCAAAGCTGCTGGTCAGCTGTGTGCCAATCTTTTCAGTTGAACCTAACCAGTTGAACAGTGTGGCTTTTTCAGAGTGTTCAGGGCAAGCAGGGTAGCCTGGTGCAGGACGAATCCCCACATATTTCTCTTTAATCAGTTCTTCATTGCTCAGTTGCTCATTCGGCTGATAGCCCCAGAATTCTTTACGAATACGCTCATGCAAATGCTCTGCAAACGCTTCTGCAAAACGGTCACCCAAAGACTGCACCAAAATGGCAGAATAATCATCCCCTTTGGCTTTAAACTCATTGGCCATTTCCTCCGCACCAAAAATCGACACGGTAAAGCCGCCCAAGTAATCTTGCCCTTGCTCTGCAGTTGCAATAAAGTCTGCCAAAGACAAGTTTGGTTTGCCTGTTACTTTGTCTGACTGTTGACGAATATGATGGAAGGTATGCGTTACTTGATTACGTGCTGCATCATATACTTGTACTGAATCTGCCGCAGAACGGTTGGCAGGGTAAATCCCAAATACTGCACGTGCATCAAAGCGATTATTTGCAATAATATCTTTGAGCATGGCTTGCGCTTGGTTATATAAGTCAGTTGCAGCTTCACCCACCACTTCATCTTCCAGAATTTTTGGGAATTTGCCCGCTAAACTCCAAGAAATAAAAAATGGTGTCCAGTCAAAGTATGGCAATAAGGTTTCAAGTGGGTAATTGGTCAGCACTTGTGTACCAATTAATTTTGGTACTGCAGGCGTGTAGTTGTCCCAATCAATTTTCAAACCATTGTCGATGGCTTCTGCATACGACAATTTCGCGGCTTTAGGTTGCTTGTTGGCAATACGTTCACGAATTTTAGCGTACTCCGCACGATGCTCTGCAACAAAAGCAGGTTTCATTTCAGGGGAGAGTAGGGTTGTCGCAACACCAACGGCACGCGAAGCGTCGGCAACGTAAATGACGGCATCATTTGAGAACTGTGGGTCAATTTTAACCGCAGTATGTGCTTTAGATGTGGTAGCGCCACCAATCAACAATGGAATATTAAAGCCTTTACGCTGCATTTCTTTGGCAACAAAAACCATTTCGTCTAAAGACGGAGTAATTAAGCCAGACAAGCCAATAATATCGACTTTTTCATCAATAGCCGTTTGCAGGATTTTCTCTGCAGGTACCATCACGCCCAAATCGACAATATCATAACCATTACAGCCCAAGACCACGCCAACAATGTTTTTACCAATGTCGTGTACATCGCCTTTCACCGTTGCCATCAAGACTTTACCTTTAGACTGACCTTCGGTTTTTTCAGCTTCGATGTAAGGGTTGAGCCACGCAACGGCTTGTTTCATTACACGCGCAGATTTCACCACTTGTGGCAGGAACATTTTACCTGCACCAAACAAGTCACCGACCACGTTCATGCCATCCATTAACGGGCCTTCAATCACATCTAATGGACGTTTGGCTTTTAGGCGTGCTTCTTCGGTGTCTTCATTAATAAAGGTGGTGATGCCTTTCACTAAAGCGTATTCAAGACGCTTTTCAACAGATTCGTTGCGCCATTCCAAGTTTTCTTCGGCTTTTTGTGTACCTGACTGACCACGGTATTTTTCTGCTACTTCTAGTAGTTTTTCCGTGGCATCTTGACCGCTGGTACCCTGATTCTGGTTCAGAATCACGTTTTCAACTGCATCTTTCAGTTCCGGGTCAATATCATCGTAAATGGCTAGCTGACCTGCGTTGACAATACCCATGGTCAGGCCTTGTTTAATCGCATAGTACAGGAACACGGCATGAATCGCTTCACGCACTGGCTCATTACCACGGAAGGAGAACGACACGTTAGAAATACCGCCAGAAATCATGGCATGTGGCAGATTCTGTTTAATCCAGCCAGTCGCTTCAATGAAATCCACCGCATAGTTGTTGTGTTCTTCAATACCGGTTGCAACCGCAAACACGTTCGGATCAAAAATAATGTCTTCAGCAGGGAAACCAACATCGTTGACCAGCACATCATAAGAACGTTTACAGATTTCTTTTTTACGTGCGGCAGTATCGGCCTGACCATTTTCATCAAAGGCCATCACAATCACCGCAGCGCCATACTGACGGCATAGACGCGCTTTTTCGACAAACTCGTCATAGCCTTCTTTTAGGGAAATAGAGTTGACGATGGCTTTACCTTGTACGCATTTCAAGCCTGCTTCAATGATTTCCCATTTAGAAGAATCAATCATGATGGGTACGCGAGAAATATCAGGCTCAGAGGCTACCAAGTTCAAAAAGTGCACCATCGCGCCCTGTGAATCGAGCATGCCTTCATCCATGTTGATGTCGATGATTTGCGCACCGCTTTCTACCTGTTGACGTGCAACATCTAAGGCTTCTGCAAAGTTTTCTTCACGAATTAAACGCAGAAATTTTTTAGAACCTGTAACGTTGGTACGCTCGCCTACGTTTACAAATAAAGAATCATCATAAATGTTAAATGGTTCTAAACCACTTAAACGACAAGCAGGTTTAATTTCTGGAATTTTACGTGGTGGAATGTCTTTTACTGCATTGTAAATCGCGCGAATGTGGTCAGGCGTTGTACCACAACAACCGCCTGTAATATTGATCAAGCCACTTTCAGCAAATTCTTTGAGGAAAGCTGCAGTTTCTTCAGGCGTTTCATCATAGCCACCAAATGCGTTGGGTAAGCCTGCGTTCGGGTGCGCAGAAACAAATACATCGGCAACGTCTGAAACGGTTTTGACGTGTGGACGCATGGCATCTGCACCCAAGGCACAGTTAAAACCAATAGAAAGTAAATCGCCATGACGTACCGAGTTCCAGAATGCTTCTGCAGTTTGACCCGTTAAAGTACGTCCTGAAGCATCGGTAATGGTACCTGAAATCATTAACGGCAATTCACGCCCGAGCTGTTTAAACACTTCTTTCACCGCAAAAATCGCGGCTTTACAGTTTAAGGTGTCAAATACAGTTTCAATGAGCAGGATATCTGCACCACCTTCAATTAAGGCATGCGCAGCTTCAATATAGTTTTCTTTGAGTGCATCAAATGTAATGTTACGAAATGCAGGGTCGTTTACATTGGGTGAAATTGAACAAGTACGTGATGTAGGCCCAAGTACACCTGCCACAAAACGTGGTTTGTCTGGTGTTGAATATTTTTCACAGGCTGCTTTGGCTAAACGGGCTGCTTCACGGTTAATTTCGGGAACCAAATCTTCCATGTGATAGTCAGACATGGAAACGCGTGTGCCGTTAAAGCTATTGGTTTCGATAATGTCTGCGCCCGCATCTAAATAGGCTTCATGAATGTCTTGAATAATTTGCGGTTGAGTCAGTACCAATAAATCGTTGTTGCCTTTGAGGTCATGTGCCCAATCTGCAAAACGTTCACCACGATAATCGGCTTCTTCCAATTGATGGCGTTGAATCATAGTACCCATGGCACCATCGATAATTAAAATTCTTTGGGCAAGAAGCGCTTTCAGGGTGGTAAGCGTGGACATAAAAAACCCTTTATGACTGAATCCGAAATGAGTGCTATTTTAACAGAGTTTGCAAGGCTTTCGTGCACTTGAAGCGACCAGAGCGAGTGTAAGTCATAAAAATAGTGCATAAAGCGGTATTTTTAGGATTTTGCTCAGCTTGTTGATTATCATAAGGCTTTTGAAACTGTCGCACCTCATGTTTGAATTCGCCTTTTAATCCTGAATAAAAGTCGTGATGGCGTGTATTCAAATTTTAATTTTACTTTAATGCGTCATCGCTTTGTCATATTGCTGAGGCAAAATTGGCTCACTCTGAAATTTGTCTGAAGTTTTAGACAAATATGACAACCGTGTAATAATCTAAATTTGAGAGAATGACATCACGAAAGTAGGTTTTTTTATTCTAAGTGTTTAAATTTAAATATTTATTTTATTTTTATACACATAAAACACAGCTTAAAGTGTGAAAATAAAGTATGTAAGTTGCTTTATATAGCAGCTATTTGTCATATAATTGTCACAATTTAATTGAACAATAAGGGGATTTTAAATCCTCTTTTCTGCTTGCATGAATTCTAATCCAACTCCTGTAGATTCAGCACACAAGTCGACTACTAAATCGACCAATGTTCATGTGCCTACACCGAAATTTTTTATGCCGGTGTTTTTAACGATCATCGTTTCTACCCTTATTTATATTGGTTTCCAATTATCTGCGGACTTGTCCCATGTACCTGCACTGAGCATGTACTCGGTGATTTTATTAGCTACAGCTTTATTCATTGCCTTAGGCTTTGAATTTGTGAATGGTTTCCACGACACAGCCAACGCTGTGGCAACAGTCATTTATACCAATGCCTTGTCTGCACCTGTGGCAGTAATGTGGGCCGGATTCTGTAACTTTCTTGGGGTGATGGTCGCCAGTGGCGCAGTTGCCTACGGTATTATTGCCTTACTTCCAGTCGAACTGATTATGAATGTCGGTTCAGGCGCAGGTTTTGCCATGGTGTTTGCCATGTTGATTGCCGCAATTGTCTGGAACTTGGGAACGTGGTTCTTCGGTATTCCTGCTTCAAGTTCGCACACTTTAATCGGTTCGATTTTAGGTGTGGGCATTATGAACTACTTGCTTAACTCAGGTGCGGGTGCAAGTGGTGTAGATATGGAACAAGTCATGAAAGTAGGTAAGGCTTTATTGTTCTCGCCACTGATTGGTTTTGCTTTTGCCGCGATTTTGTTCCTCTTGGTGAAAAAAATCTTCAAGAAACAAGTGGAGTTGTTCCAGCCGCCTGAAGGTAATAAGCCACCACCACCTCTGATTCGTGCCATTCTCATTTTTACCTGTACTGGGGTAAGTTTTGCGCATGGTTCAAACGATGGTCAAA
>ERZ650312.560-NODE-560-length-20644-cov-5.435232_pt1 | contig 20644 bp, 21 predicted proteins | sample MGYA00376248_ERZ650312 | MGnify/ENA primary metagenome ERZ650312 (study PRJEB26733, sample SAMN07839316) | wastewater metagenome | biome: urban; feature: wastewater treatment plant; material: waste water | place: USA: North Carolina | collected 2016-07-28 ... | reverse complement strand
TGCTATTTATTCCTAAAGAACAGGACAACAGAAGTGAAGGAATATATCTTTCGTCAATCTATGCTATAATATAAAAAAAGTTAGGAAGTGTGTGAAGATGTCCCAGGAAGAGTTTCTCAAGGTCTTTAATGATTTGGAGCAGACGCTACAAAATAAGTATGATACGACGGAGACCATTTATGATTTGTTGGAGCGGGAGAAGAATGCGGTAGAGAATAATCCGACCAAGGCCAATTGGGAGATATTGGATATTGCCAGACGCTTGCGCAATATCCTGGCCCATGAGACTAGGACCAGTCTGCCTGTGGTGGCGACCCCTTCCCAGCAAATCATTGATGTCCTAAAAAAAGTGACCCATGATTACCAACATCCCAAGACCCTGGGCGATTTTTTGGCAGAAGGGGAGCGGGAAAAGATTTTATCCTTCCAGCTTCAGGACCAGTTGACGGAAGTTTTGAAGGCTATTCATGAAAAACATTTTAACCAGTTTCCGGTCTTTGATGAGGCGGGCTATGTTGGCCTGATTTCCAACAATGGGATTGCCAGCTGGTTGGCGGCCTTGAGCGAGCAGGGCAGGTCTGTCGGTCTGGATTTGACTGGGGTCAGGATTTCTGAAATCTTACCTTTTGAGGAAAATGGCGATACGGTCATCAGACTTTCTAAGGACACCAGCCTTTTTGAGACCCTCCATCATTTTACGGGAAGCAGGGTAAGGCTGGTCCTGGTCTGTCAGTCAACGGACCTGTCCATCCAAAGGCCAGCAGATATAGCAGGAATCATCACCAAATCCGACCTGGGTCGGATGGTCAAGGACCTGCGCTAATCCATTTTAAGAGCAAAAATGAGAGTGGGACAGAAATCGGTAATTTCGAAGAAATTCGATTTCGTCGTCCCACCTCCGCACAGTTGAGTAGGGCTGTAAAAGCTGATTTATCAGCGCATTAGAGCCCACTCAACCACTGCGCTATAAGTACCTAAAACAAGTAAAAAAGAGTTTGGAACTAATTTTGTCCCAAACTCATTTTTTCTTTTAATCAGACAAGTCTTGGCCATTGCTAGCAATGACTTTCTTGTACCAGTAGAAGGAGTCCTTGCGGTAGCGTTTAAGGGTTTTGAGGTCAAAGTCATCGCGGTCAACGTAGATGAAACCGTAGCGTTTCTTGATACCCTCGTGGGTAGAAATGAGGTCAATGGCAGACCAAGGATTGTAGCCCATCATTTCCACCCCATCGGTGATGGCCAAATGGATTTGCTCGATATGGTGGCGGAGGTAGTCGATGCGGTAGGGGTCATGAACCTTGCCATCCTCTGTCAGGCTGTCGTAGGCCCCGAGGCCATTTTCCGTGATGAGAATCGGCAGGCGGTAGCGGCTATAAATTTCTCTGACAGTCGATCGGAAGCCGATAGGGTCAATCTCCCAGCCAAATTCGGTCTTGACCAGGTTGGGATTTGGAACGCTTCTAGCGATACCTGGGAAGGTTTGGCGGGACTGTTGGTCCCCAACCACACCGGCCTGGTCCTCGTCAGTAGAGGCTTCGACGGTCGCGGTATTGTAGTAGTTGATTCCAAGAAAGTCTGGTTTGGCAGCCTTCATGATGGCCAGGTCCTCTTCAGTGACCTCTGGAGTGGCGTCGTTTTCTTCCAGGTAGGACCAGACAAGGTTGTTGTAAACCCCATAGACAGCAGCGTCCAGATAGAGCCAGTTGCGGATGGCATTGAAGTTTTGGGAGGCAATCACATCTTCTGGCTTAGAGGAAGCGGCATAGACCAGGGCGATATTTGGGGCTGGGCCAATCTTGGCCTCTGGCAGCATTTGATGGCAAATCTGCATGGCCTTGGCTTGGGCTACCAGCTGATGGTGGTTTTGTTGGTAAATTTCCTTGGTCAGATTGGTCGTGCCTTCTGGGACATGGAGGGTACCGATAATGGGACCAACCAGGGTCAGCATATTTTGCTCATTGATGGTCAGCCAATACTTGACCCGGTCGCCAAAGTTTTCAAAGAGGACGGTGGCAAATTCTGCGAACCAGTCGATGGATTCCCGTTTGGACCAGGAGCCCCGCTCATCCAGGGCAGCTGGCATGTCGAAGTGGAACATGGTCACGATGGGCTCGATGCCGTATTTCAAGCATTCGTCAATCAGGTTATTGTAAAAGGCGATTCCTTGAGGATTGACTGCCCCAGTACCATCTGGCAAAATACGGGACCAGGAGATGGAGAAACGGTAGGATTTGAAGCCCATTTCAGCCATCAGGGCGATGTCTTCCTTGTAACGGTGATAGTGGTCAACAGAAACAGAGAGGTCTGAGGTTCCTTCTGGAATCTCTTTGACATCCTGACAGGATGGGCCCTTGCCATCTTCCAGGGCTGCTCCTTCAACCTGGTAGGCGGATGAGGATGCACCCCAGAAAAAGTTTTCTGGGAAGGGTTTGAGGTCTTTATGAAGCATAGGATTCTCCTTTTATTTGATATCTTATCCATATTATACTTTTGGATAGGAGTCATGACCAATGATATCAAACGCTTTCTTGGTACTATCCTCTGAAGTTCTGAGCTTTTCATCTGAAGATGGCGAGCGATTCTTGTAAGTGTTTTCAAAATGGTTTAAAATGAGGACAAGAAAACATTATGTGAGGTATCTTTTATGACAAAAGGACTGAAAATTGCGACCATCGGTGGTGGTTCGAGCTACACACCAGAATTGATGGAGGGCTTTATTAAGCGCTATGAGGAGCTGCCCATCAAGGAAATCTGGCTGGTGGATGTGGAAGCTGGCCGGGAAAAGCAAGAAATTGTCGGTGCCATGGCCCAACGAATGTGGGATGCATCCCCTTATGAGGTCAAGGTCTATACGACTCTCGATCGGGAAGAAGCATTGAGAGATGCGGATTTTGTCACTACCCAGTTTCGTGTCGGCCAACTCAATGCTAGGGTCAAGGATGAGCGGATTCCCTTTTCCTATGGGCTGTTAGGCCAGGAAACCAATGGGGCTGGGGGCATGTTCAAGGCCTTTCGGACCATTCCAGTCATCCTGGATGTGGTGGAGGATATGAAGCGCCTCTGTCCAAATGCCTGGTTAATCAATTTTGCCAATCCAAGTGGGATGGTAACGGAAGCCGTCCTTCGCTATGGCAAATGGGATCGGGTCATCGGCCTGTGCAATGTACCAGTCATGGCCAAAATGACCGAGGCCATCATGCTGGATAGGCCGGTGGAGGACCTGATTTATAAGTTTGCGGGTGTCAACCATTTTCACTGGCACAAGGTGGCCGATAAGGCTGGCAATGATGTGACCCCTCTGGTCATCGACAAGCTCTATCAGGAGGACAATGGCCTGCCCAAAAATATCCATGGCGTGCCCTTTTACCGGGAGCTGCTGGATCAGATGAACATGATTCCCTGCGGTTACCACCAATATTATTACCGGGCTGAAGAGATGCTGGCCCATGGTTTGGAAGAGTATGCAACAGTGGGAACCAGGGCGGAGCAGGTCAAGGCCTTGGAAGCGGAGCTCTTTGAACTCTACAAGGACCCAGCGCTCAACTATAAACCAAAGCAGCTGGAGGAAAGGGGCGGAGCCTACTATTCGGATGCGGCCTGTGAAACCATCGCCTCCATCTATGCCAATAAGAATACGGAAATCGTGGTTTCCACCTGCAATGATGGAGCAGTTCCAGACCTGCCAGCGGACTGTGCAGTTGAAGTGACTGCTTATCTGGGTGCCCAAGGGGCTCGCAATGTGGCCTTTGGCCCCCTCCCAACTGCGGAACGGGGCTGGTTGCAGGTTATGAAGGCCATGGAGCTCCTAACCATTGAAGCAGCAGTGACAGGTAATTATGCCCTGGCCCTCCAAGCCTTTACCATCAATCCCTTGATTCCATCAGGGGCAACTGCCAAGCGGGTCATGGACGAGCTCTTTGTGGCCCACAAGGCCTATTTGCCACAATTTGCAGCAGCTATTGCCAAATTGGAGGCTGAGGGCATCACCATCAAGGATGAGAAAGTTCGTGCTCTGATGGGAACATAAGTATAAAGAGAGTGGGACAGACATCCATGATGGCTTCGCCCTCACCCACAGAATAATGAAAACGAGCACGAAGCCCTCACTAAGATTATACACCTAGTGAGGGCTATTGGTTTTGTTTTCGTGGTTCTGCGGGTGATTGCGCAACAATCATCGCGGTTTGTCCCAAACTCTTTGACTTCTTATAAATGCAGGCTACTTTGGTCATAGAGTTCTTGTAGGAGGGCAATGAGGTTGGCGATGGCTGGGTTGAGTTGATCCTGGTGGCTGACAAGGACCAAGTCAAAGGATTCGGGACAGTCAAATGGTATCCAGGCAAAGACCCCGCTGTGGTCGTTGAGATAGCCTGGTGACAGGCAGATGGCCTTGTCACTGGCTACCTGTATCAGGGTGAAATCATGGGTGGGGCTATTGAAATAGTGGATGGGCACTGTGCTGAGAACCCTTTGCTGGACCTGGCGCAGGGTTTGGGAAGAACCGCCATTAACCAGGAGGGTTCTGCCAGCCAAATCCTGAGCGGTCACTCTGTCTAGCTGGGTCAAGGAGTCCGTCTGTTGGCAGAGCAGGTAGATCTGGCTGATATAGAGGGGATGGATGACCACGTTGCTTAACTTCTGCGCTTCCTGCTTGGGGAGGAGAATGAGGTCCAATTCCTTGTGCAAAAAGGCTGTCAGAGAATCATTTGGAGCCTGAATCTCGGGGACAATCTGGACATCAGGATGCATTTGTTCAAAGAGCTTCATGGCTTGAGGCAAATAGTAGAGGGCGCTGCGGGTGGCAAAGCCAATCTTGATCGAATCCTTGTAGATTTCCCCCATATTTTGGGCCTGCTCAATGGCAAATTGGAGGTCGACTGAAATCCTTTGGAGGGAAGTAACCAGCTGCTGGCCGGCAGGAGTTAAGCGGATGCTCTTTCCTACTCGATCAAAGATGGCAAAACCCACCTCTTCCTCGATGACCTTGATTTGGTAGGAAAGGGCCGGCTGGGAAATGTAGAGATTCTCAGCCGCTCGACTGAGATTGAGAGTCTTGGCGGTTTCGATAATGTAGTCCATCTGCTTGGTATTCATTCGAGTCCCCTTATAAAAATCTTTTATAAATAATCCAAAATATGTATTGGATATTTTTATTATAAGGGATTATAATCAACTCATCAAGCAAAAGGAGGACAAACTGAAGATGTCTCAGGAACAATTGAAAGACATGTATCGCCAGGTCAATCAAGCCATGGTGGACAGGGACCTTCCAAAATTGAAAGAACTCATAAAACCTGAAACGGTTTTGATTCATATGACGGGCTACCATCAGCCTGTTTCAGAATGGCTAGACCAGATTGAATCGGGGGAAATGTTCTACGATTCTTGGCAGGAAGAAGCCATTAAGGATGTGGTCATTGAGGGGAACCAGGCCAGGCTGATTGGTCAAAGTCGGGTAAAAGCTCGTATCTGGGGCGGTCATTCTCATACCTGGCCTTTGCAAGTTGAGATGCAGTTTGAAAAAATAGATGGGGAATGGCTGATTGTCAAGCAGGTGGCCAGTCGATATGAAACTCTCTAGGAAGGAGTGTGGTGTGTAAATGATGACAGTAACGATTATTGGGGCAACCGGTTCTCTCGGACGCATGACCAGTCAGGTCTTGTTAGAAGAAACCGATGCTAACTTGGTCCTTCTTTCTAGAAGGGCAGACAGCTTAAAGGATCATCCTCGTGTGAAAAAAATGGCTGCGTCTGTCTATGATCAGGTGGCCTTAGAGGAGGCAGTTGAGGAGGCTGATTTGGTCTTTGTAGCCTTATCAGGGGACCTCCCAAGCATGGTCAAAGAAATTATTAAGGCTATGAAAGCAAAGGGGCGGAAGCGGATTGTCTTCATTAGTTCTTATGGGATTTATGGAGAGTTGCCAGGCCAAGATGGGCGAGTGGACCCTATCCTAGAATCCTATCGGCAGGCAACCGATATCTTGGAGGGAACTGACCTAGAGTTCACCATTTTGAGGCCAGGATGGTTTGACAATGCCCAGACACGGGCTCGCCAACTGATTCCCAAGGGTGAGGTCATTCATGGGCATTCGATTTCACGATTGGCCCTGGCAGATTTGGTAAAAGAAATGAGTTTAGATACCAGTAAATATGTCAGAGGCAATCTTGGCATCATTCGAGAATAGATGGAGGAAAAAGACCATGACAAAAGAAGTAGTATTGGTAACAGGGGCGGGGCAAATTTCCCTAGCGATCACACGTCGGATGGCCTTTGGTAAGAAGGTGCTTTTGGGGGATAAATCCTTACAACATGCGAAGACCATGGGGCAAGTCTTGACGCAGGCAGGTTTTGATGTGGAGGCGGTGGAGATGGACCTGGCCTCCAGGGAGTCGATCAAGGCCTTTATCGCAAGGGGGCAGGAATTTGGTCCCATCAAGTATCTGATCAATGGGGCTGGGGTATCGCCCTCTCAGGCTTCCATTGAAACCATCCTCCAGGTGGACCTATATGGGACTGCAGTGCTCTTAGAGGAAGTTGGCAAGGTCATCGACAGCTCTGGAGCTGGAGTGACCATTTCTAGCCAGTCTGGCTTTCGGATGCCGGCCCTGACGGACCAGGAAGATAGGCTCTTAGCCACCTGTCCGACAGAGGATCTGCTGAAGCTGGAATTCCTGCAGCCGAGTGTTATTCGGGATTCGCTTCATGCCTATCAGCTGGCCAAGCGGGCCAATGAGAAGCGGGTCATGTATGAGGCTGTTCGCTGGGGGGAGCGAGGCGCTCGGATCAATGACATTGCTCCTGGAATCATTGTGACACCCTTGGCTCTGGATGAGTTCAATGGGCCCCGCGGTGAGTTTTATAAAAATATGTTTGCCAAGTCGCCTGCTGGCCGGCCGGGGACGGCAGATGAAGTGGCCCATTTGGCGGATTTGCTGCTGAGTGAAGGGGGGCAATTTATCACTGGCTCCACTTTTCTCATCGATGGCGGTGCAACAGCTAGCTTTTTCTACGGACCCCTTCAGCCTGAAAAGGGTTAGGTGTCTCCTTTAGCTTGACTTGAAGTGCACTCCAAGGTTTATAATAAATATAAAAATGGATGGGAGGTCTTGCCATGAATATAAAGAAGGTCAGTGAAGTGACGGGGATTTCGGCCGATACCATTCGCTACTATGAGCGGATTGGCTTGATGCCACGGGTGACGCGCAACCAGTCGGGCATTCGGGATTTTACGGAGCGGGAGATTGGGCTACTGGAATTTGTTCGTTGCTTCCGAAAGGCTGGGGTTAGTGTCGAGGCCTTGATTGACTATGTCGCTCTCCTGGAAGAAGGGGAGGGGACAGAAGAAGCCAGATTGGCTATCTTGAAGGAGCAGGCGGAGAAGCTGGATGCCCGTTTAGCGGAATTACAGGCGGCGCGTGAGCGCTTGGCCTATAAGATTGACAATTATCAAGAGCTCATTTCCCAGAGTGAAAGAAAACTCTTTGACTAGAATGCTTAGAAGGAGGAAACAATGGCACAATTTGAAGAACTCAACGGACAGGGAATCTTTCCCTTGGGTGAAAAAAATGAGGCATACGCCCAATTCTTTACTGGTCAATCCTACCTGAAAACCCTAGCTCAGGCCCCTGATGGGCATTTTGGAGTAGGAAATGTGACCTTTGAGCCTGGCTGCCGCAACAACTGGCACCGCCACTTGGGAGGCTACCAAATCCTGTTGGTAACTGGGGGGCAAGGGCTCTACCAAGAAGCTGGGAAACCAGCTCAGGTCTTGAGACCAGGTGATGTGGTGGTCATTGCAGATGGGGTCAAGCATTGGCATGGGGCGACAGCTGACTCCTGGTTTAGCCATGTGGCCATTACAGCTGGCCAGGCGCAATGGCTGGAGGAAGTGTCTGAACAAGACTATGCCCAGGCTCATCCAGGACAATAGGAGAAAGAAAGATGACGGAACAACAAGAAAAAATCGTACAGACTGCTGGTCGCGATCGTTTGGGGGACTTTGCACCAGAATTTGCCCATTACAATGATGACATTCTTTTCGGTGAAAACTGGAACAACCAGGACCTGGACCTGAAAACCAGGTGCCTCCTGACTGTGACAGCCCTTATGGCTCAAGGAATAACGGATGCTTCTATGGAGCACCACCTACGAAATGCCAAAAATCATGGGGTTGGCCAGGCAGAAATCGTAGCGGCCATCACTCATGTTGCCTTCTATGCTGGCTGGCCCAAGGCTTGGGCAGTTTTCAATCTGGCCAAGGGGATTTGGACCTAGCATACAAAAATGCCTGACTTAGAGGTCAAGCATTTTTTTATTTGTCTTTACTATTTCTGTAAAGCGGTGGGTGAAGAGGGCGGTCATGCCCCAGATGGTTTCGCCCTTTTGGTCATAAAAGGGGATGGAGCGGGCTCTTTCGGTAAAGGGATAATCTTGGCCCCTGTGGATACGGTCAAAGGGAAAATCCTGCTCCAAATCGACGGTCAAGGCCAGCGAATGATAGGTAGGCCCTTCCTGCATCAGGTTTTTAAGGGGAACGGGGAAGATTCTAGCCACCTCGTCACGATTGGGCTGAATGGACTGCCAGTCTTCCACCAGGACCTGACCGACAAAGCAGTGGATGGTCCGATGGTGGTGGACAAAGTAGTCAATCTCTCCAAAGACATCGATTTGCTGGGGTTGGAGTTGCAGTTCCTCGCAGGTCTCGCGGATGGCAGCCTCTTGCAAACTTTCACCAGCCTCAACCGCCCCACCTGGAAAGGAGACATCTCCTGGCTGGGGAATGGTTTCACTGCGTACCTGATAGAGGATGTGCCATTCTCCTCTGATTTTGATGAGGGGGAGAAGGACACTGTATATTTTCTTTTGGCCCAGGGGCTGGGGTTGGTAATGGGAAAAAATTTCTTTCATGGCAAATATTGCTTTCTTGGGAATCAATTTCTATTTCCTATCTTACAAAAGTTTTGGCCCTAGGTCAACAAGCCAGTCCAGGACTGCTTATTTTCTTGTAGATTATGGTAAAATAGAGTCAGAAAATCTTCAAGGAGAAAAAACATGTCTGATGTTTTACAATTTGGCTATGGTCAAACAGTGGCCGAGCTGCAACTCAAGCGCCTCAATCGCCATGGCATCATCGCTGGTGCAACCGGTACAGGAAAAACCGTCACCCTCAAGGTCGTGGCTGAGCAGATGAGCGAGGCCGGAATTCCTGTCTTTCTCTCTGATATCAAGGGTGACCTCATCAGTCTGGCCCAGGAAAACACGGAGCCAGTCTCAGCAGAACGCTTGGAAGCGACCCACTATGCAACCTATGAGCCTGCCAGCTACCCTGTCGAGCTCTGGGATGTGACAGGTGAAAATGGGATTCCTGTTCGGATGACCATTTCTGAAATGGGGCCAGTTCTCTTGACCAGACTCTTGGGCCTCAATGAAACCCAGGAAAGCATCCTTAATATCGTCTTTAGCGTGGCAGATGAGCGGGGCCTCCTCCTCATTGACATGATGGACCTGAGAGCCATGCTCAATTTTGTGGCTGAACATGCGACCGAACTGAGCCAGTATTATGGCAATATTCCAGCCAGATCTGTTGGTGCTATCCTGCGGAGCCTGGTAGTCTTGGAGCAGCAGGGGGCCAAAATTTTCTTTGGTGAGCCAAGTTTGGACATTGCCGACCTGATGCGGACAGATGAGAGTGGCCGCGGGGTTATCAATATTCTCAATGCCACTCAGCTTTTTAGCCAGCCAACCCTCTATTCGACGGTCTTGCTGGCCCTCCTGTCAGAACTCTATGAAGTCTTGCCAGAAGTGGGTGATTTGGACAAGCCCAAGATGGTTTTCTTCTTTGATGAGGCCCATGTCCTCTTCAAGGACGCGCCAAAGGTTCTCTTGGAAAAAATTGAACTCATCGTGCGTCTCATTCGTTCCAAGGGTGTCGGTGTCTTCTTTGTCACCCAAAATCCGACCGACATTCCAGACAGCGTGGCCAGCCAGCTGGGCAATCGCATCCAGCATGGCCTCCGCGCCTTTACGCCAAAGGAACTGAAAACAGTGACGGTGGTGGCAGAAACCTTCCGCCAGGAAGCGGGTCAGGACCTGGCCAAGGTAATTCAAGAACTCAAGGTAGGAGAGGCAGTGGTGTCAGTCCTGGCAGCTGATGGCACCCCAACCTATGCGGACCGGGTCATGATTTACCCGCCAAAGAGCCTTTTGGGAACGGCTGATCCAAGCTTAGTCAATGGCCTCATCAACCGCTCCAGCCTCATGGACAAGTATGGGGAAGCCATCGATCGAGAATCCGCCCATGAGCAGATTGTTGCTTGGGCCCAGGAAAAGGAAGCGGCCCTGCAGGAATCTCTGGAAAAAGAAGAAGCTGAAAAAGCCCAGAAAAAGGCTGAACAATCCGAAAAAGCTGAGGAAAAAGCTGCCAAGAAAACCAGCAGCCCAAGAAAAACAGATTCAGCCATGGACCGTTTTACCAAGAACGTCATGTCTGCCGTTGGCCGAGAGGCTGGCCGCATCCTCATGCGGGGCATCACAGGCATGTTGACGGGGAAAAAATAGAATAAAGAAGTCTGGGACCAGTTGGTTTCAGATTTTATTAAAACAAAACTGTTTACAAATGTAATCGAATAAGATATAATGTGTTTACAAATGTAATCGGAAAGAGGAAAGATGATGGCAAAAGAGAACTATGCAGTAGAAGGGATGACCTGTGCTACCTGTGCGCTGACAGTGGAGAAAGTCTTGGGGAAACTGGAGGGGGTTGATCAAGCCAGTGTCAATTTAGCCAATGAGACGGTCAGCTTGGACTACGATCAGCAGGTCCTGTCATTTGCAGATTTGGAAGCTGCTGTTGAAGGAGCTGGCTATCGACTGGTCCGGAATCTGAAGACAGAGAACTTTGACATCGAAGGCATGACCTGCGCCACCTGTGCCCTGACAGTGGAAAAGGCTGTTGGCAAGTTGGCAGGAATTGAGGAGGCCAGCGTCAATCTGGCAACGGAGAAGTTGACCGTCACCTATGATGGGCAGAACCTCTCCCCCTCCCAAATCGTGGAAGCAGTGACCAAGGCTGGCTATCAGGCTCTTCCTCAAGCGGAGGCTACCAGTGCCGAACCTGCTCCCGATCGTCAGGACATGCAAACCAAGGAACTCTGGACTCGCTTTGTCTGGTCGGCCGTCTTTACCCTGCCCTTGCTCTATTTGGCCATGGGCCCCATGCTTCCCTGGGGTGGCCTACCCCTACCAGCTTTTCTGAATCCGGCCCATCAAACGGTCCGCTATGCCCTGACTCAGCTGCTCCTAACCCTGCCTGTGGTTTACCTAGGCCGTAGTTTCTACATCAGAGGCTTAAAAAATCTTCTGGCTGGCCATCCCAATATGGATTCCCTCATTGCCATTGGGACCAGTGCTGCTTTGCTGCAGGGAATCATCATGACAGGGCTTTTGGCTCAGGGAACAGTCACTGTCCATCATGGTGGTCATCCCGAACTCTATTTTGAGTCAGCAGCTGTGATTTTGACCCTCATCACTCTGGGCAAATACATGGAAATGGTCTCCAAAGGCCGGACCTCACAGGCCATTAAGCAACTGATGGGCTTGGCCCCTAAGACAGCTCGGGTTATCCGCAAGGGTGCAGAAGTACAACTCCCTCTGGAACAGGTCCTGGTGGGGGATTTGCTGGTCGTTCGGCCTGGGGAAAAGATCCCCGTTGACGGCCAAGTAGTGGAAGGGCGCTCTACTGTGGATGAGTCCATGTTGACCGGGGAGAGTCTTCCTGTTGCCAAGGAAGTGGGCAGTCCAGTGGTCGGAGCCTCCATCAATAAGAACGGCTCCTTCACCTTCCGAGCAACCAAGGTTGGCAAGGATACAACCCTTTCACAAATCATCCAGTTGGTTCAAGAGGCTCAAGGGTCCAAGGCACCGATTGCCAAATTGGCTGACCAGGTTTCTGCCGTCTTTGTACCAATCGTTATGGGCCTGGCCCTTCTGTCAGGTCTGGCCTGGTACTTCCTGGGTCAGGAGTCCTGGATCTTCTCCCTGTCCATCCTCATTTCAGTTTTGGTCATTGCCTGTCCTTGTGCCTTAGGCTTGGCGACTCCGACAGCCATCATGGTCGGTACCGGTAAGGGGGCCGAATACGGTGTCCTCATCAAGTCGGGTGACGCCCTTGAGGAGGCCAAGAAAATCCAAACCATCATCTTTGACAAGACAGGGACCATCACAGAAGGAAAGCCGACTGTGACAGACCTGATGGTGACCAAGGCTATATCAGAAGAGCAACTGCTCCGCCTAGCAGCAGCTGCTGAGCAAGGCTCAGAGCATCCGTTGGGCGAAGCCATTGTCGAGTCAGCCAAGGCCAGAAAACTGGAATTGCCCAAACTATCAGATTTTACAGCGGTATCGGGCTTTGGAATCTCCGCCAACATAGAAGGTCAAACCCTTTTCTTAGGAAATAGCAAGTGGATGGCCCAGCAAGGTATTGAACTAGGGGATTTTGAGCAGAAAGCTCAAGCTCTGGCTGCCCAAGGGAAAACCCCTATGTATGTCGGTCAACATCAGCAGCTTCTGGGCTTGATTGCAGTAGCAGACACCATCAAGGAGACCAGCCGTGAGGCTATTGCCCTCCTCCATGAGATGGGGCTTGAAACCATTATGCTGACGGGTGACAATCAGCTGACAGCCCAAGCCATTGCCAAGCAGGTGGGCATCGACCGGGTTCTCAGCGATGTTTTGCCAGAGGAAAAGGCCAGAGAAGTCAAAAAACTCCAAGAAGCAGGCCGGCATGTGGCCATGGTCGGGGATGGCATCAACGATGCCCCAGCCTTAGCCCAGGCCCATATCGGGATGGCCATCGGAAATGGTACAGATGTGGCCATCGAGTCAGCGGACATTGTCCTCATGCGCAACAGACTGACAGATGTGGCCACCGCTATTCAGCTTTCCCGCGCCACCATCCGCAATATCCAGCAAAACCTCTTCTGGGCCTTTGCCTACAATGTGATCGGTATCCCCATTGCCATGGGCCTTCTCCATGTCTTCGGTGGCCCTCTCCTGGATCCCATGCTGGCAGGTGCGGCCATGAGCCTCAGCTCCGTCTCCGTCCTCCTCAACGCCCTCCGCTTAAAGGGCTTTAAACCAGGAAAATCATAAAGACAAGGTTTGAGACCTTGTCTTTTTCATGCTATAATAATATGGATGAACTAGCTATCTGAAAAAGTTGATAAAACCATATATAAAATAAGGGAGAGAAAAATGCAGCTTAAAACAGAGAGATTGAGCATTCGGCCTTTTGAAGTCGAGGATAAAGAAGATATCTTTGAAATTTATGAAGATGAGGAAACCTGTCGCTTTTTGCTTCATGAGCCTTGGACGGATAGGGATAGGGATAGGGATGGGCATTTTGAGCGAAAACGAAACCAGCGGAGTCTGGGTCAAAAGTGCAGTCTGAGCCTGGCTGTTCTTGCAGATGACAAGGTCATTGGAGACATCGCCATCTGGTACACGGATATGAAAGAAACAGTGGAGATTGGCTATGCCTTTAACAAAAATTATTCTGGTTTTGGCTATGCCAGTGAGGCTCTTTCAGCAGTGGTGAGGAGCCTCTTCAGGGACTATGCCATCCACCGAATCCAGGCCAATATGGATGCCCGCAATCTGGCTTCAGCCAAACTGTGTGAGCGGATTGGCATGCGCAGAGAAGCCCATTTTATCCAGGATTATTGGTCCAAGGGTGAGTGGACGGACAGTTATGTTTATGCCCTCTTAGAAGAGGATTTAGCAGACTGACCGAGCCAAACATTGCGCAGAGTTTTTTCTTTCTCTATTTCCCAATCAAATGATTGGTATTTTTTCCTGGAAATGCTTACAATAAAGAAAAAGACTTTTGGGAGGAAGATTGATGACAACCTTTATCGGAAAAAAAGTGACCCTGGTCGGCAAGCAGCCCCAAGTGGGAGAGCTGGCCCCAGATTTTACCATCCTAGCGACGGATTTGACCAAGAAGTCCTTGTCTGACTTCACTGGCCGCAAGGTCATCAGTGTCATTCCATCCATTGACACAGGCATTTGCTCCACTCAGACCCGCCGCTTCAATCAGGAGCTGGCAGAAATGGACCAGACAGTGGTCATCACCGTCTCCTGTGACCTGCCCTTTGCTCAGGCCCGTTGGTGTGGCGCTGAAGGCTTAGAGGGGGCTGTGACCCTATCGGATTACTATGACCATTCCTTTGGCAAAGCCTACGGCCTCTTGATGGAAGAGTGGAACCTCTTGGCGCGTGCAGTCCTGGTTCTGGACGAGGACAATCGCATCACCTACGCAGAATATCTGGATAATGTCAATGAACACCCAGACTACGAAGCAGCCCTTGCAGCTGTAAAAGCCCTATAAAAAAAGCAGTTCTTGGAAGACTCCAGGAACTGCTTTTACATGCAGCAGTTTATTTGAGATGATCTGGGATTTCAGCAAGAGGACCATACTCAGCCTTGCCATCTTGATTCCTGCTAAAGAAGTAGCAGGCTCCACATGCAGGGCATTGGAAATAAAAGTCGCCTCGCTCAGACAGGCCCTGCTCAAATCGATAGGGGGCCTCTGTGTAGACCTCTAAACGGCCATGCAGGAGCAAATCTTTGAGGAGTTGGTAAACTCGCTTCGATCCGATTGTCGGATACTGCAATTGAGCCCGAAATAATTCAGATAAAATCCCACAGTTAACACACATAGGAGCCCTTCCTTTCTAGTACAAGACTAGTATAGCATAGTTTTCCCAAGGAAGACATAAAGGAAATGAGGCTGGGGCCTTATTCTCCATCCTTCAAGCTATGGTAGAGGACGGCCTTGATGGTGTGCATGCGGTTTTCAGCTTCTTGGAAGATGATGTCGGCATTTTTTTGGAAGACCTCATCGGTTACTTCCAGGGATTCGTAGCCATATTTTTCATAGATTTCAAGGCCGATGCTGGTCTTGGTATCGTGGAAGGCGGGCAGGCAGTGGAGAACCACCACATCAGGGTTTTCTGTCTGGTCCAAAAGGGACTGGTTAACCTGATAAGGCAGCAGTAAGTCAATCCGCTCCTTAAAGTCCACTTCCTCTCCCATGGAAACCCAGACATCGGTATAGATGGCATGGGCCCCCTTGATAGCTGCGGGGTCTGCAGTGATGGTGATGGTGGCGCCTGTGTTGTGCTCATGGGCCAGGTTGATGACGGCCTGTTCAGGCTGCAGACTTTCAGGGGCCAGGATGGTGATGTCGACATCCAGGATGGCAGCAGTGACCAGGAGGGAATTGGCCACATTATTGCGGCCGTCGCCAGCATAGACCAGATGAAGGCCCTCAAGTGAACCAAAATGCTCTTTCAGGGTCATAAAGTCAGCCAGCATCTGGGTTGGGTGCCACTGATCGGTCAAGCCATTCCAGACGGGAACCCCAGCATATTTGGCCAAATCTTCCACAGCCTCTTGGGAAAAACCGCGGTACTCAATGCCATCAAACATGGAACCTAGGACCTTGGCGGTGTCGACAACCGACTCTTTTTTGCCCAGTTGGATCTCAGAAGCTCCCAGGTAAGTAGCATTCATGCCCAAGTCCTGAGCCGCCACGGTGAAGGCTGCTCTAGTCCTGGTCGAAGCCTTTTCAAAAACCAGGGCAATGTTGAGGCCGGTCAGCTCCTTGTGAGGGATCTTGTCCTTCTTGAGCTGCTTGAAGCGAATAGCCTCATCGATCAGATAGGTCAATTCTTCCTTGCTATAATCAATTTCTTTTAAAAAGGATGTCAGTTTCATCAGTTCTCCATTCTATTTGACAAAAGGAACCCCATTATTTCCAGGGATGTTTGCATAAAAATAATATAATGGATATTATATTGTATAAATATACATTTGTCAACAAAAAAACAGCTTTTTATTCAGAAATCCTCTTCTAGCTTTTTTAGTTTGCTTTATGAAACTGTGGTATAATGGAGAAAAAATGATTGAGGTTTTTTATGAACCAGACCAGTATTTATGGACCCTATGAAGGCTATTTGGAGCAGATTTTAGAGCAGCTGCTGGGTCAGATTGAGCAAGCCAGTCAGGACCAGAAAGAAAAGACAGGCTTTAAACTCTATGAGCATATCAGCGCCCGAATCAAATCCTCCCAATCCATGCTAGACAAGTGCCAGCGAAAGGGCCTGCCTGCAACAACCGAGTCGGCCCTCAAGCAGATTCGGGATAGTATTGGCATCCGCATTATCTGTGGCTTTGTGGATGATATCTACCAGACAGTGGCCTTTATCAAGTCCTTGGATGGGGTTTCGATTTACAATGAAAAGGACTTTGTCTTTGAGGCCAAGCCCAATGGTTACCGGTCCTATCATCTGATTTTAGAAGTGGAAAGGCCCTTTGAGGACTGTCTGGGCCAGAACCCTGGCACTTACTTTGTCGAGGTCCAACTGCGGACCATTGCCATGGATTCTTGGGCCAGCCTGGAGCACCAGCTCAAGTACAAGAAGGACATTCAAAACCCAGAGCGGATTGTCAAGGAGCTCAAGCGCTGTGCAGATGAGCTGGCTTCCTGTGATTTGACCATGCAGACCATTCGTAATTTGATGACAGAAGGCGGTGAATAGATGGCTTTGAAGATTTTATTGGCAGAGGATGAAGTTTCCCTATCAAGGGTTTACACGGCTGCCCTCGAGCATCAGGGCTATGAAGTGGTGGCGGTTGCCAATGGCCAGGAAGCGGTGGACAGGGGGCGTAAAGAAGCCTTTGATGTCTTTATTTTGGATATTATGATGCCGGTCAAAACGGGCCTAGAGGCCCTGGCCGAGCTGCGCTCAGCAGGTAACACCTCTCATATCCTGATGCTAACGGCCATGAGTCAGCTGGAAGACAAGATTACAGGCCTGGATAGCGGAGCCGATGATTATTTGACCAAACCCATATCTCTCAAGGAGCTCTTGGCCAGACTGGCTTCCTTGGAGCGCCGTTTGGGCGTCTTTACAGAAAACATCCTGACCGTGGGCAGCGTCACCCTTAATGTGGCCCAGCAGGAGCTGACTGTCACCAATGCGGTGCGCCTGGCGGGTAAGGAGGCCAAGCTGATGGAATTTCTCATGCTCAACAAGGACAAGGCCTTGACTACTCAGGAAATCTTTAACCATATCTGGGCCAGGGATGCAGATCCGGAGATGGATGAGGGTTATGTCTACATCTACATTTCCTATCTGCGGCAGAAATTAAAGGCCCTGCATGCGGACATTGCCATTTTAGGCGAAAAGGATGGGGAATACCGACTGGTGGAGGTGGACCATGAAGATGCTGACTAAGATTCGTCTCCAATTTATCCTCATCGCATCGGCTGCGGTCATGGCCATCTTGATTGTCTTTGTGGGGATTTTCAATTCCTTTGAACTCTTCCAAAACAACCGCGAAATTGCCATCGTACTAGATTTATTGGCTCAAAATAAGGGGAAGTTGCCAGATGAAGAGACCCTGAAAGAAGAACTGCAAGATGTCCGGCTCTCTGTCAACCAGGTCCAACAGCTCAATTATTTTAGTTATACCGTGGATGGTGAAGAAACTATCGTCAGCAGTGACTTGGACCATATCCGGGACTTTGCTGCCAGTGATTTAGAAGATTTTGCCCAACTGGTGGATTACAATCAGGACGATGGCCTCATTACCATTGACGACAATAGCTATGCCTATCGAGTCCAAAGTCAGTCGGATCAACGTTTCCTGGTCCTTGTCCTCGATACCAGCACCTTTGTCCACCGCCGTTCCGACCTCTTTAGTACCTCCATCGAGCTTTCCCTATACAGCCTGCTTCTCTTTGTTCTCATCGTTTTTGTCTTTGCTGGTCGGGCCATTAAGCCCTATGTGGAAAATGCCGAGAAGCAAAAGCGTTTCATTGCCAATGCAGGCCACGAACTCAAAACACCCCTGGCCATCATTTCGGCCAATACGGAAATGCAGGAATTGCTGGAGGGGGAAACAGAGTGGAGCAAGTCAACCAAGGACCAGGTGCTTCGGATGACCGACTTGATCAATCGCATGGTGACCCTGGCTAAGATGGAGGAGGAGCCGGACATTGTCCTGTCAACAGTGGATTTTTCTAGGATTGCGGAGGATGCGGCAGAGGATTTCAAAGCGACTCTCGTCAAAAATGGCAAGGAATTTGAAATGGACATTCAGCCAGGTATCCAGGTCAAGGCGGAGGAGAAATCCCTCTTTGAACTGGTGACCATCTTGGTGGATAATGCCTGTAAGTACTGCGATCCAGGTGGCAAGGTTCAGGTCCGCCTCAACCAGACGCCCCTTCGTCAGGCCCGATTTGAAGTGTCCAACACCTATGCTGAAGGGAGCGACGTGGATTACAGCCGCTTCTTCAATCGTTTTTACCGAGAAGACGAATCCCATAACAGTCAGGTTTCAGGCTTTGGTATCGGCCTCTCCATGGCCGAAGGGATAGTCAAGATTTTTAAGGGCAAACTATCTGTCCACTACAAGGGGGATACCATTACATTCCGAGTGATCTTGTAAAAGAGGGTTTCCCTCTTTTTCTGGTTTTTCCTAGATAAAAAGCCTGAAAAGGAGTATAATAATATACAACATTTAAATATGCGTCTTTGCTAGCTGAGGAACAGAAGGAGGAGATACTATGATCCAGTTTGACCATGTTTCCAAACACTATGGAGAGTTTGCGGCCCTAAAGGACTTAAGTTTGAGTCTGGAAAATGGAGAGATTTTTGGCTTGATTGGCCATAATGGTGCGGGAAAGACGACTTCCATCAGTCTCTTGACCTCCATCATCGAGCCAACTTCTGGCCAAATCTTGGTGGATGGCTTGGAACTGAGCCAGCATCGGGATGCCATTAAAAAGCGGATTGCCTATGTGCCTGATTCGCCAGATATCTTTTTGAATCTAACTGCTCGCGAATATTGGAACTTTTTAGCAAAAGTATATGGGGTAGAGCATGAGCTGGCTCAAGCTCGGATGGATAGCCTCTCTCGTCTCTTTGATATTCAAGACCGCCAAGATGAGACCATCGACAGTTTTTCACATGGGATGCGACAGAAGACCATTATTATCGGGGCCCTGATCCCAAGTCCTGATATCTGGGTCCTGGATGAGCCCTTGACTGGCTTGGATCCGCAGGCCTCCTTTGACCTCAAGGAAATGATGAAGGAACATGCCCAAAAGGGCAACACAGTCCTCTTTTCCACCCACGTTTTGTCAGTTGCCGAGCAGCTCTGTGATCGGATTGGTATTTTGAGAAAAGGGGAGCTGATTTTCGTGGGAACCTTGGAAGAGCTGAAAAATAACTATCCAAACAAGGATCTGGAAACGATTTATCTGGAATTGGCAGGTCGCCAAACAGAAGCAAAGGCAGGTGAGGAGGAATGAAGTGGGCCAATATCTGGGAATTAACCAAAATCAACATTCTCTATTCCAATCCGCAAATTCTAGAAGCCATCAAGAAAAAAAGGGCTAAGAAGCCTGAAGGCAGATTTTCTGCCTACAAGAGCATGATCCGCCAACAGATGGTCGGCATGGTGATTATGCTGGTGGTTTATTCCTATTTTTTCATCGGAATTGATTACCGCAATATGCCTGGTATGTTTACCGTTCAGCTGACCATGTTCATGATTGTATCTCTGGTCTATGGCTTTACCAGTTTCTTCGCCATCTTCTATGATAGTAATGATACCAAGCTCTATCTGCCCCTGCCTTTGAAGGCCGGTGAGGTCTATCTGGCCAAGCTCCTTTCAGCTCAGGGTTCAATTCTGACCTATCTAGCTCCCATTATTCCTCTCCTGGGAATCTGTTACTGGCAGCTGACCGGTTCAGCTCTAGGTCTACTTTGGGTTTTGCCGATGGTCCTCTTGATTGTCATTTTTATCAATTTAGTGGGGCTAACTCTGATTCACTTTATTGGGGAGTTGCTGGTTCGCAGTCCCTATAAAAAGACCATATCGGCTACTCTGATGACTGTCTCAATGATTCTGGCCATTGGGATTATCCTCTTTGTTCAGTTTAGCAGTCAAAACCAGATGCTGAGTGAAAACCCAACCGATATGCCCAATATCTTTCTGCTGCGGGGTTTCTATGACATAGTGGTCAATCCTTTTAGTCCAGAAACTTTTCTGAATTTCGGTTTCACCCTCTTGCTGGTGGCTGCCCTCTTCCTCTATGTCTGGCGGCAGGTGGTGCCTTCCTATTTCCGGCAGATTTTGGCCATGGAGCATGTCCAGTCCAAGAAGAAGGTGAAGAAAGCAGGTGCTGTTAAGAATCTGACCCTCCAGCAAACTCTAAGGAAACACCATCTTTCCACCTTGACAGACGGTACCCTTATTGTTCAAAGCTACATCATGCCCCTGCTCTATAGTTTTATCTTTATTGGGCCGATTACAAATGGGGAGTTTTCATTTACCGATATTCCCTCTGAGTTTTTTGGTGTCGCCTTCTTGGTCGGGTTTATCTTTGGTGTCTTCTTTGGTAGCCCCAATAGTTTTGTAGGGGTGGCTATTTCACTAGAGCGGGAAAATTACACGTTCCTCAAGACCCTGCCAATTCATTTTAAGAGCTTTTTGGTGGATAAGTTCTTACTGATTTGTTTGGTTCAGCATGGTTTACCATTTGCGGTTTACCTCCTCATGCTCCTCTTT